>WUUC01223031.1_pt1 | contig 16583 bp, 6 predicted proteins | sample 6278441 | NCBI WGS metagenome assembly WUUC01 (sample SAMN13675441, study PRJNA597444) | soil metagenome | isolation source: soil | place: USA: Washington | collected 2017-10
TCGCCACAATGCTGAGTTTCACTCCTTCCGCTGCCAGTTGCAGCGCTGTCTGTGCTTCGATACCGTGCGTTCCGCCTGCTATCAATGCTATCTTGTTTTTGCTTTCCATAGTGCTGTTTTAAATCATTATCTCATGATTGGGTCGAGGTCATTTTCCTATAGTTACCACCTATTCAAGATGTCTTATATAATTCTCTTACCTGCGGTTGTATTTGATTATGAGCTATCATCAGTATCCTTTAAAGACATTGCCAAGGACCTGAATAGATCGATCAGCACCGTCTCCAGGGTTAAAAAACCAAAGTACCCGTGAAGGAATCCGTAAAAAGTGATCACCCCTTGCTAAAGAAACAGGCGATCATCAACCCGAGCGCCTTAGGTTTATTACAAATCACGAACCTACACCATTGGCGTGATTGCTCAGGAAACGCTTCCGTATAGTCGGCTATGATGAAATTTTTGATACCAAAGATTACATCTCAATAGACTCACCCATGCGCGTGGGCTGATGAAAAAAGAGGTGGGTGATGAAGCAGTAGTGAAAACAGATGCGGGTGAGTTTGTTTGGCCTGTGACAAAATTGAATATCTGAAATAACGTTTGGGTTGTTGTAAACAGTCTACCATTTTTTGCAATGCTTGCGTGCTTGCTGATACGGTGATTGCCAGGCGATGAGCACCATAATTGATCCACGGCATCGGTTGCATTTCTTTCTACAAATAAATAGTTCAAAAACAAAACAAGACCGTAACGGACATGAATTTCCTTAAAAAAATTTCCTTTATCATGATACCTACCTTGTGGGTCATCATCTCCGCTGATAACTCCTCCAAAAATCAATATGGCAATATGATTTCCTCTAAAAAAGTATGCATTACCAGATCCTGCTAGTCCATTTACTGCACCTTCGATAGTATTTTTCATTTGTTAAGATTTATTAACCAATAAATAAGAAGATTTCATGGAGCCTCAAATCTCGCCTCCTCCATGACGTCAAAACGCAACAGTCGAGAAGGCGGTGATAACAATGGTGATCTCTTGCGTTGAATCCACATAACAGGATTACCATGCATATCGCGCGCAAGCTGCCGGCGCCGTTCCAATTCAATGCCATTACTTGGTATTGCGAGCGGGTTAATTGAATGTTTTTGTTCTGCTCCTAACAATTCAGCCTTCGGTAAAGGCATTATCTTCGGTCTTTGCAAGGATAAATCAGGGAGTGATTGCTGAATAAGACTTCGTACATCACCTTCCTCGTTGATAATATAAGGATGCCAATGGGGAACAACACCTTTTGCCGGCACATAAGCATACTCAACTTCATCGCTAGGCAAAACACTTCCCTTAGGATTCCCGGAATTAAATTTTTTGTCGCTTACATCCAGTTTATCCGAATTTGATGACGCCACGTCTCTGCCGTCCAAGACACGCTCGACCGCCCAAAGCAGATTGGATTGTTCATCAAGACCGAACTGAACTTTTTCTAACGTCATCCCTTCCAAAGGCAATTCAGCAACATGCCAAAGCAGTAGTTCATTGGGTTTAAGTCCAGACACCTGGAAGAGTGTCCACTCATCTGGCGGCTGAAGTCCGGGCCAAAGCAATTCATTATCGTCACCACGTTCGGTATTGTTATATTTCCTTCCGAAAGTATCCGACACTTCTAGTTTGTCAATTGCGACAATATGGCCAGCTTTCGCAACTACTGGGAACAAAAACCAGTCGTCGCTATGTGAAAAAATTAAATCGGTTAGCATAGCTGTACCGGTATGTGCACTGTCTGGCGCATAGCCACCTAGATCGACTTCTGAACTTTCAATTTCCCACCAACGACTGTTTGGCGCCCCTGGATATTGGAAGGTGGTCGGGATAGCCTTACCGTCATCTTCAACCGTACCAGTGTCTGTAGGACCCGGTGTGGTGTCTACCGAATACCAATCTAATCTTCCACCGTGATGCCTGTTAACGACAAGATTTTTCTGATCGCATTTAAAAGAATTGTCATTCGTTTGCTGGTAGAGTAGTTCTCTATCATTCCACGCCGGAATGCTATCTGCAGGAATTTCTGTTCCGAATGCATTGTTTGCTATTCCCAGTTCTGCTCGTTGCTGCCACACTGCGAGCCCATCGACACGGCCGCGGAAATGTTCGTAAGGCGGCGGCGGATCAGCGAATAATACTTTTGCGTTGTCTTTAACCGAAGGATGGGCTTCGAGCCGTTTGCCAATGCGAATACGGCGGCCCATTGTCCACCAATCCAACAGCTCTGATTCTACAAGTGCTTCCGCAGGAATTACCTGAGGGTCAAAACGCTCGTCCTTAAATTTTATCTTACGACTTTGCAAACTATAATCGATCCAAATTGGCGATGAAGCATTTTCACCCTGATGTTCTCCCATTTGCCACTGTCGTGCAAGAAACCATAGAGGATCGTGAATCGCAGCCGAAAGGCCTGCTTCAAAATTTCGTTGATAAGGACGTGGTTCAAGTCGGATATAAGAAGCACTGATTGCCATAACAGAAGATGATTTTAGTATTTGTGATATGATTCTACACTACAAATAGAGGCCATGGTTCAAGTCGTACCCGTCCCACCCCCTCATTCTGCAGCCACATCGTAGGCGATAAATTTCCAAGGCTGCCAAGGTCTTCCATGCGTGCTGTTCGTGCATGTGCCAACGTCCTCGTCTCTTCGAGAATCTTCAAGAGCAAATCTTCATTTAAACGTTGCCTTGGCTTAGGGGGCACTGCTAAAAGAATTGCTTGCTGGGCCCGAGCCGACGGCGCATTGAAGCCAAAAGCCGAGACGGTTTTACGCTGCGGCATGGGAACGGCTTCGTTGAATGAATCTATCAATCCTACCGCGACTTTATCACCGCTCCATGTTTTCGTTGTGCCATAAGCTGCAACAAACCGATCCATTTTCATTTTTACCACAGAATCGTTTTCCCGGATTTTTAAGTTTTCCTTTACGATGTTATCATCTCCTGCTCGCCAGGGATCAGTGGGAGAGCTGGTCCAGGAAACAAATGGTTCCTCTATCTCAAGTTGTAACGCCTCGAGCCTGGCCAGATTTGCACGAACAGAAGCTACTACGGTCAACCACTCTACGTCTATATTTTCCGGCTGATTCGTAACAACGCCTGTGTGTTTGATAATATCGGTTTTATCCCAGCAAGCAAGAATTACTATTTTTGCATTGGGGGAAGCAAGAGTGGCAATGGCTGTGGAGAGAGAAGAGACACCATCCGGTTTATTTGCCTGCTTGATTTCTTTATGGTTTTCTAACGGAGCCTCTATTACCTTGGGCGATATCAGATCTTTGGGTTGTATGGCGTCCTTCAATCTTTTGTTAAGAGCATCAGCTACAGTCTTCGTTAAAGTTTTAAGCGGCGTTGCCTTTTCTGGCACCTCCAGCCCTACTAAAGCCGACATCAGTGCCTCACGATCGGCCGGTTCAGCGGCTGGAACGATTCCCCAAGGCAAAGCTTCTCGCAATGCGGATGTTCTATCTGCATCATTTGTTGCATCTTTTAATTTTGTAACCAACTCCTTACCGGCCTTAAAAACTGCAGCATATCGCTTCACCAATTCTCCATAAATGCGCGTGTCATGACTCGCCGGTTCTGTTTTGCTTCTCGTTAAATCTCGTCCTGAGGCAGGTCGGTTCCCCAGAGATGAAAGGAGCTCTTGAGCCAACTGATGCTCTCTTGGTGCATCAATACGCACCTTAGCAATGTTAAGCACCTGGCGAATTTTCTTAGGAAGCTCCACTTCACTTTTAGGGACAACTCCTAAGCGTTTTTTATCAGCACAACCCAGCACGATTCCCTTTTCATTTTTGACAACCCATAGCTGAAGGTCGTCTGGTTCTGTTTCCTTGATTGTTGAGTTGTCAGGTATGCCAAGGGTTATGCAAATCGTCTTGTTTAAAAGACTCTGTTCTGGCAAATTGCTGGGATCAAGATTTAATTCGGTCATAGCACAACGTCCAATAAAATTTTCGGCCGCATCAAACGCGTCCCATTGTCGATTATTAGCATTACTGATATATACCAATGGTAGACCAAGTTCATGGCGCACCAATTCTCGAAGCATGTCATCAGAAAGAGCCAATGTATCAAGGCATGATAATTTAAGCGTTTGCAATTTTACAGAACCCAGCACTGCATTGTTATCATCATTAATTGCGGTCCAGGTCCAGTCATTGCCAAGTTTATTTTCTAAAAATGCTGCAACAGAAGGGTCGGCCAAACGGATCGGATGGATGTCCTCTCCTACGCTTTCCAGGGAGACAAATGGGAGCGCTGACAACACAATAGTTTCAAGTTGATAACCGGAAGGTGGGGTTCGAATAAATTCAAAAGACGGCGGCTGAGAAAAACCTGCCATTGCATCCGTTACTTCTGCAGCCCTGTCGGTTCGGCGATTGATTGCCTGAATTATGCCATCACTTGTTAAAAGATCGCTGTAAGTATCAAGCGAATCGTGCAATAGTTGCAATGCTTTCTGCTGATCATCATTCATCACGAATTCAGCGTCGCCATTTAATAAACCTAGTAAAGCTTTACTGCCATCGCATACTTCATTGGGATCGTTTCGTTCGCTCCGCATCGAATACTTTGGATTGGATCTGAGCGCTCTTACCTTCATGGGATGGCCTACAATATTCTCAACATGTCGTCCGACAACTTCGTAAATATGAAATCCCATCCGCACTTCATCTGCTATTTCTTCCGCGACACGGATTTTTTCAGACGTCATGTTCATTTCCCACAGGGATTGGCCGTGCTGATTTATTACTGCTGTTCTCGAGGATGAAAGATACTTATCCCGCATAATCAATGCCGCCATAGTTTGGTTGTGAGAAGGCGTATGCAAGAGCCCTGATTCTGTTGGTCCTGGTTGACCATTAAACGGCCCATCCAACCAACCATAAGCCCCCAGTCGATGGTTGTGGCGAGAGCTCGCGCTATGGGCTTTAAGTCGCTGCCATGCAAATCCAGTTAACCATGGGTCTATACGGTGTGCAGCGCTATCTAACGTAGCGCAAAATGAACGTTCCCATTGCTGGCGTATATCATCGGGAATAATTGATTTGAAAACAGGCTGCGAGTTGGTAAGATCCGTTTCTTTTTTTTGCCAGGCCTCGCGGTCAATTTCGTTGGCAAGCTTCAGAGCATATTTTTGATGACGATCAACAACCTGTTGTAACAACTGATTGCCCGGCTCCTCTTGTCTGGATAGTGTGGACGTCTGCACGGCGTGTACTAAAAGGCGGATCAACAAGGAATCAGGGAACGCGGCTAATTGAAATTCGCTCTGTCCTTCGAGTATATGGAATTTTTTGAAGACCAGTTCAAGATCGTAGTTTTGTACGGCCTCTCGTTCGAAAAATCGGATTAATATCATTAGGAGATCAATCAACGCAAACGGTTTTCTGTTTTCTCCGTTTTGATGCCGGAAAAGGGAGCGCGTTGATTGAACCAATGGCAGGTGTACACTTTCCACATGACCAACCGCTACAAATAAATCTTTTGGTTCCCGTTCCATCACGGCGAGCGCTGTTTTGTAAGTGTCTAAGGTGATGTCCCTATATTCTTGTCTTTGTGCATTGTCTAGGCCATAAAGCGCCATAGGAAAGGAGATTGGAAAAAATTTTCTTTCAACATACCGTTGGCTTATTGCATCCTGAGCCAGTAACTCCATAAATTCCGAAGACGTTTTACCTACGATGGATCTTTTCTCCCGCGCGGAATTCGCCCACGGAGCGCGTAGTTGGTTTATCATTTTTGCCATCTTTAATTCCTCTTGAAATTGCGCCGCCGATTCAGGGTCCTCTGCTGGGGGCGTGCTCCAAAGTTCAAGTGAAGTAACGGGCAGTAGACCATAAGGCTGGTCGCGAATACGCAACGGCATCAACGGCCCCTCTGGGCAAAAATTCTCAAAGGCCCACAAGGCTCTGCGATAAGATGCGTCGCCTAAGTCCCAAATATCATGCTGCCAATTTCCCCATAACGCAGGCCATAGAGCTTTTACCAACGCTTGACTTTTCAGCGTTTCATCTGGGGCATCAGACCCAGGAAAAAAAGGCAGCCCATCGGCTTGTCCTGTTAAATGCATCTGAATCCTGCCCCCTGTAGTGAGCGGTTTCGGTAGTGGGTTCAACTGTTCGGATAGACGCGCACGGGCGACCTTTAGCCAATCAATTTCTTCTATAGACGTTTGACCATGAACAGTATTGGTCGCTTGACCAAGCCGAGGAATACTAAGCTCACCCGAATTTACTTGAGAAGTGAAATGTGCCTTTGGGCTTTCGTCGCCAATGCCAACCACGTATAGTGCTCCGATGTTTTGTGGCGTAACTTCTTCCGGTAATGAAAATTCTCCGCCTAGACCAACGGCTTTAGCTTTTTCCCAAGATATTAACCAACTATCTTTCTGGGTAAAATCAGAAGGCAACGGTAGCGTCAATTGTGTCGTATCGATAATCACGTCCTTGTCCATGGGAAGCCGTCCGATGAAAAAATGGTCTTCCCCATTAATAACAGTTGTGGTTTTTGCAAATACCTTTAGTTCAGGGGGTATTCCTCCAACACGATTCGATTCCAACTCCGCTGGCATGTCAGCAGGAATGATAAGTTTCACAGCGGCGCCATTGATGTTAATTTGGATGTGGGATACTAACCATGCTGCACGCTCCGGCTTAACCCTATATGTGAGTTGTTGCCACGCTACCTTTGACGATTCGGTATCAAGCCAGTTTTCATTTATATTTCCATCTTGTTTAATGGCCTGCCAAAAAGCAATAAGTGCTTTCTCTTCATCTTTACTTATAAATGCGTTGTCCCTGCAGATGGACGCTTCATCTGGAATTACGCGAACTGAAATTTTCCAACGGTTGACATCCTCATTATGTTTACTGGCTGGCGCGTCAAAAAGTGTTTCAAGTCTTAACGGCAATAACACTCCTACATCGTCGAATGGATATTTTGTATTATCGATATCGTCCATAAGCCATGCCTGATGGGCAGCATGCAATAGCTGGGTAAACACATTGTCGTTATTATCAACAGCGGTCAGAATTCGATCCAAATAATCGCTGGGGGGAATGATAGGGTGAGGCTGGCTGACGGTGTTAATAGCTGCCTCTTGCTCAACCGTTAAAAGTGATGCAGTATTGAGCGTGACGAATACGGGATCCTGATCAACCAAGGCTTTTATTCCGGCGACGTTATTCCAGATCCAATCCGTTGCTACCGCTTTATAGGTAGTATCAGTAATTTTCCAGTCATCTTTTTCTAAAGCAGCCTGTTCAGCCTCTAAAATGTCGCGCAACGCGTCTTGGTCGTCCGCCAAAGCAGAAATGGCTTCTGCTACCCTTTCAATACGGGAATCTCTGTAAATAAAAGTGTTCATGGATTATCGTTATTGATTGCTTTAAGTTTTAGTTCAGCCCCGCTAATTGCAACGCGGGTTGGTTTGTCTAATTCGGCTTTTGCGAACGCGGCGCTGTGTGTTGCAGGGTTCCAAGGTTGGTCGTTTCTAAAGCGCAATTCGGTTGGTGGCTCGTCCAGTACAAGCCAGTATTTTTGCAATTCATCTGGACTCACATCAAAAGTAAAAAAGTGAATCTCCGGTGTAACTGCTCCGACAAACACAGGGCCGAAGAATTTTTTATTTGCCCGGTCCGCCGCATTGTCCTCCAACACGGGCGACTGTAGTAACAATCCATCCAAGTCACCAGCTGCTGCCGGTGTCTTTACCAGATAGACCAACGTGGATGGATAACGTTTAAAAAGATCACTTCGGAATACAATAACTAACCGGCTACCCGTACTATTTCCAGCATCATCGGGTTGAATAGTTTGATGTGATAGAGCTCCAATCTTGTCGTTGGGCGTTTTAGCCCACTCGGCAAGCGGTTCAATGTCGGCTTCGCGCTTTTTAGTTGCGTAATTTACCTGGCCCCAAAACATTCGTAAGGGAGTTGACGTCCGGTCTACCGCCAAATCACGCCATCGCATTTCACTCATGAACTGCGTATTAATCCCGACCATGTACGCATCTATAAAGGCTGGATTTGTTTGCAAGGCTACCACAGAGTCCTTCGAGAGCCCGTCGACACCTGGCAACAGCCATTCCTTGTCGTATTTTCTCAAAAGATCCCATGTAGGAAAATCGAGACCGACTTTAAATTCCGGCCGGATCAGACGGCTACAATCTATTCCCTTCAGCCGGCTACAAAGCCTTACCCTTGCTGGAGCATTCGGTTGGCGTGGGTCCAATGCGTCAAAAATTAAATCAGAAAGACGGTCGAGATCAACAGGTTTCTTATCGTGGAATGGAGGCGGTGGCAACGAATCAATAAACTCATTACATACTGTGTTAGGACGCGCCGCATCAACGCGTTGCATGAGTTCCTCACAGGGACGCATCGCCATACACCTGCACAACGCCCGCCATAGGTTATCAAAAAGCGTCAATTTCTTAGAATCCTCTTCCAGTACACCAGCCAAAAAAACGGTGATACCGCCCGGCTCTATCTGTGCAATGCTTACGAGTATTTCGCGGCCTTCGCAACGCATGCGATTTTCTGTAAGGCGTGCCTGTAGTAGCTCTGAAGCTTTTCGGAAAAGTGCGTCCACGTTTTGCTGCCGAAATGGAGGAATATCGTTTTCTTTTAATTCTGCCCTTTTTCGTCGATATGATTGACAAATTGAGTTAATAAGATCAACAAGCTCCTGCCAAATTTTAGATAGAACATCATAGTCTATTTGAAGCAACTCTCCAATCGTTTTCAAGCCCATTTTTTTTGCAACGGTGTCGGCGTGTGGCAATCCCTTCGGGGATGGTTCTGGCAACGTTTCCAATTGGTTTGCTGCCTGTATCGCATCGCTTCTACTAAAGCTTCCATTCGCTCCTACAATATGCCGAGTTTGAGCACTTCTATCCCGAAGAATGCGTTGTGCTGCACTGGAAAATAAGGACGGAGACAAGGGGCTATGGCTAGTTACTTTGTCCATAACAAGACCTCCGCCCGTTGCAAGCATCCGACTCATCATCGGCCCAAGCAACCGGAGCCTCTCATTTTTGTCGGTTGGCATATGACGGTTCCATAAACTTCCAGAGGCCAAAAGACCGAGCGCCATATTCCCAATGCGTTGTCCGGCCTCACGCAATGCGCCCGCCTGCTTAACGGCAGCATCAATGAGCGCTTCCTGTGCTTCGATTCCCATCCATAACCCAAGCCCTGCGATACCTCTATAACGAGGGTCGTCATTAATATCTTCCGGCCATCCAGATGCAATTGCATCCGGATTTTCGAGCCAAGGCTGCCCATACGCAGGTAGGCCTACCGTGTCATCAAGGTGATCGTTTAATATATCGAGGTCTGCACGTACTTTTTTGATTTTTGCTTCTTGTTCGGGTTCCTTCTGCAAAGAAGTAATAGCTCCTCTGATCTCTAATGCTTCGTTAATGTGTAAATCGTCTTGATCAACATCTCGACGGTAGTGTAGTTTAGCTTTGCCAATGTTACCGCCCAATTTCAGTTTTAATGCCGCCGCCAATGTCTCAAAATCTCCAGCTTCTTCGGTCATGAATGTCCAAGAGTGAAAAGCCGGCAGGAAACCTTTCTTTCCAAATTGGGTTTTCCCCGATGAGGTCCACATATCCTCTCCCTCATCATTGAAAGCGGGCACCAATACTGCCACATATTGATGTTGGGGGAAAAGACCTGGCTCGCCGGGATTATCAATAAGTCCCCGGGGAGATACAATTCGCGCAATTTCGTGGGTACCATCATGTTGGACGTGCGCCCACAGATAGGAAAGTTCTAGGTTATGCTCTAGAAGTACACTCTTCTCGACGTTGGCGATTCCTCCTTCGACTTGTATTTCTTTGGCAGTGCCTACGAGCAAGACCATCCACGGCCGAAGTTTCTTAGCGTTTACCTGCGGCGTGTAGCGCCAGGGTAAGCTAGCATCCCAAAGATCAATATGGACGAGCTTAGTTGTTTCGGCATCTCTCACAAAAGGTGCTGGAGCCATATGCTTTATTGCGCTCGGCTTTAATCCAGCCACATCCGTTGCCGCCATCAGCAAAAAAGGTGCATTGTCAGTTGCGGTTTGTCCATCAACATCCCTAATGGTGATAGGCATGTCGCCCTTCAGATGCCCGCTGGCGTCTTTCTCTAAAACAAGGTCAAAAACCTTAGAGCGTTGCCATGATTTAAATATTAATGATTCAGCCATAATCAGATTATTCCTGTTAGGTTTAATTGTTGTTCTACAACTGGCAGGGCAACCCCGCCCATTTGTTTCGACTCGATAAAAGCCTCAATTGCATTTAAGTCTGTTACGTTTTGAATTGTACCGTCCTTCTTATGCGCATTCCATTTCTCTTGCACGACCGTTACCTGCGCTTTCCCTCCTTCGAGCTTTGCACCGCCCGACCGTTCCCCAAGCAAACTGGCAAGACCACCATTGATGTACTGAGATGAGGGCCTGTTTAGAAATTTTTCGAAGTCTGGCAGCTTTACCAATGTGATTTCCAATGTGACATCATTTACAACCGCTCCTTCCGTTGCAGCTCCCGCACCAATCCTGATTCCCGATTCTTGATAAGAAAAACGCGGATTATTCAAGGCCTCACTATCTGCGAGCTGCAAGTAAGTTCCTACGCCAAACCAATCCCGTTCGGCTGCTACATTTGGCAATGTAGTACTAGCCCTAAGGTTGTGATACGCCCCGAGCGCGACACCTTCAAATTTCTGAATGGCAAGATTTAAGGGCACTCGTTTTTGCTCCCAAATAATTTCGCCTACCGGAGCAAATAGTTTTTTTGCGTCTGACGGCGCCGCAAATATCACACTGTTATCAGTGCCTTCAGCTCTCAAATTATCTGGCTTTTTTATTTCACCTTCATCTTTAAGGTATTGAGGAATGTTAGGAATGACCACCACGTTTTCCGGAGGGTTACTGCTTAACTCGATTGTGACATCGCCAGAAATTCTAACGAATAGAATTTTGACGCTGGCACGAGCCTGAAGCACCAATGGCCCAGGGCCGCTTAACAGGCCCTCTACACGTACACTGCAAAGAGAGGTTCCGGCTACCTCTACGTCGAACCCTGCATCTATTGTTCCTACAAATTGGAAAGGCTTAAATTGAATAAGCGCATCAAAGCCAAACCATCCATGCGCAGAGATGGGACCAATTTCGATCCCTGCCTCTACACGCGACCCAAGCTGGAAAGTATTGGATGTGATCGCTAAGTACATTTCTTTCTTTAACCACACCGGTCCCAACGAATAGGAAACACCGACCCGCGGAACCCTGGGCAGTTCCATGGATCCTGGGTTAAAAGAGGGGTGAAAGCCCCCTACACTAAAAAGAAAATAACCATTTTCCCCATAGGCAATCCGTAGTGCCACACCGCCGGTTATTCTAAAGATGCCCAGTACATGTGAGTTTACAAGAACGGCGTCGAAAAAGATAAGGGATTTGGGGACATCAAGTCCGCCTATAAAATCCATTCGTAAATAGACGAGCGCAAACTCTTCAGACCCAATAACGAGTTTTGCCGAACCAGCAATAAAAATGACAGGCCCCGGCAATTGTATGAAGACGCCAACATCTAGCTTTATGATGTAAAGCCAGTTTATCTGTAGCGTTGGACCAATAATAAATCCCCCTATTTGATCCGGAAAGAAAAGTTGCATATCACCCAAAAGCTTGGGTGCATTTTTCATCGGATCACTATTGAAAAGCACATCTCCTCCCGCCCCAGTTGCTAATCGTTCCCTTATAATATCCGTATCGGCCCTGCGATTAATACCCACGAGGCCACCAAACCCTGAGACTGCAAATCCAAAACTTATTTGTATTCCAGGCGGCGGAAGTCTTACGCCGATGAGGGCTACGAAAGAGACTTCTCCGGTGGGTAAGGTTTTATAAAGGCAATAGGCAAACGCGCCTATGCCTAATATCTTCAGCTGAAAGGCACCTCCAAATTCATTGTCACTCATAAATTTGAGAAAACCACCTCCGTTAACCGGTCCAGCATCCAACGCTACACCTATGCCTTGCGGCGGTAGAAGTCCTCCATTGCCGTTAGTCCAGCGACCTATTGAAACGCCGGCCCCGTCCATAACTATTTTGAGGGGACCGAATTCCGCGGTCGCACCGTACCTAAAAATCGCTTGAAAGAAAAATTCAGAGTTTTGCAGCTTAACTTCCAGTTTTGTACTAACCTGGTCTACACTTATGCTGGCACCGCTCGCGCCAATCTTTAAATTCAATGGTGTCGTGAAATCAATTCCTAAGGCTGGCAGCGGTCCATTCCCTCCCTGGCCTGATAAACCTTTTCCCTGCACATAACTCAATGCTACGTCCGACTGGAACTGTAAGACTGTTGGAAGATTAAGCCCAAAACTCAAAAACTTAAGAAAGTCTGGTTTTAACGCAAAGTTTATTTTATCGAGTTTGATCGCTACATCAAATATTGGAGCTGCAGAATTCAGGTTAAGACCGATACCGATGGACTGAATGCTAAAATGTGTTCCGTTTTGTTCGCCCACAAGCAGTGCATTTCCTTCGGCGGGAGTTTTACTTAAAAAAAGTCCTAATTGGGAGGTAGATGGAACGCTGGGGTCAATTCCATTTTCCGTAAAATGAAGTTTAAAAGTCTGGTTGCCGGCTGACTTGGTTGTAAAGCTAAGCTTCCAGCCTTCGCCTAAATCAACTGGTTTAAGCTCTTTTGAGGTATTTATCAAAGCCTCTATCGAAAAATCTGAAAGCTTGTTAAAGCCTGCTTCATCGTCCGGGCCTTGCGAAACTAACTTCCCTAAATCGCCCGTGAGATTGCCCTGCGCCAAGGTTGTAAAGGTGTCGAGAGTTAGAGGTGCGTCAAACGCCAGCGGTAATTGAACTGGTGAGTTAACCAACTCCTCTATCAAATCTGTAAGCTGTGTTGAATCAATCCCTGGAACTTTGCTGACTGGCATTGCAACAAATCCCGCTTGCTTGTATTCAAGTTCCAGTAAAGCCTGCGGAGAAGAAAAGAGCATCAAGATGAGCACCTGCAGAGCCTTAATATCCTCGATGGCCTGCACCTTGCTCAGCAATAATATCAAAGCCTCATCGCCCGGATTACTTAAGATCTTATTCAATTTACTCCAGTCGATAGAAAACTCAACAGGCTTGGGTGGCTCGACGTCGTCCCATTTGAATTTTATGATTCCCAACAGCGTTAGCAGTTCAGCAGCCCGTGTAAACTTCATTTGCAAGGTGCGCACGAGCAATGTCTCGTGAAGGCGTGTGTCGGTGGTGAGTTCACGTAGTTTTGCGAGCCATCTGTTAATCCCGTCGCCACTGGCATCTGCGCTCACAGCCATCAAATCATTCAGCCGTTCACCTATGTTCTGAAGTATTGCCGGTGGTGGTGGTTCCCCCTGTATACTTGACTCGAAAATATTTGTTATAGTTTGAAGAATGTTTGCCATAAAATTTTACCACTGGTTTCTTAGTACTATTGTTAATAGCCTGTAGTGTTTTTGCTCTTAATTCTACCCCTACCTGTAAAAGATCAGCAAGACTTGCTATCGACAACCACACCAATGATGTTATCGCAATTCCGTAAGTTAGGAAGCAAGACAAAAAGAGAGCAGGCGCTTACAGTTCTGAAAGTTGAAGTAGTCACGCTACCATCACGTCATTTCTGTAGATATGGTATCTAAACTAAATTATTTGTTATCACAACATTACGCTCTGTTTTAACATAACCGATCATGATCGATACTGGGGCACTTCACCTAAATTCATTTTCGAAATTTGGGGTACTTTGTTATATGTCATCTGCAAAATCTCGACTATTGAATAGTTAACCGAAAGTGTTAGGCCATCCGAGCAAATCCAAACGATACCAACCCTTTTCCGTTTCCTATAGTCAAAATTAAACTGAAGTAACGCGGTGCACAATAACCCTTTCGGGTTATATATCGATCTCCCTGTATTCAGTGACGACTATCGTCAACATTTCACAGTATCTATAGGGTTGTATACATTGTTGATGTCGAATAATAATGTGATCCTGGAAAAAATTTCCATCTGCTTTTTATCAACTGACATGACAACATCAAACCAACCAAAACCCGTAATGAAATTTAGAGCGTTCGTATTTACTATACCCTTTTTGGGTCGATGATCTCGCATTCGCAACGCCGAAAACTATAGAGCTAAATTATTACACGATGCAGTATGCAAATGGCGATGAATCCAAGGTATGAAGATATTCGCGGAGTTGACTTATTAGATTCTTGCAAAGCTCAGCAAGGCTTAATCAATATAAATGCACTAGCGTTACCCCATTTAAATATTCCGTTATGATAATCATTGCTTAAACTTCATGTATCTCCATACTGCTGGATCATTACCTCGTTCGTCAAATCAATTGTTGTTTCAAATTGTCGGTTTCAATTAATTACCACATAAAAAATCGCACCTCCCAGATAACCAACAAAAGCCAGAAGGCTTATTCTTTTCAAGTACCAAATGAAATTAATCTTTTCCATACCCATTGCGGCAACGCCAGCCGCTGAACCGATTACAAGAATACTTCCGCCAGTACCAGCACAATAAGCCAGATATTCCCAAATAAAGTTGTCAGCTGGATAAGTTTCCATGCTATACATTCCCATGCTTGCAGCTACTAACGGAACATTGTCAACGATGGATGATAGAATTCCTATAAGCGTAATGATGACTCTGTTGTCACCAATTGCTACCTCCAGATATTCGGCAAAATGATGCAACGTTCCCATTGCTTGAAGAGCCCCTACTGCCAGCAAGATCCCTAAAAAGAAAAGTACGCTCGACATGTCTATTCGTGACAACGCATGAGCCGCCGTAAAATGTTTCCTTTGGGATTCATCCATTTTGGGATTTATCAATTCGGATACAACCCACAATAAGCCAAGCCCCAACATCATTCCAAGGTAAGGAGGTAGATGAGTAAATGTTTTAAAGACAGGGACCGCCACAAGTACACCAAAACCAAAAAAGAATATTGTTTTGGTGGATTTTATCGCTTTTTGTTCATTGCTTTTTTCCTTGGCAATATCGTTTCCCAATGTTCCTTTCAAATTAAAACTTAGATAGACGAGTGGAACAAGCAGGCATACAATACTCGGTAACAGCAAACTTTTAATAATTTCAGGTGCCGTTATCTGACCACCAATCCAAAGCATGGTTGTGGTCACATCGCCAATTGGAGACCACGCGCCCCCAGCGTTAGCGGCAATTATTATCAACCCGACAAAAAATAATCTCATGTCACGATTAGGTATCAACTTTCGAATTAGAGATACCATTACTATTGTCGTGGTTAGATTGTCCAGGACAGCGGAAAGAAAAAAAGTTATCCAACAGACTATCCACAATAATTTTCTCGGTTGCCTTGTCGTGATTACATCGGTTATGAATTTAAAGCCTTGATGCGAATCAATAAGCTCAACGATTGTCATCGCTCCCATAAGAAAAAACAATATCTGAGCTATTTCATTCAGGTTTTCACCCAGAGAATATTGGACATAACTCAAATGTAAATTTTGCGCGATGCCATGTTGATCTTCCAGAAGTAATATCGCTTGTATCTGTTTAAAATGATCGCTTTGCAAAAGCTGATCTGTCGGATTGGAAATCGCAAACAATGTCCAGCACACAACTCCGGTAACCAGAGCTGTGGCTGTTTTATTAATTTTGATTGGATGCTCTAAGGCTATTAGAAGATATCCAATTACAAAAATGAGAATGATTATCAGTTCCATGCGTTCGGGATGTTAACTTTTAGCTGTGCTTAGGTTTTGCTTAATTCGAATTTGCTGCTTCGGCTTCTCTTCAAAATCAAGGACGACCGGTGCAGCGATAAAAATCGACGAGTAAGTACCAATACCAACACCCACTAATAAAGCAAAAGCAAAACCACTTAATACTTCACCACCAAAAATCAAAAGGGCAATAACTACCAGAAGCACTGTCCCAGACGTAATAATGGTTCTATTTAGTGTGCTGTTAATTGCATCATTGAAAATTTTTGAGCGATCATGCGAAGTACCTATTGTTAAATATTCCCGGATGCGGTCAAAAATTATTACCGTATCGTTAATAGAATATCCTATAACAGTTAAGATTGCAGCAATGAATACCTGGTCGATTTCAAAGGAAAGCCCGAACACTCTGACGATAGCAAAAGAAGCAATAACAAACAACGCATCATGGGCAAGCGCGACAACAGCACCAGCGCTAAATTGCCATTTTCTAAACCGAACGAGAATGTACAAGAAAATAGCTACCAGCGATAAGATTGTTGCTTGAAGGGAAGCAGCCTTCGTATCGTCCGCTACATTTGCTCCTACTTTTGATGAACTTGAAATCGTAAAATGTTTATTATCCACTTTAGAATCGTCTTCAACGAACGTTAACCCCGTCGATTTCTCTAAACCGGTAACAAAGATATTTTTTACTTTTTCATCCGCAGTCTCAGCATCATCATCAATGATGTATGACGTAACTACCTTTACG
>WUUC01234020.1_pt1 | contig 16578 bp, 12 predicted proteins | sample 6278441 | NCBI WGS metagenome assembly WUUC01 (sample SAMN13675441, study PRJNA597444) | soil metagenome | isolation source: soil | place: USA: Washington | collected 2017-10
AGCATAGTGGCTTTTCGGTATTCGCCGGTGTGGGCGAGCGAACCCGGGAAGGGAACGATTTCTACCACGAAATGAAAGAATCCAATGTGCTGGACAAAGTGGCGCTGGTTTATGGTCAAATGAACGAGCCGCCTGGTAACCGGCTGCGCGTGGCACTGACCGGCCTCACCATGGCAGAATTCTTCCGCGACGAAGGCCGCGACGTATTGCTGTTTGTAGACAATATCTACCGGTTTACCCTGGCGGGTACCGAGGTATCGGCACTGCTTGGCCGGATGCCATCCGCGGTGGGTTACCAGCCGACGCTGGCCGAGGAAATGGGGCGCCTGCAGGAGCGCATCACCTCGACCAAGTCCGGTTCCATCACCTCGATTCAGGCTGTCTATGTCCCTGCGGATGATTTGACCGATCCGTCGCCTGCCACGACTTTCGGCCACCTGGATGCGACCGTCGTGCTATCGCGTGACATCGCCTCGCTTGGGATATATCCAGCGGTGGATCCGCTCGATTCCACCTCGCGTCAGCTCGATCCCCTGGTGGTTGGCGAAGAGCACTACAATACCGCGCGCGATGTGCAGCAGACTCTGCAGCGCTACAAGGAGTTGCGCGACATCATCGCGATTTTGGGAATGGATGAGCTGTCTCCCGAAGATAAGCTGGCGGTGGCGCGCGCACGCAAGATTCAGCGCTTTCTTTCGCAGCCCTTTAATGTGGCGGAAGTATTCACCGGCTCGCCGGGCAAATATGTGTCGCTGAAAGAAACCATTAAAGGTTTTAAAGGCATCGTCGCGGGTGATTATGATCATCTGCCGGAGCAGGCATTCTACATGGTTGGCGGGATAGATGAAGCGGTCGAGAAAGCCAAAACCTTGCAATAGAAGTGTTTCATAAGCTGGCTTTGTAAACATACATAAGCCATTGATCAATCGGTAATGGAAAGAAAAATGGGCGTGTTTCACGTGGATATTGTTAGCGCGGAGGAATCCATCTATTCCGGCCCGGCTGAGTTCCTGGTGGCTCCGGCGGAAGCGGGCGAGGTCGGCATTTATCCGCAGCATACGCCCATGCTGACCCGAATCAAGCCGGGTTCGGTACGCATCAAGGCGCCGCTGCAGGACGAGGAATTAGTCTATGTCTCGGGCGGTATGCTGGAAATACAGCCGGACGTGGTAACCATCCTCGCCGACACCGCCGTGCGCGGTGCAAATCTTGACGAGCTGAAAGCCATTGAAGCCAAGAAACGCGCGGAAGAAGCCCTGAAAGACCGGTCCTCCGCGATGGACTATGCGCGAGCGCAGGCTGAACTCAGCCAGGCTATTGCACAATTGGCGGCAATTCAGAAACTGCGAAAACGCGGGCATTGACCCTCGTATCCGGTTTCTCGTAAAGGCGGCGATAGCCGCCTTTTTTGTTGGTCGTAATAAGCCGCACAGGGAGTACCTTCGCCCGCTACCGAATACAGTATCCGCCGGTATGGCGTTTGCACTGTTTGCTCGTGGATCAATAACTTGGATTTTGACGGCGCCATGTGATAAATTAGCCTTATTCAATTTCCTGGCATGAAGCTTTCTCGGTCTGTTTTTGCCGGGCAGACATACCGTCGCCCGCCTGATCATAGGCGACAATAAGCGGCAATAACGATGCGCCCGGTTGCCTCAGCGGCCGAGGTTCTTCATCACTCTCTTCATTAAATGTCTAAACTACATATCGTCATCCTGGCTGCCGGGCTCGGCAAGCGCATGTACTCGACACTGCCCAAGGTTTTACATCCGCTGGCAGGAAAACCCTTGCTCGGCCATGTCCTCGATACCGCCCGTTCATTGTCGCCACGGAGAATTTGTGTTGTCTATGGACATGGCGGCGAGGCTGTGCCCCAGGCGATCAGCGACGAGACGCTTATCTGGGTGAAACAGGTGCCGCAGTTGGGTACCGGCCACGCGCTCATGCAAGCATTGCCGCACCTGGACAACGACGGCCTGACGCTGGTGCTGTACGGCGATGTGCCGCTGACCGGCATCGAAACCCTGAAGAAATTGATCGCAACGACGGAATCAAAAACTCTTGCGCTGCTGACGGTGGATCTGGACGATCCATCAGGCTACGGTAGAATCGTGCGGGACAGCGAAACGGGCGGAATTACCGCTATCGTCGAAGAGAAGGATGCTAATACATCCCAGCGGCAGATCCGCGAGATCAATACCGGCATCATGGCGGTTCCAAACCAGTATCTCCACGGCTGGTTGCACAAGCTGGAAAACAAGAATGCGCAAAAGGAGTATTACCTGACCGATATTGTCGCGATGGCGGTCAAGGGTGGCGTCAAGGTAGATGCCACACAGCCGGATTACGCATGGGAAACAATCGGCATCAATAGTAAAACTCAGTTGGTGGCACTTGAGCGCATTTATCAGAATGAGTGCGCAAAAGAATTACTGGAACAAGGGGTAACCCTGGCTGATTCGTCCCGCATTGATGTCCGCGGCCAGCTTGTGTGTGGCAGGGATGTGGAGATTGATATCAACTGCATCTTCGAGGGTCATGTACAATTGGATGACGACGTGAAAGTGGGTGCTCACAGCATACTGAAAAATGTCAAGATTGGCGCAGGATCGGCAATCGCACCGTTCAGCTTGATCGACACCGCCGAAATCGGAAAAAACTGCCGCATTGGACCTTATGCTCGTATCCGTCCCGGGACGAGGCTTGCCAGCGATGTGCATGTCGGGAATTTCGTCGAAGTCAAAAATAGCACCATTGCCGCCGGCAGTAAGGCGAATCATCTGAGTTACATCGGTGATTCCGTAGTCGGAAAAAACGTCAACATCGGCGCCGGTACGATCACCTGCAACTACGATGGCGCCAACAAGTACCAGACGATTATCGAGGATGACGTTTTTGTTGGTTCCGATACGCAATTGGTTGCGCCGGTGAAGGTGGCGCAAGGCTCCACCATTGGTGCGGGCTCGACAATTACCAAGGATACGCCGCCGGAGACACTGACGCTGTCACGCGCCAAGCAAGTCAGCATCGACGGATGGACGCGGCCGGTTAAAAAAGCGAAGGGCGAGAAATGAAATCTGGAATGACAAAATCTTCTCGACCTTGTCATTCCCTGGGGCGAAGCAGAGAGGAAATCCATCAATGTGCGGAATAGTCGGTGCGGTAGCCAGAAGTAACATTGTCCCCACCTTGCTGGAAGGTTTGCGCCGTCTCGAATACCGTGGCTATGATTCAGCCGGGCTGGCGCTGATGAACGGAGGATTGCATCGATTGCGAACAACGGGGCGGGTTGCGGAACTCAGCAAACTTGCCGACGAGCAGCATTTTCATGGCGAAGTAGGTATCGCTCATACCCGCTGGGCCACCCATGGCGCACCTTCCGAGCGCAACGCTCACCCACATTTCTCCGGTGAAGTATCGAAAGTGGCGGTGGTGCATAATGGCATCATCGAAAATCATGAGGCACTGCGCCAGCGCCTGCAAGCTTTAGGGTTTGCGTTCGTTTCCGACACGGATACCGAAGTTATCGCCCACCTCATTACATCCAAGCTGAAAGAGAATCCGGATTTATTTGAAGCAGTATGCCATTCAGTCGCTGAATTGCAAGGTGCTTACGCAATCGCCGTAATGGAAGAGTCGCGGCCGGAGTGCATCGTCGTTTCCCGCAACGGCGCGCCTTTATTGCTGGGGCTGGGTGAATCCGGCAACTACGCGGCCTCCGATGCCTCCGCTTTGTTGCAGGTGACGCGGCGCATGATCTATCTGGAAGAAGGCGATGTGGCTGAGTTGCACCGCGATGGCTACCGAATTGTCAATCTCCACGACGGGACGCGCAAGGAAGTGGTGCGCGGCGTGCACGAAAGTGAACTGACCAACGAAGCGGTCGAAATGGGGCCTTATGCCCACTTCATGCAGAAAGAAATATTCGAGCAGCCGGGAGTGGTGGCGAATACGCTGGAAATGGTGCTCAACGCATCTTCCATTTCTCCACGATTGTTTGGAAGCGAGGCGGAAAGTATCTTCAAAGATACCGACAGCATTCTGATACTCGCCTGCGGTACCAGTTATCATGCGGGACTGGTTGCCCGCTACTGGCTGGAAACTTTGTCGGGATTACCTTGCAATGTTGAAATCGCCAGTGAATACCGCTACCGTGACCCGGTCGCCAATCCCAACACGTTAGTGGTGGGAATATCCCAATCGGGGGAAACAGCGGATACGCTAGCCGCGCTCAGCTATGCCAGGTTGTTGGGCCACCGTCATAGCCTCGCCATCTGTAATGTCGCGGAAAGCGCCTTGGTACGGCAGACCGATCTACGCTTCCTCACCCGTGCCGGGCCGGAAATTGGTGTAGCCTCGACCAAGGCATTCACCACGCAGCTGGCTGCGCTGATGCTGCTTACCATGACATTGGCCAAGCTGCGCGGCAAATTATCCGGCGAGAGTGAACTAGAGATGATCGCTGCGCTGCGGCACTTGCCCGTCGCGCTGCAGCATGCGTTGCAAGTGGAGCCTGAGGTCAAGGTTTGGGCCAAAAGGTTTGCTCAAAAAAATCACGCCTTGTTCCTCGGACGCGGGATGCATTATCCCATTGCCATGGAAGGCGCGCTCAAACTCAAGGAAATTTCTTACATCCACGCAGAAGCCTATGCCGCCGGGGAACTGAAACACGGCCCCCTTGCATTGGTGGACAAGGATATGCCGGTGGTTGCCATTGCTCCCAACGACGCCCTGCTGGAAAAACTCAAATCGAATCTACAGGAAGTCCGTGCGCGTGGCGGCGAACTGTACGTTTTTGCCGACGCCGATTCCCACATCCAGGAGAGCGAAGGCGTTCATGTCATTCGCCTGGCGGAACATGCCGGATTGCTCAGCCCGATCCTCCATACTATCCCCCTGCAATTGCTTGCCTACCACGTTGCCTTGCAAAAAGGCACTGATGTAGATAAGCCCCGGAATCTGGCGAAATCGGTGACGGTGGAGTAGCAGCTCCACCATTTTAGGATTCCACTAGGAAAAAATTACAAAATTACGAACATTAAGAGAAACAAAAAGATGATCGGTGCCCACACCCACCATGGCATCCCTTGGCTTTGCGGAATAATTTTTTTCTCTGTTTCCAAGGCCTGCGTTAATGAGCCGCCTTTCCGAAATAATTCCGCGGCGTCCGCGTATGCCAGGCAGCCTTGGCTGTCTTGTTTGAGTCTGGAATGGATGAGTCCGATGTTGCATTTGGCATGCGCGGCACCAATGAAGTCCCGAATTTCCAGAAAAAGCTCAGTTGCCTTATTGGCGCTTTCAATTGCACGCTCTGGTTTACCTTGGTTCAGATAAACTTGTACAAGATTGTTGTGAGAGAGCGCTCTACCACGAGTGCCTCCCGCTTGCTCTTTAATCTTTATACTTTCTATATAATATGCCTCGGCTTTGTCCCAATTCCGCAGCCTGGCAGATGCCATCCCTAGGTTGTTGTAAACTTCAGCCTTGCGAAGGTGATCGCCCTTTTTGTCAATCCAGTCCAAGGCGCTTTCAAAATGAGCAACGGCCTGATTAATTTCACCTAAAGCCAATTCCAGAGCTCCCAAACCGTTAAGAGCCAACGCAGTGGCGGAAGAATCCCCGTGTTTTATCGCTCGCTCACGACTTTTCTCATAATATATCCGCGCTTGATCCAACTCCCCAACTTCGCGATAAGCCGAGCCTAATTCATGCCATATGCATTGAAACTCATTGTTCATGGAACATTTTTCGGCCAATGTCAGTGCTTCGTGGAGCATGGCGGTACTACGCTCCCATTGACCGAGCCAGCCGAGCAAGTGCGCGTGTTTTAGGCGAACCTTGATTTGGAGCTTAACATCTTCTGCGGAAGCATGCTCTCTTAGGTGCTGGAGGAATTCAACTGCTCGTTCCACTTCACCTGCGTCGGCGTAAAGACAAGCTTCATAATATTCTAACCAGGCGACTCGTCCAGGCGTTAAGACCGCATTGTACTCTCGTACTAAACTGATGAGCGATTTGCAGCGGGCGAGTCCGCATTCAAGATAGTCCTCAGTCCATAACCGCTCGAAACGAGCAAAGCCCGTCGTCTGGTCGACACCGAGTAAGTGAAACATCTCGTCCGTTTCCATGTATTTCTTGAGAACTCCCTTCGTAGCCCGGGCGAAGTTCCCAAAGTGATCGGTAAGCCTTCGGCTGACAGCGACGAACTCGACGCCCTGTTCAGGCTTTAGCCATTGCCCAAAGAGATAGCGTCGAGCCTCATCGTGAATCGCGACTCTCTCCTCCAGATAGAGACAGACGGGCAGTGCGGTCAACTCTGCATAATGAGTCTCGGCTTCCTGGATAGTTAATTGGGGCGCCAAAACCCGCAAGATCACTGGCGTGAAATGATGGGGAATCGCGCTGGCTCTGAGCAGCCACGCATTTTCAGGCTTTAGTGAAGCAATCAGTACTTCCACGCTACTACCGGGATCTGTCAGGTTGGTCTTACTGACAAGTGCCTCAAACTGAGAAACTAGATCGTTCACTATCGCGCCGCTTGAGAGTTTTTTGAGGTACGCAAAAAACTTTCTACATGATTAGCAATGTCAGCCAACTTCCCCTTGGTGACGTCCATCAGTATGATAGCGATCGGTTCCCGAAGGGCTTCATCGACACCCCGCTTGGCCAAATATTCCACAACGTGTTCACGGCTTAGAGGCTTGAGCTCAGCCTCTTCCGCAAACAGCCACGACTCGCCCAGTTCGAGCTTCTTCTGTCCGCACAATATCAGCATGACGTTAGCTAGCCTTCCCGCACTGATAGCCGCGACAAGTTCGTTGGAAACCCATTTTTCGGTATCGGGCGACATTTTTTCCACAGCATCGAAGAATATAACCAAGCGCTCTTTTTGGGTGGCCGTAGCCAGACATTCGAGGAAAAGATCGGTTAGGCGCATACGCCGCTCATCTTCAGGAACATCCATATCGGAGCGTGGTGCATTTAGCATGACATCCTTAATGAGTATGCCTGCTATATCACCTGTAGCCGAAGATTCGATCCGTGCACCCTCTGCTACTTTTATGAATCCCCCTTCATAACTGATCTTCAATTCGTAATGGGGGACAGTGTAGTAATTGATAAGATCTGTGAAAGGCCGGAACGCATCCGTGCCAATATCGTCGCGTATTTTGCGCATGATGCCCAGATAATTATGGTTACGCGTATCGGTCCAAATCACCTCCGCCTTTCTAATATTCGACTGAGCGCATTCATGAATCATGCGTGCCATCAGGGAACTTTTGCCTATCCCACTTCCGCCCCACACTACCATCACAGGCTTCCCGCCTCCTTGCAACATTCCCAAGTACTGGGTCAGCTCCGCAGTACGGTTTACGAACAAGGATAGTCGCTGCTCTTGGACTGTACTCATGGTTGATCGCTTTTCTTTATGCCAACAATATCCCCCAACTCGGCATGTGTCGCCTGCAATCCCTTTGCGACCTCGACGTTTCCGTCGTTATCGATCTCCGCCCCCTTAATGCCAGCGACGTCACCCGCTTTGACTTGCTCCAGTTTTGCGCCCTCCGCTACCTTAATGTCCGTATTCTGCTGTTCCGATGTGATCTCAAAAGTGGCGCCGCCAACACCACCTTTTACACCCCGCCGTTTCCACACGGCGAAAACAATCACTAGGGAAACAGCTACAATAAGTACAATCCATATGACGGGATCTTGTGGCATGATTCACTCCCTCTTTAGCGTCTCAACTCTTCCGCCAGCATCGTCGCATCATAGGCTTCTTTGCGGCTGCGCATGTCGAAATAGAGCAGCACCGTTCCGATGTAAATAGGTGGTCCGAGCAGGCTGATAATAATCGCCTGGAGGATACTGAACGCGATGTGCACTTTCGTGGAGTTCAACATCTCTTCCAATATCTCCTCATAATTTTCTGGAAACAACATACCGACCACCCCCCCAAATAACGATGCTCCAAGCATCGTAACTACAAAAAAATAAGTTATGTAGATGAGGAATAGAAGCATGAAAACGCCAAGATTTCGAGCGTGCATACCTTTACCCAGCGCCTTACTGCGGCGCAGTGCATCCCAACCGCCGAGGCGCTCCAACGCAACCACGGTGAGACTGAACATGAACCAGGAGTAAAATATCAAACCAGGCACGACAAGTAACAACAACCCCGCGAACAGTATCAGAAGGAAAAGAATATAAGTTCTCAGCAACTTGCCTGTGAGCGAGCCAAGCACGCAGCGCCAAGAACGAGCGACACCAGGCTGATTTCCCAAGCAGATGTCCGAGACCGCTACCGCCATTGCTGCGCCCGAAAAAATTTCAACGAAGGTAGAAAGCAGATTTGCTGCTTGATGAATAGGTGCCTTGTCGAATGCAGAATACGCTGCCCATGCAGCGAATGGGGCAACTGGAATGAAAAAGATGAGAAAAAGGATGCCAAAATGCCGCCAATAGATCCTGTATGCATTTCTTATAATTTGTCCTGCCGTTTGCGCTGCGATATAGTTGGTCATTCCAACCCCCTTACCACTTCGTGTAGAGTTGCGAATACAGTCAAGTAAAAGTCAGAGTGCAACGATATGGGCAGCAAGAAACCTACTCGGTAATAGACTTGACGTTAAAAGCTTCGCCGTTCACATATTTTTCCGATGGGAGTAAATTAATTTAACTATAGCATGTACTTTTTTTTTTGCAGCGCCTCTACCGGTTTCAAGGCAGTCGGCTAGATTCGTCCGCGCGGCGGATTCCCTGGCTTTGCCTGTAAGGGCGATATCTTGATATTCCCCTCTCGCTTGCGGGCTTGAGCAATCTCGAAGCTGTTCTGCATTCGCATGAGCGTGTCCATCGAAACGCTGAAGGCTTTCTCGATGCAAAGCGCCATTTCCGATGACAGCGAAGCACGCTCGTTGAGGAGGGCGGATAGCGCAAGGCATGGCATTCCTAACGCCTGTGCCGCCTCAGTCACTGAAAGCCCAAGAGGCCCGATGATCTCCGTTCTTATGAATCCGCCGGGATGAGCCGAGTTCTTCATGCGAACTCCCTGTACTGCACTCATGATCGACCTCCTCCTCGGTGCTAGTCTTCACAACCAAGGTCGATGATTTCGAATACCGGGGACAGACTGAGTTAATCCGAGTTTTGCTGATGCCGATTCCCGCATTCAGGAGAGCGAAGGGCGTTCATGTTATCGCCTAGCGGAACAAGCCAGGCTGCACAGACTTATTCTTCGCACTATTCCGCTGCAATTGCTTGCCTACCATATGCGTTGCAAAAAAAACACCTGACGTGGATAAATCCCGGAATCTGGGCGAAATGGGTGACGGTGAAGTAGTCAAAAGTAATGAACTTGGATCTGATTTGATAGAGATGTCAAGCGTCCGAACATTCAGCTTCGTAGTACGGTGCCTTTATCTCAGCGATAGAAACGCCTTGGCATGGGCGAGTTCAGGACGCTCCGTGGCGCCAGCGGTGGCCAAGGCCCGTAATCTGGCGTAGTACTCGCGAGCGACCTGAGGGTTGCCAGCGGCCTCCGCGGCGCGGGCGGCACCATAAATGCCACGGAATCGGTTCGGATCCCGCTTTAGGGAGTGCTCAAATTCGGCGAGGGCCTGTTTAGGCTGCCCGAGCGCCAGGAGCATCTCGCCCAGCAGTTCGCGCGAGGGCACGACGTTCCCCGGTGTCACGGGGTGCTTGTCGCTTGCCTCTTCGGCTTCCGCGGCGGCACGCATAAGCTGTAGCCCATCGTCGTTGCGTTTCTCGGCAAGCGCAACCCATCCATTGACAGCCTTGATCTGGAAGTCCGTCTGGCTCGCCCAGTAACCGCTCTTGGCTGCGGTCAATGCCTCCTTGAGCGCCTGCAGCCGGTCCACGTCCTTGCGGGCGGCCGTGAGGTTCCCGCTGCGCGCCGCTCCCAGCCCGCGGGCGAACACCAGAATACCCTCCGCTTGAGGGAATTTGCTCCAGGTGAGATCGGGCGGGGAGAGGGTCAGCTTCGCGGCTTGCGCCCAGTCGCCGCGCTCAAGCGCGTAGCGGGCGGGCATGGCGGCGAAGGCATAGGCTGCGACCACATTCTCCACATTCACCTTGCGGATCACACCGGCCTCGTCCACTAGTTGCTTCGCCGCCTTGTCCTGTGCCTGCTGGAGCTGGCCGAAAACCATGTAGTCCATTGCATGTAGCGCGTCATAGGCGCCGATGCCCAGCGTCTTTTCCTTCAGCTCGCCCTTGGCGGCGAGATAGGAGGCGCGATTGGCGTCCACCATTTCCTTCCACAGGCCAACACGCGAGAAGATGTGCGAGGGCATGTGCAGCACATGGGGCACGGTAGGCGCGATGGCGCCATAGGCACGCGCCGCGGAAAGTCCTTTTTCTGCCAGCTCCGCATAGTCATAAGTGTGGATCAGGTAGTGGGCCACGCCGGGATGATTGGGGTATTTCTTGAACAGAGGCTCCAGGATTGCCGCCGCCATGAGCTGATTTGCGAAGCTCTTGTCCGTGGGCAGCGCCGTAATGTTGAGCGCCAGCGCGTAGAGGATCTGTGCCTCCTCGTCCTTGGGATACTTCGCCGCCACGCCTTCCAGCGCCTTCTCAAAGGCGATGGCGCGAGGCCTAAATTCGGTGGTCTCCCAATCCTTGAAGAACGTGCCCAAGGCAGCGATGTAGTCGCGTTCGCGCTCGCTCTTGGCGCCCACTCGATTCGCCTCCGCCGCAGCCGGTTCGCCAGCCTTGGAGGCACTCGGATTCGTCGGCCAAGTGAAGGGATTGCCCATGGACACGATGGAAATGCCCCAGTATGCCATGCCGCACTCGGGATCATGCTGCAGGACTTTGGCGAAGGATACCTTGGCCGGATCGAACCAGAACGAATGGAACAATGCCATCGCCCGATTGAACTCCTGCTGCGCCGCAACGTTGCATGAAACGGGAAAATTCAGTTCGCCAAGCTGTTCCAGTCTGGCGGTTCGTGGAGTGTGGTCTGTGTGTATCAGCTCCAACCTGGAGGACGTCGATTGAGACGAAGACCGCGCTGCCGGCGCAGACAAATGATCTTGCGTGGCGCATCCGGCAAACAGCAGAGCGCTGGCAATAAGCGCAGCGCGTCCATGTGTGTGAGGGCCTAGCGCTCTTTTCATGGCGGATCCTTTCGTTATTGGTTGGGTCAAGCTGCGTGAAACGGTCCCGAAAAGGCAGGGTAACAGCGTGTAGTAAAGGTCATGCATGAAATCTGATTTTCTTTGCCGCGATTGCTGCAACTATGCCTGAGATCGAGCGCGTGTTCCGGCATAAAAAAGTCCTGCACTTAACCTAGGGCCTGTTAATACTTATTTTGCACCCGCGACGGCAACAGATTTCATCCAGCACAAGGCATGAGCCGCGCGGCGGAGCGGGCCTCCGCAAGCGGCGAGTAACGAAGGGCTGGATGAAATCTGTCCCGTCCCTTCGGGTTGCGCACAAAAAACGCGGATACCGCGTTGCAAAGCTTGGCCATAGGCCACTATGGCCTGCGCTTCGCGCCTTGCCTCCGCGTTTTCTGTGTAGCAACGCGGGTGCGAAATAAGTGTTAACAGGCCCTAGATTAATACAGCCTGGCAAAACTATCTTACATAATACAAAGTGGGCTGTTAAGTTGCCCTTATGGCATTACTCATACCGCAACGCCTCCACTGGTTTCAAAGCGGCTGCCTTTTTCGCCGGATAAAACCCGAAAAATATCCCCACCGCGGAGGCGAAGGCGAACGCCAGGGCAACCATGCCAAATGTGATTACCACCACCATATCAGCTGCGCGGCTCACTGCCCAGGCGCCGCCAATGCCGATGGCGATGCCCGCCAATCCCCCCAGAATGCAGATCACCAGTGCTTCCAGCAAAAATTGCGTGAGGATGGCGCGGCGGTTTGCGCCGATGGCCATGCGGATGCCGATCTCCCGGGTACGTTCCGTTACCGATACCAGCATGATATTCATGATGCCAATACCCCCAACCAGCAGCGATACAGAGGCGATTGCACCGAGCATCAACGACATGACCTTGGCGGCACCGGTTGCAACGGCGGCAAGCGCCGCCAGGTTGCGTACAGTGAAATCGTTTTCCATGCCTTCCGCGATGCGATGGCGCTGAAGCAACAGACGGTTAATCTCGATTTCCGCTTCTTCCATCACTTCCGCCGACCGGGCTTGTACCATCATGAACTGTATTGATCCTGGAAACTGGGTGCCGAAAATCTGGCGCTGCCCGGTTGTAACGGGAACGAAAACACTGTCGTCCTGATCGCGTCCATCAAGGCTCTGCCCCTTAGGGACCAGCACGCCGGCGACCTGGAAGGGACTGTTCTTGATACGTACGGTTTTGCCCGTCGGGTCTTCCTCGCCAAACAGGTTTTTTGCGGTGGTGGAACCGAGAATTGCCACGCGTGCGGCAGCCCTCAAATTGGCGTCGGAAAAAATCTCGCCACTTTCCATCGCCCAGTCCCGCACCTCGAAATAGTCCGGCGTGACACCGGTAACCACGGTGCTCCAGTTATTGGCGCCATAATTCAGTTGCGCGGTGCCGGTGATAAGCGGGACGGTCGTCTTGATGGAGGGCAGACCGGCAATAGCCTGTGCATCGCTGATCGTCAGAGTTTGCACGCTGCCGCTGCCGGAACGCAAAGCGCCTGAAGAAGTGGCCCCTGGTAACACAATAAACAGATTGCTGCCCATCGAGGCAATAGCCTGGTTAACAGTGGTCTGTGCGCCTTGACCGATAGCGAGCATCAAAACTACCGCCGCGACCCCGATGATCATGCCGAGCATGGTTAATCCGGTGCGCAGGCGATTGAGCCGTAACGCCCGTAGCGCTTCGCCGATGATGGCAAAGAGGTTCATGCGGGTACTTCACCATCGTGCACCACTCGACCGTCCTTAACGCGAACCAGCCGCCGGGTGCAGGCGGCGATATCGTCCTCATGCGTCACAAGTACGATGGTGATGCCTTGCTCGCGATTCAGTTGCTGGAAAATCGTCATGATCTCACGGCTGGTTTGGGTGTCGAGATTGCCGGTAGGCTCATCCGCAAGGATAAGCTGCGGGTTATTGACCAGTGCGCGGCTAATGGCGACGCGCTGCTGCTGTCCGCCGGAAAGCTGGTTGGGCTGATACGCGGCGAATCTTCCCAAGCCGGTCTGCTGCAATCGTTCGAGCGCACGCTTACGGCTTTCCGAACGGCTTACGCCGGCATAGAGTAGCGGAGCTGCAACGTTATCCAGCGCTGTCATGCGTTTCAGCAGGTTGAACCCCTGAAATACGAAACCGATATTGCGGTTTCGTACGCGCGCAAGTTCATCGTCCGACAGCTTTGCGATATCGCGCCCGGTAAGCCAATAGCGACCGCTGGTGGGGGTATCGAGGCACCCGAGTATATTCATCAGAGTGGACTTGCCGGAGCCCGAATGTCCCATGATAGCGACGAATTCGCCGCGATCGATAGTGAGGCTGACATCGAACAGAACCTGGCTGTTGACCGTCCCATTGCCGCCATTCTCCAGACTATAAATTTTGCAAAGATTCTCTACCTTGATCAGCGGTTCACTGGACGCATGATGCCGAAGCTGTGTCATTGAGGAATCTCTGAATAAGTCTTACGTGGGTGCGACGGCGGCTTTGCGGGATAGAATGCGCGAAAGGCGAGGACGTGAATGGCCATTCTCTTCGCTATGAGCCTGACAAAGCAGACCGCCCGCAAAGCCGCCGTCCCTTTGGGCTGCTGGCAAAATCGGGCGCTCACCTGGGTTGCACTCCTTGGCATCGTAGACTAGCTACGACCTGCGCCGTGCGCCTTGTAATTTTACCAGCAACGCGCTCCACGAAGGACTTGTTCAGAGGTTCCTAGAACATTCTGAATCTGAGTTTACTGCCGGATTTTTCCTTGTCGACGATTTCGCGAATGATCAGTTTATCGCCCTCCTTGATTTCACCTTGCAGGATTTCGGTAAAGTTGTTATCGGCAATGCCAGTTTTGACGCTGATGGGGACAGGTTTGCCCTCTTCCAACCGATAGACCACACGCTTGCCCGGCTGCCCGGCAGCCGTCGTTACTGAATCCGCATCGGACTCGGATGGCTTATAGCGCAGCGCGGCGTTGGGAACCCGCAGTACATCTTTTTTATGCTTGACGGTGAAGCGCACATTGGCGGTCATGCCAGGGAGCAATACCCCATCGTCGTTGGTCACCGCAACCACCACATTGTATGAAACGACATTATGCTGAATGGTGGGATTGAGGCGCACCTGTTTTACCGTACCCGTAAACTCCCGCTCCTGGAAGGCATCCACTGTGAAACTTACCGGTTGGCCCAGATGCAGCTGGCCGATGTCGGCTTCCGCCACGTTGGTATCGATCTGCATGTGGCGCAAATCCTTTGCAATCTGAAACAAGGTTGGCGTCTGGAAGCTGGCAGCCACAGTCTGGCCAATATCGACGTTGCGCGCGATGACAACGCCGGAAATGGGTGAACGGATCACACTGTAGTTGAGATTGGTACGGTCCCGCGCTAGCTGGGCCTCGCTTACCGCTAGCTGGGCGCGAGCTGTTTCCAGCTGTTGTTCCACCGCGTCCAGCGCTTCGGGAGAAATAAAACCCTGTTCCACAAGGGCGCGGTTACGGGTCATTTTGTTGTTTGCCAGTTTCAGGGCGGTTCGGGCATTTACCACATTGGCCTGTGCCTGCTGCAATTGGGCCTGAAACAGCGCCGGATCAAGTTCCGCCAGTATATGCCCCGCTTCGACCCGGTCATTGAAGTCGGCAAGCAGCTTGAACACGGTGCCTGATACCTGGGTGCCGACATTCACCAGCACAACGGGGTTGAGCGTGCCGTTGGCCGAAATGTTTTGTACAACATCTCCGCGGTCGGCTGCCTGGGTTTTGTAGTGTTCCTGCGCGGATTCCGTTCCTGCCTTCCAGTACCACACGCCAACCGCGGCCAACAGCAGCGCTGCGATAACCGTAAACAGCCTCATGCGCGGGGTAAACGTCATACCTGACCGAAGGAACTGGGGGACATCCGGCGCCGGGCGGTAAAAAATGAAAGCCGGATATTACCTGAATATGGGAAGTTTATAAGGGAGTTTATAAAATCATACTGGAGTGTAGGAAAACCTGGCCCTGAACAGACCCCGGCCAGATCGCATTTGTTATCGCCCTTTTCCCGGAGGATAGGGATCAATGGGTTATCAAACCTCAATTCTCTTTTTTCTCATCGGCGGCCAGTGCGCGTAATTCCATAAGGCGCGCCTCCGCGCTGGATTTCTGGTAGAAGTCCCCGTCGTCGCCTCTCAAAGCAATCTGCAGCTGTTCAATGGCGGCACGCATTTTGCCCTGACGCGTGTAGACCTCCGCTTGCGCGCGATGCTGCATCATCATGTCCCCAAGCGCCCCGTAGCTTTGCGCCTGCAGCCGGTAAAGGCGTATGTCATTAGGCGTAAACTGCAATTGCTGGCTAACAAATTTGAGCGCCGCATCGGCATTATTGCCGCGCAGCAGCGCGTCGGCGTAGTCATAGATTAATGCCCGGTGCTGTGGATATATTCGTAGCGCAGCTTTATAAATATCGAGCGCTTCCGCGTATTGTCCCACTGCGAGTTTGACGCGGGCCGCAAGGGTCTCAATCATTGCACTTGGCTGCGGCGTTTTACGCGTAATCTGGATCGTCGCACCAAGCCGGTGGTTTTCCACCGTTTCATCCGTGTCTGCGGGTTTGTATTTTAAGGTGCGCTGCCGAGGCGCCAGCCGTGGCGCAGCTTTGTAAATGTCGAGAGCTTCCGCAGGCTGCCCCATAGCGAGCCTCGCACGTGCCGCAAGAGTCTCAATCATGGCGGCTGGCAGGGGGGTCCGATGTGCAATCTGCGGAGCTGCATCCAGGTGAGGACGCTCCAGCGCCTCATCGGCGTCGGACTGCAAATCTTCATACAGTTGGGCTAATTCTTTATCCGCGCGTACGTACTTTCGGTCCCGCAACAAGGCATTGATCAGTCCGTAGCGCTCCACGGCTTCATTGCTATAACGTTTATCCCGCAACACGGAGTCAAAATGTTCTACCGCCTCCCTTGGACTTTCCAGCGAAGCGCGCAGCTTGGCTCGCACCAATTGGAAATCGAGGCTGTCGGGAATTTGCCGGTAAGGGATATCATGGATGCGGCTCTCAATATCCGCGATGCGCTCATGAGTGATTGGGTGGGTACGCAGATATGAAGGTGCCCCATTCTCCCGAAATCGTCCGGCTCTTTGCAAACGTTCGAAAAACGTCGACATCCCATGCGGATCAAGACCGGCACTCATCAGAATACTCAAGCCGATACGATCGGCCTCTTTCTCATGGGCGCGAGTAAAATCCAGTTGCGACTGAATTCGATGAGCCTGCGAGCCAACAAGAATAGCCTGCCCCGCCTGTGGGTTTGAACGCGAAGCCAGGATCGCCAACGCTGCCGCCACCAGGGAAGTCAGCATGCTGTATTTTTGTCCGGAGATCATGCGCGCGAGATGTTTCTGGGTGACGTGCGCAATTTCATGTGCCATGACACCCGCCAGTTCCG
>WUUC01112933.1_pt1 | contig 16574 bp, 13 predicted proteins | sample 6278441 | NCBI WGS metagenome assembly WUUC01 (sample SAMN13675441, study PRJNA597444) | soil metagenome | isolation source: soil | place: USA: Washington | collected 2017-10
CCTACTCGCGGCAATGGCCATCACAGCCCTAGCGCTGACCGCCACTACCGCAAACGCGCAAATCGAAGTCATCGAGGAAGACGGCGGCCACTGCCCGCCCATCGTGGTCGACGTGCATCTAGTGTCCGGCGGCTGCGACATTGAATACCGCAGCGAAGCTCACATCCCGCTGGTTGCATATATTCCCGCGCCGGTCGTGGTCAGCAACTGCAGAGTCCACCTCAGCGCTCTCATCGGCGAAAACGGAGCGGGCTATGTCACCGCCGCATCGTTCTCGGACGAAGTTCCGCCCGCGAACCCGCCATGCACACGCGCGCCATGCGACGAAGACGGACGCACCGGAGCAAGCGAAATGGTTCCGTGGCCGCTCCATATCGAAGAAACCGTTGCCAACGTGGAAACAATTGAAGCAGAGTTCTGTCTGCGGACGATCGCCTCAGGCGAAGGTGGCGCACAGACTCGATGCCAGGTGCATCTCCCGCTGACCCAGAACCTCGCCACCCATGACCATGAAATCGGCGCCGTCGGTTCGGAGTACTTCTGCGAAGCCGCGCCGTTCCCAACATCAGTACGCAACGTGCATTTGATCAACGAAGTGCCCGCGGCGCAGAGCACCGAGGACATCGAAGTAATTCACTAGTTAGACTGCAGGACCGCAGCACTTGTCGCACCCGATGGGCCCCGCCACGACGGCGGGGTCCATCGCCTTGTTAGGGCCAAGGAGGAGACCATGGACAATGAGGCTCGATTCATGAGGCGAGGCGTGGCCGCGGCACTGATCCTCGTCACCGTGCCTGTCGCGGCCTTCGTCGGATGCGGCGGCGACCAAGAGAATCGCGGCAGCGGCGAGAAAGTTGCCGCGAAGCCACGAACGACGGCCTTGCCAAGCAAGACCGATGCTGCGGATCCCACCGACGGCCGCCTTACCACTGAGGGCGGGAAAATCATCACCGACTACGGCGATCGCGGAGATCGCATAGCGGCCGTCCAAACCCTCGACCAGCTGCAGCGCGACTTCCGAGCCGGTCGCATGAAAGCCGCGTGCGCGAAGGTCAACGACTTCCTGCTGACCCAGTTCGCTCCTCGCGGCACCACGGAGGACACACCGTGTCCGGGCAAACTCAGCGCCTACGCCGCCCAGCGCGCGCGCGACGGCGATAGGCCGCAGCGACTACGGTTGCGATGGGTCAGGTCCTACACCGTTCAAGCTGGTATCTGGGTAGACGACGCGCGCGGCGACAGGCTACGCATCCAGATGTCTTCAGTGCCGAACGCCGGCTGGCAATTCGACCTAGGCGCTATGAACAGGCCCGACATTCTCGCGGCCCGCCTCGTCGGCGCAGATACTTACGAGCGATAAGCCCTGCCCGCCTCGGCTCAATGCGGTCCCCTGACAGGCGTAAGCGATTCCTATGCGTCTCCGTTACAGGCATACCCAGTAGGATCAGGCGCACAAACTCCGCTTGACACATTACTCGAGCGGACGTACCGTACGCATTACGGCTAGGCGGCTAGCTCGGGTGAGACGTCTAGCACACGTCGATTGGAGGGGGCCTTACACGCCGTCGTCACTCGTCTACGGCGGTTGCCGCCACTGGCGGCCACACCAATACGTGCAGACACTAACTCGTCGCGCGTCACACACCGGCAGTTGCTACTGCCGCTCTAAAGGAGAAGCACATGCGTCTCGCACTCAAGCTGAGCGTAACCGGCATGATGGCACTTGCGTTTCTGAGCCTGACGGCCGTCACTGCAAGTGCACAAGTCGAAGTCCTCGAGGAAGATGGCGGACACTGCCCGCCAGTCACGATCGTCGTGCACACAGTTTCTGGCGGCTGCGACGTCGAGTACCGCAGCGAACGCCATCTTCAGCTGGTCGCCTACGTTCCCAGCCCAGTCATCGTCAGCAATTGTAACCTTCATTTCAGGGCTCTGATCGGAGAAAATGGTATCGGATACGTCACCGCGGCGGTCCTGTCGTCCGAAACGAATCCTCCAACGAGCCCAGCATGCACGCGGGCACCTTGCGATGAAAACGGGCCCATCGGTGCAAGCGCGATGCTGCCATGGCCGATCCATATCGAAGAAAACATACCCGATCAGGAATCGATTGAATTGGAGTTCTGTCATAGAACAACGGCGTCAGGCGAAGGCGGAGCAGGTACACGCTGCCACATGCACTTGCCATTCAAACAGTACGTCTCTCACGACCACGAAATCGCGGGTAATGAGGAGTACTTTTGCGAAGTCGCGCCGTTTCCGACATCCTACCGTAACGTACACTTTATAAATGAAGTCCCCGCTCAACAGAGCACCGCGGACATCGAAATTATTCACTAACTAGGTACCAGTAGGAGGCATTTCGCTGGGCCCTGTGACGTGCGGGGCCCAGCGCTTCCTCGCTAGCGGCCACTGGGTCGCAGCCCAGGAGTCGCACGTTCCGGCGAATGTCGGTACCTTCAACCTCTGTATCCGAAGGGTTAGACCAGAGATGCTAGGAGGGAGTACGTCATGGAGACCGCTTACACGGTGGGGAGGCGTCGTGCGACGGCGACGGTTGTCGCCGTCATGATGGTGGGGCTATCAGCCTGTTCGAGCGAGCAGCCGGAGGGACGTGATGGCCAGGCGGTGGCAGCGGACGTCCGAACGCTCCAGGCTGCCTTCGCGGCCGGAGACATGGCGGCGCTATGCCGGCAAATGACCAAACCCGCTGTCCGACAGGCTGGAGGCTTCGTACACGGGCTTCCCACGTTGTACTGCGAGCGAGATCTCCGACGAGCGTTCAAGATCCTCAGAGACGGAGGCGGATGGCGCGCCACGCGGCCAGCCGTCAGCCGGATTAGCGCCCGCAGCGGGCGTGCGACAGCGACTCTCGCCCATAGGGACGGAAAATGGAAGGCCGACGTTCCGCTCACCGACAGCGGCGGCCGCTGGAAGCTGGCCGGATTCTTCGGCGCCGACGTAGCAGAAGTCGCGGCGATCGAGAAGTCATCTCAGGCTCGTCCGTTCCCGGCGCCTCGGGGCGAGGCCGTGGAGGTGGCAGACGTGGACGGCAGAGCGTGCTCGGATCTTTCCGACAGCGAGTACCCGCAGATCACCGGCGGATGCTCGTTCACGGTGTCTGACAGGACCGTCCCTGTCCGAATGCTCACCCCCTTCGGCGAGGTCGACTTCGGCAACTGCGCGATCTCGTACCGCGTGTCGGTCGACGCGTCGGGACGAACGTGGACCGACAGATGGGAGGCCACGACCCACGCCGCTTGCTCGGATATCGATCCCTGCAAGGAGGGGTCCTTCGACTATCACCCGTGGAAGGGGCGGCTGGTCAAGGACGGCCGCGGGGGCTACCTCCACCATATGGACATGTGCCTCAGAACCTGCATCGGCACCTTCGTGGGCGACCTCGTCATGCGGATGGTTCGCGACCAGAAGGGCTGGCGCGTCGAGCCGACCGACCAGGGCGCCAGCGGCTTCCGGTTCGATGGCCCCCTGGCCGTTCGCGGCAAGCAGATCGACGTACAGGGCTAGTGGATCACCACGAGGTCTTCGGTGCTCTGGGCCGCAGGTGCTTCATTGACCAAATGCACGTTGCGGAACGACATCGGGAACGACTGCGAACCTTCGCAGAAGGTTTCGAAATTGACGGCACCGATTTCGTGATCGTGACTGGGGCCTTGGCGGAGCGGGAGATGCACCTGGCATCGAGTCTGCGCGCCACCTTCGCCTGACGCGATCGTACGCAGGCACAATCCCATTTCGGTCGATTCCTGGTGCCCGTTTTCTTCGATATGAAGCGGCCACGGGACCATCGCGCTCGCACCGGTGAGCCCGTCTTCATCGCACGGAGCACGCGTGCACGGGGGGTTCCAGGGTGGATCTTCGTCCGAGAACGATGCAGCGGTGACATAGCCCGCACCGTCTTCTCCAATCCGCGCAGCGATATGCCATCTGCATGCCATAAACACCACGGCATTGGGTATATATGCCACCATCGGGACGTGTGCTTCGCTCCGATACTCCATGTGACAACCCCCGGTCACGACGTGCGCCACGACGGACACTGGGGGGCAGTGCTCGCCGTCTTCCTCGATGACTTCCATCTGGGCACTTGCGGTGCCGGCGCCCCACGCGAGCGCCGTAAGCACCGTCGCCGCAAGCGGGAACAGCCTCCATATGTGATACATGATTCCCTCCAGTTAGATTCTAGTCGCCAAGCAGAGACGACTCGCGGCGTGGCACGCTCTCAGCGCTTACCAGATGCTACGACTAGTGGATCAGTTCGATGTCTTCGGCACCCTCTACCGCGGGCACTTCATTGATCAAGTGCACGTTGCGAATCGACGTCGGGAATGGCGCAACTTCGCAGAAGTACTCCGAGCCAACCGCGCCGACTTCGTGATCATGAGTGCCGAGCTGCTGGACGAACGGCAGGTGCACCTGGCATCGCGTCTGCGCGCCGCCTTCGCCTGACGCGATCATCCGCATGCAGAACTCCGTTTCGATCGATTCCTGACCAGCCACGTTTTCCTCAATTCGAAGCGGCCACGGCACCATCGCGCTCGCGCCGGTGGCTCCGCTTTCATCGCATGCAGCGCGTGTGCATGGCGGGCTCGTGGGGGGGACTTCATCCGAAAACGATACGGCGGTGACATAGCCCGCCGCGTCTTCTCCCATCCGCGCCACCAGATGCCACCTGCATACTGCGACCACCACCGGATTGGGGATATAGGCAACGATCGAGATGTGGCTTTCGCTCCGGTACTCGACGTCACAGCCTCCGGAGACGACGTGCGCCACGACCGACACCGAAGAGCAATGCCCGCTATCTTCCTCGACAAGTTCGCGTTGGGCGCTTGCGGTTGCCGCACTCGACGCGAGTGCAGTCAGCGCCATCACCGCGAACAAGAACAGCCTACATACGAGAAACATCGTCTTCCCTCCAATTAGGTCTTAGTCGGCCACTAGAGAGGACTCCCACAAGGCGAGCCCTCTCGTCACCTGCCGGGCATTGGGACTAGTGAATCAGTTCGATGTCTTCGGTGCTCTGCGCCCCAGGCGCTTCATTGATGAAGTGCATATTGCGTAATGATGTCGGAAACGAAGCGACTTCGCAGAAGTACTCCGAGTTAACGGCGCCGATTTCGTGATCGTGACTGCCCAACTGCTGGTTGACCGGCAGGTGCAGCTGGCATCGAGTCTGCGCGCCATCTTCGCCTGACGCGATCGTCCGCATGCAGAACTCCATTTCGAGTGATTCTTGACTCACGTTCTCTTCTTCGATATGGAGCGGCCACGGAACCATCGCACTCGCACCGGTGGGCCCGTCTTCATCGCACGGAGCGCGAGTGCATGGGGGGTTCCCGGGTGGCGCTTCGTCCGAAAACGATGCAGCGGTGACATAGCCCGCACCGTCTTCTCCAATCCGCGCCGCGAAATGCCACCTGCACGCCATGAACACAACCGGGCTTGGGATGTAGGCAACCATCGGGACGTGCGCTTCGCTCCGATACTCGACGTGGCAGCCTCCGGTCACGTCGTGCGCGACGACGGACACGGGCGGGCAATGCCCGCCGTCTTCCTCGACGACTTCCATCCCAGGATTCCGGACCAGGTCGATGTCTTCGGTGCTCTCCGCCGCGGGCACTTCATTGATCAAGTGCACGTTGCGAACAGAAAAGACCGGAGCAGCTTCGCAGAAGAACTCTGAGTTGGCGCGCCCAATTTCATGATCGTGGGTGCCGACGCGCTGCGAGAATGGCAAGTGCAGCTCGCACCTTATCTGGGCGCCCCCTTCCCCGGCCGAGACGGTTCGCGCGCAAAGCTCCATTTCGAACGATTCGCCGCCGGCGGGATCTTCTGCGACGGTCAACGGCCACGGAATCATGGCGCTATCGCCCTCGGGACCGTCTTCGTCGCAAGGGGCCCGAGTGCATGACGGGTCGCCGGGCGGGTCTTCGTTGCTAAAGATCGCCTCAGTGACGTAGCCCGCCCCATCTTCTCCAATCTGGGCTTCGAAATGCCAATTGCACCTCCCAACGACGACCGGGCTGGGTGTGTAGACAACAAGCGGAAAGTGACTTTCACTCCGATACTCGACGTGACAGCCGCCAGACACTGTGTGCCCGACGATCGACACAGGTGAGCAATGCTCGCCACCTTCCTCCAGAACTTCGAGTTGCGCGCTAGCGGTACCGGCGCTCAACGTGAGCGCCGTCAGCACCATCGTCGCTAATAGCAACAGCCTACGTACCTGAAACATGACTTGTTTCTCCAATTTTGTTATTCGCAAGCACAAGCGGGCTCGCACCGCGGCGCGCCCTCTCGCTTGCGATTTGCGACTAGTGGATGAGTTCGATGTCTTCGGTGCTCTGCGCCGCTGGCACTTCGTTGATCAGATGCACGTTGCGGATAGAGATCGGAAACGGAGCGACTTCGCAGAAGTACTCCGAGTCGACCGCGCCGATTTCGTGATCGTGCGTGCCGAACTGCTGGTTGAACGGGAGATGCACCTGGCATCGCGTCGGCGTGCCCCCTTCGCCTGCCGCGACCATCCGCATGCAGAACTCCATTTCGATTGATTCCTGACCAGGCGCGTTTTCTTCAATGCGAAGCGGCCCCGGGATCATCGCGCTCCCACCAATGGCTCCGCTTTCATCGCATGGAGCGCGCCCACACGGCGGACTCGTGGGGGGAACTTCGTCCGTAAACGACGCGGCGGTGAGATAGCCCGCACCACCTTCTCCAATCCGCGCAGAAATATGCCACCTGCACGAAGCGACCACCACCGGGCTGGGGGTGTAGGCAACGATTGGGATGTGGCCTTCGCTTCGATACTCGACGTGACAGCCCCCAGACACTGTGTGCCCGACGATCGACACCGGAGAGCAATGCCCGCCGTCTTCCTCCATGACTTCCACCTGGGCGCTTGCGGTACCGACGCCCAGCGCGAGTGCCGTCAGCGCCATCGTCGCTAACAGGGACAGCCTGTACACGGGCGACATTTGTTCCCTCCATTTAGGTTCGGCTCTCTTCGCCAAGCGGAGAGGACCCGCAGCGTGACGAGCCCTCTCCATCACTTGCCCTGTCTGCGACTAATGGATCAATTCGATGTCTTCGGTGCTCTGCACCGCTGGCTCTTCATTGATGAAATGCACGTTGCGGAGCGATACGGGGAACGGAGCGCCGACTTCGCAGAAGTACTCAGAATTGACGGCACCAATTTCATGGTCGTGGTCAAAGGTCTGAGTAACCGGCAAATGAATCTGACACCTTGACTGAGGTCCGCCTTCGCCAGACTGGATGGTCCGGATGCAAAACTCCATTTCCAACGATTCGACGCCGATGTCCTCTTCGAAGACCGTCAAAGGCCACGGAACCATGACGCTGTTGCCGACGGGACCGTCTTCGTCGCAGGGGGTACGGGTGCAGGGCGGGCTGGTGGGCGGACTTTCGTCGCTAAACGCCGCGGCAGTCACGTAACCTGCCCCATTTTCTCCAATCTGCGCGTCGAAATGCCACCTGCACCCGCTGACCACGACGGGATTAGGCACGTAGGCGACAAGCGAGATGTGTCCTTCGCTCTGATACGCGACGTGACAGCCGCCAGACACCGTGTGGGCAAGAATCGTCACCGGGGGGCAGTGCCCTCCGTCTTCCTCCATGACTTCGAGTTGCGCGCTCGCGGTACCGGCGCTCAGCGCCAGCGCCGTCAGAGCCATCACAACGGCTAGGAACAACTTGCGTACGAGGAACATGGTTTCCCTCCCAGGTAGGTCCTCATTCGTTTGCACCTAGAGCAGTACCAGACACCTCACCTGGGTCAAGGATGAAGACGCAGCCTTCTCCGACGCGGCGGGAACGTCAGTTCGGATAGACCGAGGCGTGCGGGAACTCCGCGACGGCGCGCTCGCACTGACTCCGAGAGTCGATCCGCTCGAGGCGACCCGAGACCGTGTCGACGAAGTAGGTGAGCCCGTAGCGGGAGGCGTAGGCGTCACTGGGAAGGCCGTCCGCCGCGTAGCGACCGCCGGGAACCAGCCCCGCCGCACGGCAGTCGAAGGTCGTGTCGGGGAAGGCGACGTAGCTGACCAGGCTGGGATCGCCGTACATCAGCTGGACGCTTCCGGTCATGTCCCACGTGTTGCCGAACACCGGGACGCCGGGCGCTATCTCAACCGGCTGGCCGAACGTCCAGATCGTGCTCGAGGGTGGCGGTGCGGGAACCGCGTCGCCAACCGCCCGCAGCACCCGCTGGCCCTCCTCGTAGGCCTCGATGAACGAGTTCGAGTCCCGACTGACGCTCTGCAGCCACCCGACGCCGACGACGACGCACGCGATCAGCGCGAGCGCAGACGCCGCCGTCCGCGCGCGGGCAAGCCGGCGCACCGCCAGCGTGGCGACGAGCATGACCAGGCCGTAGAGCATCAGGACCCAGCCCAAGCTCGGCACCGCGTTGACCCGGTTGCCGATGCCCTGCCCAAGCGGGGCGTAGTAGTCCATCGCCGGCACGTAGATGGCGTAGCCCAGCGCGACGACGGCCAAGCCGGCGGCACCCGTCACGAGCCAGCGGCGCAGCTCGGCGCGCGCTGGGTCCGCGGAGTCGAGCCGCCTCAGGACCAGCAGCGAGACCGCGGGCACAACGGCCACGAACGCCAGCGCGAGCCACTCGTCGACGTCGAACGGCAGCACCACGGTGGCGAACAGCGTCCGGCTCTGCTCCCAGATGAGGACGAGGTGATCCCACATCGCGGGCGTGCTCTGGACCTCCCACGAAGACGACTCGGATCTCGTCACCGTGAGGACCAGCGGCGCCAAGACCGCGCAATCCACCAGCCAGCGCCGGACGGCGTCACGCCACGGTACGCGCAGCCGGTACACCAGCACCGACGCGAGCATGATCGGCAGCATCAGCTCGTACACCAGCAGGCTCGCCACGAGCATCGCGAGGGAGAGGCCGTGCAGCACGAGGCGCCTTCGCCCGCTCGACTGGAAGGCGCGCAGCGCAAGCACGAAGCCGATCAGCGCGAACGAGATCGTCAGGGCGCTGAGCGGGGCGATCCAGAGCCTGATCGAGGTGGCGGCCGGGAAGAGGAGGACCATCGTCGCCATCGCGCCCGCGTCGATCCGCCAGAAGCGCAGCTGGCGGAGCAGCACGTACAGGCTCGTCGACATCAGGACGCTGAGGACCACCTGCCATCCGAGCCAGAGCGTCATGTGCGACCCGAACAGCGCGTTCTGGCCCGCGAAGTACACCGCCTGCAACGGCCTCGGGATGACGTTGGGACGCTCGAGGAAGTAGTCCACTCCGGTCAGGAAGCCGCTGTTCGGCAGGGCCTCGTAGGCCGCCCGGATCCCCCAGGCGTCGGAGACGAAGCCGCCTTGGATCGCGTTGGGCCCGTAGACGACCGCCGCGACGGCTCCGAGCAGCAGCGCGACGACCCCCACCTCCCCCAGCCCGGGGCCGCCCGCCCGACCGGCGCGAGCCGAAGCGCGGTCCAGAACGTCCGCGACGGCGGAGGTCACGGCGTCACCGGCGGACGGCGCCGCTTCTTGAAGCGGTCGCTGTGGCCGAGGCTTTCGACCACCTCGACCCGCATCGGGACCTTGAAGCGCTCCAGGTGAGCGCGGCAGTGCCGCTTGACCTCCGCCGGCAGGCCGTCGCCGTCGCCGTCGGCGGCAGTCACGCGAGCGCAGACGATCTGCCCGGCGAGCGCGTTGGGCTCGCCGTAGACCGTCGCCTCGGCGACCCGGTCGAGCCCCTCGATCACGCCCTCCACCTCCGCCGGGTAGACCTTCTCGCCGCCGACGTTGATCAGGTCCGACTGGCGGCCCAGGAAGCGGACGTACTCGCCGTCCTCGAGGACGGCGTCGCCGGTGATCAGCCAGCCGTCCTCGGTGACCGGCAGCGGAGCGTTGAGATACCCCATCACCAGCGAGCGGCTGCGAATCTGGAGGATCCCGTCGACGACCCGGGTCTCGTAGCCCTCGCCGCCGACCTTGACCCACAGCGAGCCGTCGTCGCGCGACTTGGAGCGCAGCGCGCCGACCTCGATCATGCCGTAGGTCTGCTGCAGCCTGACCGCGGGAAAGGCCGACCGCAGACGGTCGAGCGTGGCCTGCGGCATCGGCTCGGCCCCGTAGCTGATCACCCTCAGGGAGCCGAGGTCGTGACGGCGGTGCGCGCGGCTGAGCAGGAGCAGGTTGAAGAACGTCGGAGTGGCGGGAAGCAGCTCCACCCCGTGCCGGTCGACGAGCTCGCAGACGCCGTCCGGCGAGCGGTCGCGCGTGGTGACGACCGTGGCGCCGTTTGAGAGCGCGTGGAGCAGCGTGTTGAGTCCGCCGAGGTGGTCGAACAGCAGGAACGTGAGCGTGGTGAGCGGCGGGCGCGGGCGCTTGAACTTCTCGAGCAGCAGGGCGAGGTCGTGGACCGCGGCCTTCGGCTCTCCCGACGTGCCGGAGGAGAACATGACCAGGCCCGGATGACCCCGCTCGACCAGCTCCTCGTAGAGGCGGTGGGTCACCACGCGACCGGTCCTCTCGAAGCGCGCGGCGTCGGCCTCGTCGACCGCGACGGCGTCGGTCACCTCGGCGAGCTCGTCCTTGCGCTCGCGCCCGGCGGTGGAGGAGCCGCTCTGGGGCACGACGATCGCGCCGCGGCCGGCGAGCGCGAGGAACAGCGCGGTCGCGTTGGGCGAGAACTCGCCCTCGAGCGCGACGACCGATCCGGGACCGATGCGACGCCGCTCGAGCTCGCCGGTCCAGCGACCGACCAGCTGCGCCAGCTCGCCGAACGAGCAGGCGGCGCAGGGCGAGACGACGGCCGGCGCGCCGGCGCGCTCCGCGAACCGTTCGATCAGGAAGTCGATCGGCATCCGACCCTCCCCGTTCGGCCGGCTCCCTTGCGAGAATGACCGGCGTGCCGACGATGGGGCAGCTCCGCCGGGCGCTTGGCCGAGACGATCCGTCCGAGCTGCTCGCGCCGGTCGTGGTCGACTCCAGCGGCCGCAGCGGCACGACCATGACGATGGCGCTGCTGGCGAGCTCCGCGGCCGTCGCGATGGACCGCGAGCACCCCTACGAGCACTGCTACCTCGGCTGGATCTCGGAGTGGTCGGCGCTCGCCGACAGCCGTGAGTGGGATCTCGAGCGCTGGAACGGCGGAACGCTCGCGTGGCGGCAGGTCGGAGCGCCTGGCGACGGGCTGATCGGACCGCCGCCCTGGCTGCCGCGGCGGCTCTGGGACGCCGACGGCGACGGCGACACGATCGGCCGGCGGCTGCTGCGCGCGGCGTGGCGGGAGTTCTCCGACCAGGCGATCGGCCGCACGCGGCGCGACCTCGGCGCCGCCCGCGTGCGCTACCACGCCGAGAAGGGCACCAACGTGAGCCGGCTGCGCGAGCTGTCGCCGTTTGCGGTGAGAGGCGTAATGCTCCACCGCGACCCCCGCGACGTTTGGCTCTCGATCCAGGCGTTCGACCGGGCGCGCGGCTTCTACGGCTTCGGTCGCCTGGCCGGCGAGTCCGAGGACGAGTGGTTCGAGCGCTTTCTGGCGGCGCAGGTCGAGCGGTCCCACGCGCTGCTCGCTCAGCGGGGGCGCGCCGACTCGCTGCTGCTCGCCTACGAGGACCTCGTGACCCGGCCCGACGCCGTCGCCGCACGGCTCGGGGCCTGGCTCGAGCTGGAGCTCGATCCCGCCGCTCCGGCGCGTGACCTCGCGGACCACGCGGACCACTCGACCAGCGCCTCGCCGGCGGCCTCGATCGGCCGCTGGCGGCGCGAGCTGCCGGCCCAGCTGGGCGAGCGCTTCGCCAGCGCGATGGGCGCCGAGCTGCGCGAGCTCGGCTACGAGGCCTGACGCCGGCGTCCCGGCCGAGCGCGTCATCTGCGCCTCAGTTCCACCATCGCGTGCAGCTCCCGGCGCCGGGCGGCTGGAGCGGCCGGCGACCAGGCCCTGGAGACCTCGAGCGGCGCTCCGACCGCGCGACGGCCGGCGGCACGGGCCTGCAGGGCGACGTCGAGCGCGCTCGTGTCGGGCGACGCTGCTGCCGCCGGGTCGAAGCGCAGGTTGCGCGCCGCCCAGGGCGACAGGGCCAGCAGCGTCCCGCTGACCGGAGGGACCTCGCCGGGGCGGCCGCCGTCGAGGGCCCAGACCACCGCGACCTCCTCGCTCGCCGCGAGGATCTCGCGGACGTCGGCCAGCACGTCGCGACCGTCCTCGACGACCGCGTCCTGGTGGACGAGGACGACGGCCTCCAGGTCGTCCCGGTCGCGGGCGGCCGCCAGCATCTCGTTGTAGGCGACGGCGACCGACTCGTAGCGGTGGCGCCTGAGCAGCAGCGAGCTGCCCTCGTCGAGCGCCTCGACGGTGAGCGCCCCGGCGGCCCGGAAGGCGCGCTCGTCGGTCGTCGCGCAGCCGATCGCGATCATGCCCGTCCCCGTGGTCGTCGCCGTCCGGAGCGCGGGCTCACCGTCCGGTCCTCCACTGACCGGTGCTCTCGTCCCAGCTGCGGATGACGCGAGCGGGGTTGCCGAAGACGACGGCGCGCGGCGGCACGTCGCGCGTGACCACCGATCCCGCGCCGACGAAGGCGCGCTCGCCGATCGTCACGCCGGCGAGGATGACCGCGCCCGTGCCGACGAGCACGTTGGGACCGATCCGCACCGGCGACGGCTCGCTGATCACGAACTCCGCGGGCGGCTGGTCGGGGTCCTCGTAGTCGCGGCCGGAGTCGCCGATGAAGACGCGCCCGCTGAGGCCCGTCCCGGCGCCGATCTCGACGCTGCCGGCGCAGTGGATGAACACGTCCGCCGAGATGCCCACGCCGTCTCCGATCCGCAGGACGGGCTGGTACTCGACGTCCAGGTACGACTCGACGACCGAGAGGAACGCGCGCGTGCCGATCCCCACGTTGTCGCCGATGTGGACCCTGTGCGGCGAGCGGATCTTGTACGGCTCGACGATGTAGGACTCGCTGCCCAGCGACCCGAGGCCCGCCGGGCGGGCGTAGGTCGCCGGCGGGCTCTGGATGTGATCGAGGTCCTCCATCCAGGATCGCCAGGGGACCTTGGGCTGCGTGTGGCGGCGGTCGTTCATCGGGCCTCCTCCAACTCGCGCGGTTTCGTCGCCAGGTACTCGGCCAGCTCGGTCGGCGTCTGGTAGTCGAAGACCAGCGTGGCGTCCAGCCGCAGGCCGGTCGCGTCGTGGAGCCGGTTGCGCAGCTCCACCGCGGCGAGCGAGTCGAAGCCGGCGTCCATGAACGCGCGCGTCGTCGAGATCGCCTCGGGCGCCCCGTGGCCGAGCACGGCCGCCGCCTCGCGGCGGACGAGGTCGAGCATCGCGTCCTGGCGCTCGTCGGGATCGAGGGCGGCCAGCCGGGCCGCGAGCGGGACCCGCGGGGAGCGAGCGGCGGACGAGCGGAGCAGGCCGTGCGCCCTGGCCGCGGCGGGGCGGAGCCCGAGGACGACGGGGCGGTCGACCGACAGCGCCGCGTCGAAGAGCGCCAGCCCCTGCTCGTCGGAGAGCTGCTCGACCCCGGAGCGGCGCATCCGCTGGCGGTCGGCGTCTCGAAGGCCGGCGGTCATGGCGCTCTGGCGCTCCCAGAGGCCCCAGGCGATCGACGTGGCGGGCAGGCCCTCCGCGTGTCGCCGCTGCGCGAGGGCGTCGAGGAACGTGTTGGCGGCGGCGTAGTTGGCCTGGCCGGGGCTTCCGACGATGCCCGCCATCGCCGAGAAGAGGACGAACGCCGAGAGGTCTCGGTCCCGGGTGAGCTGGTGCAGGTTCCAGGCGCCGGCGGCCTTTGGCGCGAAGACCCGCTCGAGGTCGTCGTCACCGAGCGAGTCGATCGTCGCGTCGGCGAGCGCGCCGGCGGCGTGGACCACGGCGCCGAGCGGGTGCTCCTCCGGAATGGAGGCGAGCAGGCCGGCGACCTGAGCGCGCTCGGCGACGTCGCAGGCGACGACGTCGACGTGGGCGCCGAGCGCCTCGAGGTCGGCGCGCAGCTCGGCGGCCCCCTCCGCGTCGGGGCCGCGGCGGCTGGCCAGCAGCAGGCGCCGGGCGCCGTGACGCTCGGCCAGGTGGCGGGCGACCAGCGCGCCGAGGCCGCCCGTGCCGCCGGTGATCAGGATCGTCGCGCCGGGGTCGATCGCGCGCGGGACGGCGAGCACCACCTTGCCGACGTTTCGGCCCTCCCTGAGATGGCGGAAGGCCTCGGGAGTGCGGCGCAGGTCCCATGAGGCGACCGGAAGGTGGCGCAGCTCCTTGCGCTCGAAGAGCCCGATGAGCGTGGCGAGCGTCGCGGCGACTCTGTCGGGATCGACGTCGAAGAGGTCGAAGGCGCGGTAGGCGACCCCCTCGTGCTCGGCGGCCACCCGCTCGGGGTCGCGCAGGTCGGTCTTGCCCAGCTCGACGAAACGCCCGCCGGGACGGAGCAGCTTCAGCGAGGCGTCGACGTACTCGCCCGCGAGGGAGTTGAGGACGACGTCGAGGCCCGGCTCCCCCACGGCGCGGGCGATCCTCTCGGCGAAGGCGGGATCGCGCGAGGAGGCGATCCGGTCCTCGCCGAGCCCGAGGGAGCGAAGCGCGTACCACTTCGACGGGCTCGCCGTGGCGAAGACCTCGGCGCCCAGATGGTTCGCGAGCTGAATCGCCGCCATCCCGACGCCGCCGGCGCCGGCGTGGATCAGGACGCGCTGGCCGGCCTCGAGGTTGGCCACGTCGACGAGCGCGGTGTAGGCGGTCAGGAAGGCGGCCGGCATCGCCGCCGCCTGGCGGAAGGTCCAGCTCGCGGGAATCGCGGCGACCAGGCGCCGGTCGGCGACCGCCGAGGAGCCGAACGCCTCGTCGATCGCTCCCATGACGCGGTCGCCGGCGGCGAGGTCGGTCACCGCCGATCCGACCTCGGCGACCACGCCCGCGCCCTCGCCGCCGAGCGACCCGTCGCCCGGCACGTCGAAGTCGAGCGCGACCATGACGTCGCGGAAGTTCAGCCCGGCGGCGCGCATGTCGATCCGCACCTCGTTCGGGCCGAGCGGGGCGGTGGGCCGCGAGTCGGGCGCCAGCGCGAGGCCGTCGAGCGTGCCGCGCGGCCGGGCGTCGAGGCGCCACGAGCCGGACGGGAGGGACAGGCGGCCGGCGGCGGCGTCTACCGGCGTCACGCGCGGCGCCAGGATCGCGCCGTCGCGCAGGGCGAGCTGGGGCTCGCCCGTCGCGAGGGCGGCGCCCAGGACCTCCCGGGAGGCGTCGGAGCCGTCGTCGTCGACGAGCACGAACCGTCCGGGATGCTCGGACTGAGCCGAGCGGACCAGGCCCCAGAGCGCCGCCTGGACGAGGTCGGGGGACTCGCCCGGAGCGACGCCGAGCGCTCCGGTGGTGACGACCGCGAGGCGGGCGTCGGCGTCACGGCCGGCGTCGACGTCGACGAACGCGCGCAGGCGGCTCAGGAGCGCGGCGCTCTCCGCGCGCGCCGCGGCGGCGGGATCCTCCTGGCCGCGGCCCGGCGTGCACTCGACGACCTCGACGTCGCCGTCGTGGCGTTCTCCGGGCTCGACGGCGCTCCAGTCGACGGCGAGCAGCGAGCCCGGTCCGGCGGGTCCCGCTCCCAGCACCGCCGGGTCGATCGGTCGCGAGGCGATCGAGCCGATCGAGCAGGCGGGCGCGCCGGCGGCATCGGTGATCTCGACGGCGAGGTTCTCGCCCGCGGCGGCGATCGTGACGCGCAGCTCCGAGGCGCCCCGGGCCTCGCCGAGACGCACGTCGGAGAAGCTGAACGGCAGGCGCGCGCCCGCCGCGGGACCGTCGTTGTGGATGGTGGTGTGGAGGGCGGCGTCGAGTAGTGCGGGGTGGAGTTGGTGGTGGTTGGGTTGGTTGGGGGGTAGGGCGGTTTGTGTGTAGGTGTGGTTTTTGTCGCGCCAGGCGGCTGTGAGGCGTTGGAAGGCGGGGCCGTAGTGGTGGCCGGTGTCGGCGAGGTGGTCGTAGAGGTGTGTGAGGTCGATCGGTTGTGCGTGTTTGGGGGGCCAGGGCTGGGGGGCGGGGCGGGGTGTGTTTTGGGGTGTGTTTGTGAGGGTGCCGGTGGCGTGCAGGGTCCAGTGGTCGCTGTCGGGGGCGCGGGAGTGGATCGAGATCGCGCGGCGGTTGTGGGGTTGGGCTGGGGCGATTGCGACTTGGACGTCGATCGCGCTGGCTGGGGGCAGAGTCAGCGGCGTTTGGATGACGAGCTCCTCGACGGTGTCTAGGCCGGCGTGGCAGGCGGCGTGCAGCGCGAGGTCTAAGAACGCGGCGCCGGCAAACAGCACAGCGCCCGCGACGGCGTGGTCGGCCAGCCAGGGGCTTGTTTGCAGCGACACACGACCGGTAAACAGCCAGCCCTGGTCGGGCAGCTCGATCGCCGCGCCCAGCAGGGGATGCTCGGCGCGCGCGAGGCCAGCGGCCCCCAGACCGCCGTCGTTGGGCGGGCGCGCGTCGATCCAGTAGCGCTTGCGTTGGAAGGGATAGCCCGGCAGTCGAACACGCTTGGCGCCGGTCGCGGCATAGAAGCGCCCCCAATCGACTTCGACTCCCGCCGCGTGAGCCTGCGCCA
>WUUC01186792.1_pt1 | contig 16569 bp, 14 predicted proteins | sample 6278441 | NCBI WGS metagenome assembly WUUC01 (sample SAMN13675441, study PRJNA597444) | soil metagenome | isolation source: soil | place: USA: Washington | collected 2017-10
TCGACTTCTTCGAGCCCCACCAGCAGCACCAGGCCCGGGTGATGCTGGCGGCGACCCTGAAGGGGGCGATCGCCCAGCGCCTGGTCCCCGACGTCACCGGCGACGGCCGCGTCCCCGCCTCGGAGATCCTCGTCGTCACCGGCCGGGTCCAGGACCTGATCATGAACCCGGAAGAGACCGGCAAGATCACCGAGGTGATCGCCGAGGGCGAGTACTACGGCATGCGCACCTTCGACCAGTCCCTCCTCCAGTACGTGATGGAGGGCAAGATCACCGAGGAGGTCGCGCTCGACTACGCCTCCAGCCCCCACGACTTCAAACTGATGCTGGCCGCCGGCGGCCAGCGGGCGAGCGGGATCGAGCAGTTGACCGCACCTGCAACTGAGTAGGACGGCCGTCCAGGTCTGGTTTCGCGGCATCGCAAGCGGCTCAAGTTCAGGCCGGATACGGACGATGGACCCGCGATGGCAGCCATCGACCGCTTGATTCTGCAGATTCGGGCTCTCCGCAAAAGCGAGAGCGGGATCGCGCTGCCTACGGCGCTGTTCGCGATGATCGCCAGCATGGGTTTGGCGGGCGCGGCGGTCGTGGCTTCCGTTGACGTTCAGCGCAGCACCAAGCGCGACAGCGGGTCCAAGAGCGCGATCTCGGCCGCGGACGCAGGCGCCAACGTCGCCACGATGCGGCTCAGCAGCTACTCGCGCGTGCTGGCGAAATCTCCCTGCATAGCCGAATCCAACGGGACCCTGGTCGAATCCCAGCCCCTTGCCTCGGGTTCGAGCGCCGGCTGGTGCCCGCCGGTCTCGGGCACGGTCGGCCGCGGCACCTACACCTATTGGGTCAGCCCGGCCGGCAGCACCTGCAGCTCCACCTACTCCCTTTGCATCGTCTCGATCGGGACCGTCGACGGAGTCAGTCGCCGGATCGAGCTCACCTTCAACGAATCGACCCTGCAGGACCCCGGGACGAACCCAACTGGAGGAAGCGGCGGCGGCAGCACCACCGGCGGCGGCTTCGAGGGGCTGATCGGCCAGGACCGGATCGACGTCAACGGCGACGCCGACATCCATGTGGGGATGGGGACGAACGGGGAACTCTTCAGCAACAACCCGAAGGCCAAGGTCTGCGGGGACGTCCGGGTCGGGATCGGCAAAAAACCCCCGGCCAGCGGCGTCCAGTGCAGCGGCTACGGGTTCAGGTACGGCAACGTCACCCTGCCGCCCGTGACCAACTTCATGCCGAGCGACATCGCCACCAACAACCAGAACTACCGGTTCACTAGCTGCGTCAAGGGGCTACCGACGGGCTGCCAATCGGACGGGCTTGGTGGGAGCTGGGGGAAGGAAGCGCCCTTTGACGCGAAAGGGAAATTCCTAAACTTGAACAGCGAGACGCTCACCGTCAGCGGCCCCAACTACTGGCTCTGCAAGCTGAAAATGAACGGCCACTCGGAGTTGATCATGCGCGCCGGCACGAAAGTCCGTTTCTTCTTCAAGACCCCCCAAGAATGCGGCATGGCGCCCGGGGACAAACAGGTCGAAATGAACGGCGGCGCGAAGATCACCGCCACCGGCTACCAGTCCACGCCAGGCAACTTCGACATGCCCGGCTTCTACCTCCTCGGCACCGGCTCCGTCTACATCGGCGGCAACGACGGGACCAACGAGATGATCATCTACGCGCCGAGCTCGACGATCGAGCTCAAAGGCAGCGCCACCTACAAAGGCCTGATCGCGGGGAAAACCCTGCTGGTCACCGGCAGCGCCCACGTCGTCGCCGACGCCGGCTACAAACTCCCCGAAGAGCTGCAGCCCCCGCCTCCGCCGACCGGCGGCACCTCCACCACGCCGGTCACCACCGCACGCCTCTTCACGCCGCAGACCTACGTCGAGTGCACGGGTGTGCCGGTGGCGGCACAGGCGCCCAACTCCAGCTGCTGAACAGCGCCCAACCCTCAAGCTCGGATGCGGTTCTGCCGAGCTAGATAGGCGAACGTATGAGGGACCAGCTGAACAACAACCCGGTCGTGCAGATGGCGGTCGTAGCGGTGCTATTGCTGGCCGGCGGCTTCTTCTTCATCTCCACCATGGGCGGCGGCGGTGAAGAAGAAGCGGGCGGCGAAGCGAGCGCCGCCCCGATCACCGCCGAAGGCGCCTTGGAAGCCGCCCCCCAGGGAACCGCAGAAGCGGTGGAAGGGGGAGTGGTGTCCGCCGCGAACCCGCCGACCTTGACCGAGCCCCCGGCCGCCGTGGTCCAGGCTTGGGAGGCCGGCGAAACCGTCGTCCTGCTCTTCATCCGCGACGGAGGCATCGACGACCGGCTCGTGCGAGAGACGACCGGCACGCTCTCGGGGCTCTCCGATGTGAAGGTCTTCGTCGTCCCGGCGGCGCGCATCGCCCGCTACAGCGCGGTGACCGGAGGCGTCGGCGTGGAACGCGTTCCCGCTCTCGTCGTCCTCAGCCCGAAAAAGGCGAGCGGCGGCGTCCCGACGGCATCCGTTCGCTACGGGTTCCAGAGTCACGAGTCGGTGGTCCAGGCGGTCGTTGACGCTGGCTATCGAGGCCCGACGCTCGACTACCACCCCTGAGATGGACAAGGGGGGGGACTTTCCGACCCACCTGCGGCCGGTTCCCGATTCCGGCGGCTCCGCCGCGCCCCAGCTCGACCCTCAGACCGAGGGGACGCCCGGGCTGACGCCGCCGCAGACCCGGGCTCGCTCGCGCGGATTCCTCACCGACGTGCTGGTCGATCTCGGTTACGTCAGCGACGAGCGTTCCGCCCAGGCGGTCGAGGAAGCGCGGCGGGCGGGAGCGCCCCCGGAGGCGCTGCTGCTGACCCAGGGTGCGATCACCGGCGACCAGCTTTCGCGAGCGACCGCCGAGCGCTACGGCCTCGACCACATCGACCTCTCCGCCTACCAGGTGGACATGGCGGCTGCCAACATGATTCCGGTCAACACCGCCAGGCGCTACCGGGCGTTGCCGGTCGGGTTCGTCGACAAGAGCACGCTCCTCGTCGCGATGGGAGACCCGACCAACGTCCTGGCGGTCGACGACATCCAGATCGCGACCGGTCACGACTGTCGCGTCGCGGTGGCGGCGGAGGAGGACATCGAAGCCCTGATCGGGCGCCTGAACACGCTGCAGAGCGCGGTGACCGAGGCCGTCGAGGACGAGGAAGAGGGCGTCGGTGAGCTGGCCGAGGTCGCCGACATGGAAGTCAGCGCCGAAGACGCTCCGGTCGTCAAGCTGGTCTACAGCGTCCTCGGGCAGGCGGTCGGCGAGGGGGCCTCCGACGTCCACTTCGAGCCGGCGGAGGGACAGATGCGGGTTCGTTTCCGGATCGACGGTGTTCTCCGCGAGGCCGCCCACGTCCCGGCGCGCATGGTCAGCGCCGTGATCTCGCGCGTGAAGATCATGAGCGACCTCAACATCGCCGAGAAAAGAGTTCCCCAGGACGGCCGCGTCAGCGTCACCGTCGAGGATCGCAAGGTGGACCTGCGGATCACGACGCTGCCGACCCAGCGCGGGGAGGGGGCGACGATCCGCATCCTCGACACCGAGAACGCCGAGCGCACCCTCGACGAGCTCGGGATGGACGGCTCGGCGCGCGAGCGCTTCGAGGACGCCTTCCACCAGGCCTACGGGGCGGTCCTGGTCACGGGGCCGACCGGCTCGGGAAAGTCGACGACCCTCTACGCCGCGCTGCGTGAGATGAACACCGTCGAGAAGAAGATCATCACGGTCGAGGACCCGGTCGAGTACCGGCTCGACGGGATCAGCCAGATCAACGTCAACCGCAAGGCCGGGCTCGACTTCGCGACCGGGCTGCGCTCGATCCTCCGCGCCGACCCCGACATCGTGATGGTCGGCGAGATCCGGGACGGGGAGACGGCGAGGATCGCCGTCGAGGCCGCCCTCACCGGTCACATGATGCTCTCGACCCTGCACACGAACGACGCTCCGGGGGCGATCACCCGCCTGGCGAAGATGGGGATCGAGTCCTTCCTCACCGCGTCCTCGTTGGATTGCGTAGTCGCCCAGCGCCTCGCGCGCAAGCTCTGCACCCACTGCAAGGGCAGGACCGTGATTCCCGAGCAGGCATTGCTCGAGGCCGGGATCCGGGTCGGCGCCGAGATCGAGGCCTACGAACCGGTCGGCTGCTCGCGCTGCAGCCAGAGCGGCTACCGCGGCCGGGTCGGGATCTTCTCGGTGATGAAAATGAGCGAGCGGATCAAAGAGATGACGGTCGCCCAGGCGTCGGAGGCCGAAATCGGCGCCGCGGCGCGCGAAGAGGGAATGCTCACCCTGCGGGAGGACGGGGTCGGCAAGGTGCGGGGAGGCCTGACCAGCCTCGAGGAGGTCCTCCGTGTCACCGCCTGACCGGGGGTTAATTCGTTTCGGGTATCGAGGAATCGGCTGCAGCGGCCGATGTAGGTGACTATGTCCTTCGATTTCTCAGAGGTGCTGCGAACGATGGTGGAGGTGAAGGCCTCCGACGTCCACCTGACCGCGGGGTTTCCCCCGGCGATGCGCGACAAGGGCAAGATCGTGCCGATGGAGGGCTTTCCCGTCCTCAGCAGCCAGGAGACGCGGGAGACCGTTTTCGCGATCCTCAACGACGACCAGCGCAAACGCTTCGAGAACCACAAACAGCTGGACTTCGCCTACGCGATCCCCAACGTCGCTCGCTTCCGCGTCAACTGCTTCATGCAACGCGGCGCGGTCAGCGCCGCCTTCCGCCTCGTTCCCCAGGAGATCCCCTCGCTCGACTCGCTGGGCGTGCCCCAGGTGCTCCGCGACCTGACCGCGAAACCGCGCGGCTTCGTCCTCGTCACCGGTCCCACCGGCTCGGGCAAGAGCACGACCTTGGCGGCGATGCTCGACGTGATCAACAGCGAGCGCCAGGACCACATCCTCACGATCGAGGACCCGATCGAGTTCCTGCACCAGCACAAACGATCGATCGTCAACCAGCGCGAGGTCGGCGCTGACGCCGACGACTTCGCCCTCGGGCTCCGGGCGGCGCTGCGAGAGGACCCCGACGTGATCCTGGTCGGGGAGATGAGGGACCTGGAGACGATCTCCACCGCCCTCACCGCGGCCGAGACCGGGCACCTGGTCTTCGCCACCCTCCACACCCAGTCCACCGCCCAGACGGTCGACCGGATCATCGACGTCTTTCCGCCCCAGCAGCAAGGTCAGGTGCGAACCCAGCTCTCGATCGCCCTGCAGGGGATCGTCACCCAGCAGCTGCTGCCGACCTCCGACGGCATGGGTCGCACCGTCGCCACCGAGGTGCTGGTCCCGACCCCGGCGATCCGCAATCTGATCCGCGAGGGCAAGACCCACCAGATCTACGCCGCCGTGCAGACTTCCGGCGCCGTGGGGATGCAGACGATGGACGCCGACCTCGCGCGGTTGGTGCGGGCGGGCAAGATCACCCGCTCGCTCGCCGAGCAGCGGGCCTCGGTCCCGGAGGAGCTGAAAAGGCTGCTCGGAGGGGCGCAGGCGCAGCCGGCCGCCGGGATGTACCAGGACGGCAACGGCGGAGCAGGCGGTTCCTACGCACCATCCTCTTACGCGCAGGGGCAATAGCCGATGGCCACGACCTTCGCCTTCAAAGCGATGGACGTCGCCGGCGCCTCGACCGCCGGCGAGCTCGAAGCCGAGTCGAAGGCCCAGGTCAGCGAGCAACTGCGCCAGCGCGGGCTGATCGTCCTCGACGTCGCCGAAAAGAAAGAGCCGTTCAAGATCGAGCAGCTCTGGCAGACCTGGAAGGGGATCGACAAACGGGAGCTGGCCGTGTTCTCGCGGCAGTTTGCGACCCTGGTCGCCTCCGGGATGCCGATGCTGCGCAGCCTCCACACCCTGGAGGAACAGACCGAGGACGAGCGGATCGAGGCGGGAATCCAAGGGGTTCGCGCCGACGTCGAGGCGGGCAGCACGCTCGAGCAGGCGATGGCCCGGCACCCGGAAGTCTTCGACCGTCTCTACCGAGCGATGGTCCGCTCGGGCGAGGAGTCCGGCCGGCTCGAGGACGCGCTCGACCGGATCGCCTACCAGGTGGAGAAGACCGACGCCCTGCGCCGGCAGGTGAAATCGGCGCTGATGTACCCGGCCCTGATCCTCGGTTTCGCGATGGTGGTGCTGGTGGCGATCGTCGCCTTCGTAATCCCGGTCTTCGTCGGGATCTTCGAGGAGATCGCCGAGGAAAATCCAGGCGAGTCGGCTTCGCTGCCGATTCCGACGCAGATCTGCGTCACCGCTTCCGACGCGATCACCGGCTACTGGTTCATCCTCTTCCCGGCGCTGATCGCCGCGTTCATCGGCTTCTTCAGGTGGAAGCGGACGAAAACCGGCAAAGAACTCTGGGACCGCTTCGTCTTGCGGCTGCCGGCGAAGGTCGGCGACGTGATTCAGAAAGTTGCCCTGGCGCGGTGGTCGCGGACCTTCTCCGGCGCCGTCTCCGCCGGCGTGCCGATGCTGCAGGCGATAAAACTGACCGGGGACACCGCGGGCAACATCGTCATCGAGCAAGCGATGGAGGACGTCTACTCGTCGGTCAAGCGCGGCGGTTCGATCGCCAAGCCGATCCAGGACCAGCCGATCTTCCCGCCGATGGTCGGGCACATGGTCGCGGTCGGCGAGGAAACCGGACAGCTCGAGACGATGCTCGCCAAAATCGCCGACTTCTACGAGGCCGAGGTGGACGCGAAGGTGAAAGCGCTCACCTCCCTGATCGAGCCGATCATGATCGTCTTCATCGGCGGCATCGTCGGCTTCATCGTGATCGCGATGTACCTGCCGATGTTCAGCCTCTACGACAAGATCGGGTAGGTCCCGGACCTGTCATCAGTTTCGGTGCGGGATCTCTGGACGCCTGTATCAGTCGTCCAACTTTTCACCTGAAGCAGCCCCAATTTCAGGGATCAAGGTATTTGGGGGGGTGGCCGATGAAGGGCCTGTGATGAATCTGCCAGTGCTTCGGTGCAAAAGGCAAACTCGCTGTGAGGCGGGGGCGCAAAGCCGTCGGGACTCCCTCGGAGTCAGCCGGGCTACCACCGGGGTCGACAGACACCACGTGGCTTCACGCGACGGGGCTCTGGCGCAAACGTTTAGGACCATAGGAGGTCACTAATGTTTCTCCAGAATCTCCGGGCCAAAGTTGGCGCCCGGCTTGACGGGAAGAGCGAGAGCGGCTTCACGCTCATCGAGCTCCTCGTCGTAATGCTCATCCTCGGGATCCTCGCCGCGATCGCGCTGCCCGCGTTCTTCAACCAGAGGGACAAGGCCGGCGACGCCAGGGCGAAGGAGAACCTGCACAGCGCCCAGGTCGCGATGGAGACCTGCGCCACCGAGAACGAGGGTCTCTACAGCGAGGAAAACTGCGACCAGGCAGGCCTGGATGCGATCGAGCCGGCCCTTTCGGACGATCTCCTCGTCACCTCCGACGAAGAGCTCAGGACCTACCAGCTGCAGGAAGAAGGAACCAGCGGTTGGTTCCGAATCAACAACGCCGACGGAGTTCTGACTTTCACCTGTCAGAGCCCGAACGAGGGCGGTTGCGGCGACGGAGGGGTCTGGGGCGAGTAGAAGTCCGGTATTCGCCAAGCATGATTTCGGAAAGGGCGGGCCTAACGGCCCGCCCTTTCCGTTTTCCGCTGAGCTCCCGGCTAAACGCCAGACGATCTACAGCCGATACAGAGGCGATGGTCTTGAATCGAACGCTTGAATCGCGCCCGCTGCCCCGCGTCCTCGCAGCCGCGCTCGTGTTGTTCCTGCTTCTCCTCTTCGCCCTGGAGTCGAGGGCCGACGCGGCTGCCCCGACCTATCGCGGCGCCTCCGACGACGGCGCCTACGTCTTTTTCGAGTCCGACGATCCGCTCGTTCCCGGCGACAACGACAACAAGCGGGACGTCTACGTCCGCTCGTTCGACCCGGCGGCCGGAGCGGGAGGGGCCCATGTGACCCGGGAGGTCTCAGTCGGTCCGACGGGGGGCAACGACGCGTACCCCGCTTCCTTCGCCGATGTGAGCAGCGACGGGAAACTGGTCTTCTTCTCCACCGACGAGGCTCTGGTCGCAGCCGACAAGGATCGGCGCGCCGACATTTACCTCCGCGAAATCGGCGGGTCGACGAAGCTGGTGTCCGCCGGCGCGACCGCCTGTCTCCCCGGGTGCGGGAACGGGAGCTTCGACGTCGGCTTCGCACGTATGAACGCGACCGGCACCCGGGTTCTTTTCCTGACCGCCGAGCGCCTCGCGCCCGCAGCCGACACGGACAACTCCGTCGACGTCTACCTGCGCGAGACCGGCCTCGAGACCGTCCTCGTCTCCGCCGGCGCCGCCAACTGCGCACCTGCTTGCGGCAACGGAGCGACCAGCACTTCCCTCGGCGGGCTATCGGCGGACGGAGGCACCGCTTTCGTCTCAACCACGGAACCTCTGAGCGCGGTGGACACCGACGCCGCCCTCGACGTCTACGCGCGAAGCCTCCCGGCCGGCCCCACGACCCTCGTCTCGGTCGGCGATCCAGCCTGCGCTCCCTGCGGGAGCGGAACGGCAGCTTCGATCTACGTCGCCAGCTCGGCCGACGGCGGGCGGGTCACCTTCGTCACGACCGAGAGGCTCGTGCCCGGCGACGACGATGGATCCAACGACGTCTACCAGCGCCACGCGGGCTCCACCACCCTCGTCTCGGCCGGCACTGAAACCAAGCCGGCGAGCTTTGCCGCCACCTCGGAAGACGGAACCCGCGTCTTCTATACGACCGTGGAGCCGGTGATCCCGGCAGCTGACAAAAACGCCGCCACGGACGTGTACCTGTGGCAGGGCGGCTCGCCTCAACTGATCACCTCGGGAGCTTGTTGCGCGTCTGACTTCGAGGCCATCACCCCAGACGGAGCAGACGTCTTCTTCGCGACTTCCCAGAAACTGATCGGCGGGGACACCGACAGCAATCCGGACGTCTACCGGCAGGCGGTCTCCGGGGGATCGCCGGTGCTCGTCTCCGCGGGCGCGGCGAGTTGCTCGCCTTGCGGCAACGCCGAGGTTCCCGCCCGCTTCAATGCCGTCGCGGCCGGGAGCGACCGCGTCTTCTTCACCACTAAAGAGCCCCTCGCGTCGCAGGACTTCGATCCCGACGACGACATCTACGCTCGCGACATCGCCGCCGGCGCCACCACCCTCTGGACGCCGCCCCCGGGTCTTTGCCCCGTCGCCGCCTGCCACGCGGTCTTCCTCGGCGCTTCCGAGAATGGCCAACACATGATCTTCCAGACGGAAGAGCGCCTGGTGAGCGAGGACGTCGATGCGGAGGCCGATATCTACGAGCGTGCCTTCGACTCCGAGACGAACGGTGAGGTCACGCGCTTGGTAACGACCGGCAACTCTTCCGACCTCGCTCTGGGCCCTCCTCCGCCACTGCTCCAGCAGACGTCTCCGTCGAGCCCTGGAGCGACCACCGAACCAAGGATCATCGGACAGGCCGACCCGGGATCGTTGATCAAGATCTATCCCAACTCCGGCTGCTTCGGTGAACCGGCGGCAACGGGCACGGCGGAGGGCCTGGCCTCGCCGGGGATCCTCGTCAAGGTGGCCGCGGGCACTACCGGCGCCTTCTGGGCGACCGCGGAAGCCGAAGGCTTCACTTCGCTCTGCTCGAACCCGATCACCTACACGCAGCAGGACGGAGCGACGCTTCCGTCGCCCGGAGGAGGCGGCAGCTCCCCGCCCGCGTCCGTCACGCCTGCCGGTTCGAAGGGATCGAGCTCGGTGAAGAGACACGACGGCATCCCCTACGTCAAGCCGTTGACGCGCATTACCTTCGGACCGGCCGCGAAGACGCGCAGCCGTCGCCCGATCTTCCGCTTCACCGACGCGACCGGTCAACCGGGGACCCGCTTCCAGTGCAGGGTCGATCGCGGGCGGTGGGGCAAATGCGGCTCGCCGTTCAGGCTGAAGAGCCTCCGGCACGGCCGGCATGTCTTTCGCGTCAAGGCCGTGAACGCGGTTGGCGTCTGGGGCGACAAGCCGGTCAGCCGCAGCTTCAAGGTGGTGGCGGGATGAGGGGGCGGGTCCGGTCGGTCTGGGCTGGCGAGCGAGAGGCGGGGCTGACCCTGATCGAGCTTCTGGTGGCCTCGGCGATGAGCGTGATCGTCGTCGGTGCGGCGACGGCGATGCTGATCAGCGTCGTCCGCCAGCAGCCGCAGATCAGCGAGCGATCGCAGGACGTCTCGACCACGCGCTTCGTGCTCGAGCGGATGACGCGCGAGATCCGCAACGGGATCTCCGTCGTCCCCGAGGCTTCGAGCGCGTCGAACCTGACCTTCTACGCATACGTCCGGCACGCCAACTGCGGAAGCAGCGCGGCTCTGCCGCCGGGTGAATCGGCGCGCGTCTGCAAGGTGACCTACAGCTGCGGCGCCACCGCCTGCACCAGGGCGGAGACCACCTCCACGGACCCGGGCGCCGGAACCCCGGTTCCGCTCTTCAGCGGCATCGACAACGCCAATGTCTTCAACTACGACCCCGACCTGGAAGAAGCGAGCTTCGTCGGCATCACCTTCCGTGTCCCCGACCCTCGCGGCGAGGCCCACCTGACGATCTCCGACGGGGCCACCCTCAGGGGCGGGAACCCCTTCGGCTGATGATGCGCTTCAAGGCACAACTGCGGCCCTTGGCGGACGAGAGGGGCATGACCCTGATCGAGGTCGTCGTCGCCACGCTGATCCTGGCGTTGGCGGCGCTGGCCACCTTCGGCATCCTCGCCTCCGCGACCAGGAACGCGCAGCGGGCGAAGGCCAGCCAGGTGACCCTGGACCTGGCTCAGGAAGAGATCGAGCGCTTGCGCGGCGTCCCCTACGACGAACTGGCGATCACCTCCCTGCCGACCCACGCGACCAATTCGCTAAACCCGAACTACCGGGTTCAGGCCGGCAACTTCGCGCTGAGGAGAAACCCGGTTTCCGAACAGGCCCCGCTCGTCGTCAACGAAGAAATCGGCTTCAGCCGTCAGTCGGAGTTCACCAGCGGCAACCCGAACAGCGGTGGCGTCACCGGAACGATCTACCGCTACGTCGTCTGGCGCAACGACCCGAGCTGCCCCGAGACCCAGTGCAAAGGCCAACAGGACTACAAACAGGTCGTGGTCGCGGTGCAGTCGAAATCGCTCACCAGCGCGGAGCGCGGCTACGTCGAAGTCCAAGCCAAGCGAATCGACCCCGCGGCGCTGAACGAACCCGCGCCGACCGGCGAAGGCGGGCCCGGGGGAGACCCCGGCGACGGCCTCACCGCGCAGCAGTTCTATCTCTCCGACACCCCCTGCTCCGCGAGCGGAACCACGGTCCGGCAGTCCATCGTCTCCGACCACCTGCTCCACAACACCCTCGGCAGCTGCGCCAGCGGCCTGCAAACCGGAGGGGCGGTGCCCGGGGCGCCGGACAGCCTGCAGGTCCTGGCGCCTCCGGACCCCGAGCCCGAAAACGCCCTCAACCCCGCCTTCTTCGACTACTCGGATGACCCCTACCTCGAGCCCAACCCCGACACGGACAAGGGGCTGCAGATCCCCCATGACGACAGCGAGGGATGCAACTACAACCCGACCGGCAACGCCGCGCCGGAGACGCAGGTGCACAGGTGGGTGACCGACACGATGGCGAAAGCCTTCGTCATGTCCGGCGAAGTGACCCTCGAGTTCTACACGCGGACCCTGAACGACGCGATCCACCACGGCCGTCTCTGCATTTATCTCTTCGAACGAATCGAAAGCGGATCCAATCCGGTCGATGAATTCCTCACCGACGACCAGGGGAGGACGTACTGGACCTACGAACCCGGAGACGGCGTCGGTTTCTGGCCGCGTAACAAGTGGACCAAGATTCGCCGCCCGATCGAGCTGGGGGGCACGCACACGATCCAGCCCGGGAATCGTCTCGGGGTAGCGCTCAGCGTCGACTACGCCGGCACCGACGGCTTCGCCCTCGGGTTCATGTACGACCATCCGAACTATCCGACCCGGCTCGAGGTCGAGACGCCCGCGTCCAGCGGCGGAGGGTGACGATGGAGGTAGCGGTCGCCTACGCCCTGCTCGCCGGGCTCCTGGTCGGCAGCTTCCTCACCGTGGTCGCCCATCGGGTCCCGCGGTCGCAGTCGATCGTCGGGCCGCGGTCGCGCTGCCCCGGCTGCGGGGATCAGATCGCCGCCTACGACAACGTCCCCGTCTTCTCCTGGGTGGCGCTGCGCGGCCGCGCGCGGTGCTGCGGCAGCGGCATCTCGGCTCGCTACCCGCTGACCGAGCTCGCGGTGGGCGCTCTCTTCGCGGCGGTGACGCTGGTCTTCTGGGACGAGCCCTGGGAGGTCGCGCTGGGGCTCGTCTTCGTCAGCGCCCTGGTCGCCGTCACCCTCACCGACCTCGACCTGAAGCTGATCCCCAACAAGATCCTCCTCGCCGCCGCCGTCCTGGGCCTCGCGATCGTGGCGGTCGGCGATCCGGCGAGCCTGCCGGAACGACTGGCGGCCGCCGCGGCGGCCGGCGGCCTGCTTTTCGCCGCCGCCCTCGCCTACCCGAAGGGGATGGGCCTCGGTGACGTCAAGCTGGCGGCGACGATGGGGCTGTTCCTCGGCTGGAACGTGGCGCCGGCGCTGTTGATCGCGCTCTTCGCCGGCTCTGCTGTCGGCCTGGTGCTGATCGCGCGCGAAGGCCCCGCGGCGCGTAAGAAGGGAATTCCTTTTGGGCCCTTCCTCGCGCTCGGGGGCTTGATCGCCCTGTTCGTGGGCGGCTCCCTCGTCGACCTCTACCTGAGCACCTTCTAGGCCGTGACTGGATCTCCAAGAAATCGGTAGTGCAGGGCGAAAGGTTTTCGGCCTTTCTGTCGATTCATCAGAGGTGAGCGAGCGGCGCCCACCAGAACCCGCGAATCCAAGATGCGACTGAACCTTCCCAGCAAGAAGAAGACGAGCTCCGTGGTCGGCCTCGATATCGAGGCCGGGAGCGTCGCTGCCGCGGAGGTGCACGTCAACGGCGTCGCGCGAGTCACCGGCTCCGGCGTTGCGCCCCTGGCGCCAGGCACCTTCCACGACGGAGAGGTGGTCGAGGCCGACCTGCTCGCGGAAGCGCTGAAGCGCCTCTTCTCGGATAACAAGCTCCCGAAACAGGTGCGCCTGGGAGTCGGAAACCAGAGGGTGATCGTGCGGACGATGCGCCTGCCGGCCCTCGAGGACCCGAAGGAGCTGGACGCCGCTGTGCGGTTCCAGGCCCAGGAGCAGATCCCGATGCCGCTCGATCAGGCGGTACTCGAGCACCAGGTGGTCGGGGGTGTGCCCGCCGAGGAAGGCGGCGCGCCGCAGGTCGACGTCCTCGTCGTCGCCGCAAGGCGCGACATGATCGCTTCGTTCGTAGAGCCGATCCGCAAGGCGGGCCTTCATCCGGTGGGCGTGGACCTCGCCGCCTTCGGGATGATCCGCGCCCTCTCCGGTCAGGCCGGCCCCGATGCCGCCGAAAGCTCGCCGCAGGCGACGCTTTACTGCAGCGTCGGCGACGTCACCAACCTGGCGGTGGCGCGCGGAGCCTCCTGTCTCTTCACCCGCATCTCCCATTTCGGCCTGGAGGACATCGTCGCCGGCCTTGGGCAGACGCTCGGCCTGCTGCCCGGGCACGCCGAGCAATGGCTGAGCCACGTCGGACTTGATCGCTCGGTCTCGGAGATCGAGGGGGACCCGGCCATCGTCGAGGGCGTGCGCGGGTCTTTGGAGAACGGCGTCACCGCCCTCGTCGACGAGCTGAGGCTCTCCCTCGACTACTACGGGGCTCAGGAGAGCGCCCTTCCCGTCGACCGGATCGTCCTCTGCGGACCCGGAAGCGCGATCCCCGGACTGGCGCAGCAAATGGAGTCGGCGCTGCCGCTTCCGATCGCGGCCGCCCGGCCGGTCGCGCTCGAGGGTCTCGACCCGATGATGGCCGCCCGGCTGACCCTTCCCTTCGGATTGGCCTTGGAGAGCTGATGCGGCCCGTCAACCTCATCCCCCGCGAGGATCGGCGCGGCGAGAGCGCGCCGCTGCGCACGGGCCTGCTCGTCTACCTGGTCGTCGGCGCCTTCGTCGCCGTCCTCGTCGGCGTGACGGCGATGGTCTTGATGGGCAACAAGATCGCGGACCGCAAGGCGGACGTCGTACGACTGGAACGCGAAGATCAGCTCGCGAGCGCAAAGGCCCGGCGCTTGAACCCCTACATCCAGTTTCAGAGCCTCGCCGAACAACGCGTCGAAACCGTCAGCAGCCTGGCCGACAGCCGCTTCGACTGGGAGCGCGTTATGCGCGAACTCTCCCTGGTCCTCCCCGACGACATTTGGCTGGTCAACCTGACCGCGACGGCGGCGCCGGGTGTCTCTCTCGAGGCAGGAGGCGAAGGGGCGAGTGGCCTGCGGGGAGCGATCCCGGGCCCGGCCCTGCAACTGAGCGGCTGCGCCAGCGGCCAGGAGGCGCTCGCCGCCTTCGTCACCAGCGTCAAGGACATCGACGGGGTGACCCGGGTTGCGATGCCTTCCTCCGAACTCGCCGGCGAAGATGCCGGTGCCGGCGTCTCGTCGGGCGGCGGCGCCGACACGGACACCGACTGCCGCACCCGCTCCTTCATCGCCAAATTCGAGATGGTGCTCGCGTTCGACGCGGCGCCGGTGCCGACGGGGGCCTCGGAAGGCGAAGTGGCAGCCCCCCCCACCGAAGAATCGGAAGCCGGCTCCGAAGAAAGCACGGAAGAAGGCTGAGATGAAGCTCGACCTCAAGTCCAGCAGCAGCGTCATCGTCGGAGCGCTGGTCGTCGTCGCCCTCGGGATCGCGTTCTGGATGCTCGCCGTGAGCCCGAAGCGCGAGGAAGCGGCGACGCTCGATCGCGAAGCCTCCAGCCTGGAAACCTCCCTGGCCCTGCATCAGGGTGAAGTCACCCAGGGGGAAGCCGCACGCGAACGGTTCGCCGCCGACTACGAGAAGTTGGTCGTCCTCGGCAAGGCCGTGCCCGGCGACGACGACACCGCTTCCCTGCTCGTGCAGATCAACCGCATCGCCGCGAAGACCGACGTCGACTTCCGGAGCTTCGAACTGACCTCGGCGGGTGGGGAAGACGCCTCCGCTCCCGCCCCGATCGAAGGAGAAGCGGGATCCCCCACCGAGGCCGCCGCTTCCCTCTTACCGCTTGGCGCCACGGTCGGATCGGCGGGCCTCGCCGTGATGCCCTACTCCCTGACCTTCAAGGGGAACTTCTTCACGATCGCCGACTTCATCTCGCGGCTCGATGCGCTCGTCAAGACCGAGAACGAAGACGTGCTGGTCGACGGCCGCCTGATCACGGTCGACGGGTTCACCCTCGCGCCGGATCCGGAGAAAGGGTTCCCCGCGCTCGAAGGCAGCTTCGCCGTCACCACCTACCTGACTCCCCCTGGTGGGGGTCCGGTCGGCGGGGCGGCGCCCGTGGGCCTCGAAACGGAAGTCGCCACCCCGGCCTCCGCGACCGTTGAAGGCACTCCATGAAGCGGCTCAAAGGCCCAGAGCTGAAGATGTCGGAGCTGAAGGTGCCGCCGGTTCTCAAGGATCTCTACAGCGACCTGCGCGACCGGCGGCTGCTTCCGTTGCTGGCCCTGGTGCTGGTGGCGATCGTGGCGGTGCCTTTCCTGCTCAGCGAATCTCCGCCCGAAACCACCGAACCGCCCAGCGCCGTCGTCGCGGGAAATGGCGGAGGAGCCGCCGAGGCATCGGCGCTCGCAGTCGTGGAGGCGCAGCCAGGCCTGCGCGACTACCGCCGTCGCCTCCGGGCCCGCACTCCCACGAACCCGTTCAAGCAGCGGTACTCGGGTCCGATGCTGAAGGGGGCGAAACTGCGGTCTCCGGTCGAAACTCCGGAGCCGAGCGGAGGCTCGAGCGTGCCGGTCGAAGGATCAACCGGTGGCGAAGCTGAAGCGATCGACGTGCCGCCGGTCCCGTCCGGTGGGGAAGGGGGGGCGAGCCCGCCGCCCCCGGCCAAGGGGGGCGATCACGGCGATCACGGCTCCAGCGATCTCCTCGACTACACCGTCGACGTGAAGATCTCCCGCACCGAAGAGGATGAGGCCGGCAACATTTCGATGGGGAAGGCCGTGCTGCGGGAGGGAGTCAAATCGTTGACCCCGCTTCCCGGCGAAAAAGCCCCCGTCGTCACCTTCCTGGGGGCGAACGTCGAGACCGGCAAGGCCGTCTTCATGGTCTCCAAGGACGTGACCGCCGCCTTCGGCGATGCCAAGTGCATCTCCGGCACGGACAGCTGCGAGTTGATGGAAATCGAGAAGAACTTCCCGCAGACCTTCGAGTACGGACCCAACGAGGTTCGCTACAAGCTCACCGTCCTCGAGCTCGCGGTCGTCGGCGCCGGAAAACCCTGATCCCCACTTATTCCGCGCCAAAGCTTCAGTAAGTGAAGCCATGTGGCTACACTTGTTGAAGCGAGACGGGTCCGAGCGCCCGTCTTGCATTCGATCATGAGTGCCGAGAGCAACTCAAGCTGCCCCGTCTGTAAGACCGCCGAAGTCGTCTGCGGCAAGTGG
>WUUC01158664.1_pt1 | contig 16566 bp, 32 predicted proteins | sample 6278441 | NCBI WGS metagenome assembly WUUC01 (sample SAMN13675441, study PRJNA597444) | soil metagenome | isolation source: soil | place: USA: Washington | collected 2017-10
AGGAGCGAACTACGTGTGTAGTTAGTAGCTTGTTACTCGGATGTTACTTGGTGTTACTTACGTGGTCGGTACGTTAGCAGGATGTACAAAATCAGTAAGGACTGAACGAGATCAATGAGCCAGTTCGCGTTCATCTTTTAACCCTAACACCTCCCTTCTCACTTCTTCCGTGTACTGCCGAAGCAATCCGGGAGCAACCTGCCACAAGCGCCCGCTCACTCTCGCGCAACAGTCGCCGCACACCTGCCAAGGCTCATCCGAATCAGCAAGCGCAACCTTCGGAAGTGCGAACCTGCCAGACATTTCCCGTTGACACCATTCACATTTCGCGTTCATCATTTTACCCTTTATTCATCGGCCTTTCAGCAGCTTCTTGATCTCACTGCGCTCCCGACCCCTAATATCGCCTTCATTCGATCTCTCCTCAGCCCGCCTCATAGCCTCGTGATAATCAGCCTTAGTCATCGTGCCCAATTTAGCCATCGAATGGCCAGCACCTCCGCACGTCCACCCCCTCCCATCAGCATACACGAATGCAACATCGGCGGGCCTATACTCTCCGATCAATGGAATCCACAGCAAGAGAGTCGAACGCCCACAAGAACATTTGACTTGAATTTGATTCAAACTATTCATCGTTTCACCCTTTATCCATCGGCTTTACTGCTGAGACGGCAGGGCTTTGTCTGTTAGGAGTCACCATGCAGATGGCTCGATACCTCGCGGTATGGCCCGTCTCAGCTTTCACCCTTTACTCATCGACCTTTTGCGGTTACCTTGGGCGCGCTGAAGCTCTCGCTGCTACGGCTCTTTGACATGGTTAACTAAGATAAAGAGGGTAGGATGACAGCGGGAGTTTCAGCCTTCACGCTCTATCCATCGACCCTCTAGAGCTTACCGATTGGCGCTAACTGCGGCAACAATCCGGTATCAGCCACAATCAACGACTCATCGAAGGCCCCGATCTTAAAGGCCACAAAAACCGACACCACATCCTGAATTGACTCGCGCCTGAGAATATCATAGAGACGGCGCATCGCGCGAATCTCCACCTGATCAGTGGAACGCAGATGGAGACTCATGCCCCCTCTGAGCGAATCTTGCACGTACGTTATCATTGGTTCCTGCCTTCATCGCGCTGGCAGCCATCTAGCGCGGCCGTCTCAGCGCAACGAGAAAAAACGCCGTGACACCTAGAAGCACTAGGAATCCGGCCAAAGTGAGCCATTCGAAAATCATTTACACATTATGACATCTGACAAGCCAACACCCTAGAACTCAGCTGTACCACGTCGTCATTAGACGTAGCCTGTGCGGAAACTAACAACGCAATAGGATTAGCATTCAAGTCAGGAAGAGGCGCGTCCGCACCCTGGCAAACGACAATCGCGCCCGCCGTCCCGCTAGTCCCCGACGCGCCAGCCGGAGTGACAAAGAGATAGCACCCAATCAGATCAATACTAAAACGAACAGTAGTCGAATTCAGCCTATAACCGCCAAGATGCATTGACCATTTAACATTAATGCCGCCGTCCCTCAAGTCCCTTAATCCACTATCGAGAATGGTTACACCGTTAGCAGTCACCGTCAGCCTCTTAGTGTTCACATTGTTTGCATACAATCCCCCATAGAAGGCCTCCACGAAATCGCCATCGTTTGACCAAGTGTCAGCAGGCACAAGAAAAGAATGAAGGGGATCAGTCCCGACGCCAACGTTGCCCACAGGCGTAGTATTGACCGATCCCGGCAAAACTCGCGGCACCCCGACGATGTAACCGTTAGCCTTCACAACTAGACCATTCATCGTGATGACGCCATCTTGCACCGCGATCGATGAATCCGCCCCATCTGTATCATCAAAGATCAGAGTCGGATTTGTTCCCGTGATCGTAACTGGCGATGGAAACGTCGTCGTAGCTGCCGATATTTGCTGCCATCCCGTGGCCACCGTATCGGTTGTCTTCAGGTACGCTTCCCCGCCCCGCGTGGTTGCGATCGATCCCGCGTTGGCCGCTATCACGCCTTCAGGACTGCCCGCCAATTTATGGAAGACCGCAACGCCATCATCCATATACAGGATTTGCGGCCCCCGATCGGGCTTCATATCTATGAGCGGATTTTCCGTAGAGAAAGGCATCTACTGTAGTTCTCCGTTCGAATCGAAGAATCGATCACCCTCAGTTTCATTGATATGGAATTGCAGAGTTTTGCCGAATCCCAGGCCTTCAAGGTCTTTCAGCAAGCACTCTTGCCAGGCCCGGCCATAGACAGATTCGTAGAAGGATGAATTTTTGGTAGCAATCGCCCCGTCCGCAAAATGAAAGTGCACCATTTCCCTGTCGATAGTGATCTTCTGAAGACTACTCGACGGGTAGACAGTCCACAGATTCGGCTCGCTGTGCTTTACACGAATCACATTCCACCGCTTTTATCGACCCACTTCACAGCGTAATAGCCCGCCAGCAGCACAACTCCCAACATGATAATTCGCTTTAACATTTCAACTCCTAAGATGATCGGAGACCGGCACTCCGACGCCATCCAAGACCTCTTCCTCCGGATTCCCGCGAAGCTCGCGCGGCAACACTACCGCTTTCTGCTCTTGCATCATTCGCCCGCGTGCGCCGAGATGCACGAATACATCCCCCGTCTGTGCAGCGCTCAGAGCGTACTGATGGTAGATCGTATAGATATAACCGGGCTCAAGAATGATTGGCTTTTCGAAGTCTCGCTCAATACTATCCAGGCCCGCCTTGACCGGCGCGGCAATCACTTCGCGCCCGAACGGAGCAGGCACCTGAGTAGCAATCGGCGCGTCCGCAATCAACCTCAAATTCTTGATCAAAAAGATTCGATGGTAGAGGAAGGCCGTCCGGTCAGCCGCATCCGCAACCACGACCGACGCGTCTAACCCATCAAGGTAAATCGCATTCGCCTGCCTCGATTCAAGCTCGATCGCAACGAAGGCCCCGACATCGGCCGCCGTAATTGTCGCAGCGAAAACTCGATTCAACTGGTTGTAGATTTCAGTAGGCATTTCACCTCAGCACGTAAGGGAAGACTGCCGCATTCGAGCTGTTTAGCTGCTCTCCCCTGATTGCCATATTCAACCTCACCGTGTTCCCGATCACCCCGCTCGGCGTAACGCCTAGAATTGCCGTATACCGATATCCAGCTTCCAACATCAGTGGACGCGTCAGATTATTATTCCAGTTGAATGGCGCAGCGATGTTCATATACATCCTCATCTCTGAGAAATCCTCACCGAGTATCCACGGCAGATTTGGATTAGCTACGAAGTTGCGCCGCAATCCGAAGTTCACCCGATTGATAAGCCCATAATCAGCCGGAGTAAAACAGAAAATCGAAACATCGATTCCGGAAAGAACAATCGGCTTGTCGCCTGTCGTATCAAGAATGATCCCTAGCCAACCAGTGAACGCGTTTATGTCTGCCGCCAGAAAATCAAAAACGACAGCCTGATTCAAAAAACTGGAGACAACACCCGGCATGACTCACCTTAGACTCACAATCGCCAGCGCTATCAACACAAGCGCGAGCACGCTCAGACCTATTCGCTTCCCGATATCTTTCACCGTATCGCCGCTCACAAGTTTTTCAGCCTGACAGCCGAAGTCGAAATACCCGCACCCGCTCGCTGTCTTTTGACTCCCCACTGCTCCGATCGCCCCGCCTAAGCCCTGAAGCATTTCCATCGGTGGCAGCTGAACAGGAACCACTCGCGACGGATTGCGCGGGTCTTGGGTGTAGCCGACAGGTTCAACAGTCTTAGGCCCGCGCGATTCAACCCCCGGAGTCAGAAAATTCGCAAAACTCTGAAGACTGTAAGCAAGGTGAGACTCCGGCGTAGAAGCATCAAAGCTCGTGCTCGCATCCAGCTGGCCAGCGGTCAACGAATTGAAGTACGGAACCTCAGCAACGTTGAAGTGATAACTCTGTTGCGCGATCACGCTGTTGGCCCCTCTTGCTTATAGATAATGATCCGCTGAATCACGTGATCGATCGCGTTCGCAATTTCATCATCCGCCCCAGTCGCATTCGCGTCCTTAGTCCGCAGATAAGTCGATGCAATCTGCAAAAAAGCCATAGCCAAATCAAGCTTACTCATGATTTCCTCACATAGAAAAAATAGACCGCCGCCGCGATACCAGCCAACAGTAGAAGCATCGTCATGCCGCTGAACTGACTTCCCTGCTGAACAGGAACATACGAGACGCCGGGCGTATTCACCGGTTCCTGAAAGTTTCTTCGAAAGATATCTCCGAGCACCGCCGTTGCGCTTCCGGTGCCATACAGCGGCTCACTAGCGTTGGCCCCAAGGTCACTACCCCCGACAGGCGTCGTACCGCCAGACACAAGCGCCGCCGACGTGGCCGCCTGCTGAAAATTCGGCAGATTGAATTGCACAAGCGGCGTCCCCGTCTGCCGGTTCAACGGCGTCGGAGGCGGAGTTATCAGCCCAATACCAAAAGAACTGCCAGGACCGCCGTAGTAAGACTCGTAAGGTTGATACATCAACATCAGCCGTCATCCCCTCAACCGTAATCGTATTCAAATCCCCCGCCGCCCAGCTCATAACCGCCGCCGTAGACCGGCGTCTGATAGGTGGGAATGTTGGAATCCACGTACCCGCCGCCACTGTACCCGCCGTAAAAGTCGTAAGCCCCGGCACCATAACCATACCCACTCGAATACCCGAAATCGTCGTAGCCGAACCCCGTCGAACCGAAGTCGTACCCCTCGCCCGATGAATAGCCGTAATCATAGGACGATGAAGACGACGTGTAATACCCGAAGTCCGATCCCCCGCCCTGAGGCGCGCTATAGAAGTCGGACCCATACCCGTAATCTCCGAGAGTATTCGGCGAGTAATACTCTGAATAGCTGGGAAGGCCATAGTCACTCGAATAGCCTCCGCCGTACTGCGTGCCGCTGGGGCCATCGAACAGCAACTGCACATCCGAATACTCGCTGTAGATGTAGGGCGCGATCGGGAGATCAGGAAACTGGTTATAGAAAGTCGGACCGGAATCAAACGATGTCCCCGGAAGGTCAAAGATATTGCCCAACTGCATCGATGGATATTCAGCCTGAGACGGACTGGGACCGCCAAGCAAACCGCTTAGATCGATCTCGCCGACGATGGGCAGCCTCACCACATTCGGCTTTTTCGCTCCTGCGATCGGCGGGGTTCTCGCCTGTGGCTGCGAACTACCAGCCCCACCGCCTAGACCGCCCACGGCCTTCCCCAGCGTAGCAATGGCCGCATTTATCGCCGACTGCTTGCGTGCCGCCGCCGCTGCGTTCTCTTGCGTCTGGCGATTGTACGCATCCTGCTGGGCTTTAATTCTCAGCGCCTCAAGATTCGTATTCGCGCGCAACTGTTCAAGTGCCAGCGCATTCGCCGCGCGGATCCTCTCAGCTTCAAGCCTCGACTGAATATCGCTCTCCCGCACAGCCTGATCCGCCAGAGAACTGAAAGCAGCGCCGCGCAAGTCGGGTTGCTGCTGACCGGGAACCGCTCGCCCGATCGACTGGCCGCCGCCCTGATTACGAAACAGGAGATAGAGCACAATTCCGCCGCCGAGAATGTAAGGCAAATATTTCTTAATATTCTCCATTTAAAATCTCACTCGCCGGTAGGGCGCTGGCTTGTTGATCAATGGTTGCAGCGTCACAGGCGCAATCCCTCGATAGAGATGCGTGCGCGCGTACAGATTGTCGGGCGGCGTCGAACCATAACCTTGCGCGCCCATATTGTTCATCGATCCTCGATACGGATACGAAGGAAAGTAGTCAACCCCGGCCATAGGCGGAGTCATCCGCGCGATCATTCCATATCCGCTCGTGCGCGGCGTCCCATACTCCGACTGATTCTGCGTCGGATTGAATCCGATATTGTCGTAAGGCGAACGAAACATTTATCTCCTTCGCGCAGGCGGCGCAGGCGGCGTAGGTGGAACCAACTCTGAGTGACTGGCCGCGTAAATCACTTCCAAGAACTCCTCAGAGCCTGGCATCAGAAACAGAATCGCTTCGATTGTCTTTTTCAACGCCGCGCCGTTCGCCGCACGCCCGTCAACGGCGTAGTAGGCTTCGGCCAGCTCTCTCGTTAAATCTTTTGGGTCTTTAGGTAACACGTGTAACTCCCTGTGTCAGGCTCGTGTAGGCTTTTCGAAAAGTCGCCGTCGCGCCCTGAAGTGCCGCTGTGTAAGGCACGGCGTTCTTAGTCAGCAGATACACAACGACAAGAACCACGGTCAAAATCATGATCGATCTCAGAGTTTTCATGACCTCGCTTGCAAACTCTTCACTACCGATCCGTAGCTCTCAGCTAGACCACGAATAATAGAATCCGTTGCCTGCGATCTCTCCAAAATCAAATAGATCGCAATCAGAATTGCTGTCGTCCCAATTATCTGTTGTCCGCTCATTCATCTCCCTGAACGCGGCAGAGTATCTATAATCAATACCTCTCGCCGCGAATAGACAGTCAACACCATCCCCATGATCGCCACCACAAAGAGAGCAACCGCCGCAGTCCGATTGATTTCGTACAGAACCCCGATCCCGATAATCGCCGCAATCGCCCATAGCCACGGCACATTCCCATTCATAGCAATCTCAACGGTGGTAACGCCTCGATCGAAGCAAATCGCGTAGTGTCAAAAATCGGCGGAGCAGACGCGCTTCCCCCTGTGGCATCTACTCCACCGGGCGGAACAATGATCGGGCTTCCACCTCCACCTCCGCCGCAAGAACACGAAGCTTCGCCGCCAAGCGGTAGCCCTATACAGGTCCAAAACAACGGGAAACACCTGTACTTACCGGTCACCGCGAGGAAGCCTATAAATAGGGCGATCACGATAAGGATTAACCCGCTGCCACTTCGCACGATGCTCGACCTCCCACGCGTGCAAGTAAACCTTGCCCCGCGTCGTAGTCAACCAGTCAGACCGATTTGGAAGCTCGATAGGACGCAAGATGTCCCTCAAGGGTAGGCTCGATCTGACTGGCAACTTCGTTTGCGCGACGCCCCACGCAGCGCAAACACTCAAAACAGCGATGGATATTAGGTATTTCATCAAACACCTATGCAGCCAAAATCAATTCACTAACTCCCGGAATCTTGAATTTAGTCGCAAAGACCTTGAGCACATTCAGAATCAAGACGATGTAGACCGTCAAGAAGACTCCGTTGTAGAACGACGGAAGAAGATTCCCGAAGCGCTCCTTCTCGCCGCCGCCGTATCTCCGCGCGATCCAAACAAAGGCAACGAAGATGACCAAAAACACCACCCACCACGATGAAGGCTTGCCCAGAATTCCATTCGTGACCGGAGGCAGCATATCTGTTGCCCCACCGCCGCCGTTGCCGCCAGCAGGCGACATGGCAGCCATTGGATATCGACCTTGATTCATAGCGCTCAATTCCCCCGCTGAATTATTTCGAAAACGGAACCTGTTCGCCGCTGGGGGCGTGACGCCAAACGTCCTGCCCCCCGGATACGCGCTCGCAAGCCCGATTGAATTCGTGACATCACCTCTGTAACCGTAACTAGCCATCGATCCCCCTTACAGTGATGGGCCTAAGCCAGGTTGCGCGAAGTCAACGAGCACGCGCCGCGCCGTATTGAAGAAATTATTCCCCGAACCAAGCGTCGTGCCCGCCGTCACAGTCGCAATCCATTGGAGAGTGGTCAGAACCTCAGTATCGATCACGTCTCGGTCATCACCCGCGCTCGGATTCTCCTGTGCGTGCCACAGGTCAAGATCGAAACTCCCAACATCGCTCGGTGAGGCATAGTTGAATTCATGCTGCAACTTATTAAACAGCGGAATTTCGTCATAGATCGTATCGTTGATATTCGCCACCAACTGCATCCGATCAATCGCGTTCGACCGCGTACCATTCGCGATGATTGTGGAGTTCAGCTGCATCAACGTGCCTTGCCGATCGATCGTATAAAGCGTCGGGCCAGTAGCCACAATCGGTTGCTGAAATTCCACCGTGCGGACGATCTGACCGGGCGGTAATGCGACGAATTGCGGATCAGGATATTCGAAATAACACTGATGCAATTCAATCGTCGTCAGCGTAAGACTCGTAAAGTTTGTGACAAAGTTCAGACCAGTCGGATTCAACCTGATCTGCACGTTGACCTGAATTTCAGGGGCCTGAAGTGAGATCAGGCCCGTATCAAACTGACTGCCCGGATTCGCGCTGATTGGAATAATCAGCGGCAACACCCAGAGATTCGCGCCCATCGCCACCGGCGCAGAGAAAGTGAGCGCAGATGGCGTGTAGTTGCCCCCGCCATCAGGAGCCCAGCCCTTCGATAGAATCTTATTCAGCTGATACAGCTGCCAACCGCTGACATCGACCAAGTTCATATTGCCGAGATTTAAATCGACTCGGATTCGGTCAAAGATCGACCACGGTCCCAGCGTAGCGAACGCGCCGCCAGCGCTCAGCGTGACCGTGCCACGCAAAACCACGACTAGATAATTCAGCAGACCAACGCGGTCTAACTGATAGTTCACAGTCGCGCCCAGCGCCGAACCGCCGCCCGCTACCGACTGTGTTGCCTGTACCTGCTTACGCCGCTGTCGGGTATTTCTGCGAAATGGCAGTAGCATTCTCTGCCCGTTTCCGTTGGCCATCGTGACTCCTTGAAATATTGAGTTTCAATTTGTCGCTGGCCTTCCCCGTCAGCGCGTTATAATAGAAAAATTCGTAATTCCGTAAATCAGCCTGGTCTAGTGGATCAATCCCCGTGATCTCCCAGGCCCGGCCTCTATCCTCAGCCAAGTTAAGTCTGAAGATATATATATGTTCCGACTCCGAAAGCGTGATGAGGGGAATACGCTTGGGTCGTTGCGTTGCGATAATCGTGCTAATCCCTCGCTCCCGGCCCCGAGACAGGCAGGCTTGTAGATGGAAGGATGGATGCGTTCCTCCGAGCAACGCATAGGCTTCATCGACATAGAGGCGCGTATGGCGTCGCTCGTAGACCCACGCAAAGAAGTCATCTTGCGCATCAGGGTCCACACTCTCGCGAAAGCTGGGGCGATATATAAGACGTGGAAAATCCGAATCCACAAGCGAATCAAAGTCATCGTGGAACTCCTGACTGTCCCAATCAGAAATATTGTCGGAAATTTTCGCATCGTAAGTTACCGAATAAGGCTTGGAATAATCTTCAATCATTCGCCGCGCGAGAGTCGTCTTCCCGCAACCCGTCGCCCCGATCAATAGCGCCCGATCGTTCTTGCCTATCCGTATCTGATTCCAATTCGATATTCTCAGCACGCGCGATTCTCCCAATCTCAGCGTGAATAAACCTCAAGCCTTCCTCAATCTGCTCCCGGGTTGACGATAAAAGGATAGGCGTTGCCATCGTGCGCACCATCTTGCTTAGGTTCGGGTCGTCCTGGATCAGGCGGAGTATGGACGTAAGCAGGCCACTCCTCAGGCTGTCTAGCTGCGGCACGCTTCCGTTGAGACTCTTCGATTCGCGGGAGAGTGATTTGTCCGGCGACAATTGCAAGCCCAACCCACGGGATAAATTGTTCAAGATATCTGCGGATAAACCCATATTGTGTACCAGGAAGAGTTTTGAGCGCCTTGTCGAGCGCATCGCTGAGAATCAGTGATTCGCCTTCCGCTAACAACCAATGCTCGCCGAAGGGAATCGCGAGCGTACCGAACAAGGCGTTCAATCCGACTGCCAACATTCCGATAGTCGCCGCTTCCTCGATCTTCGATTCGGCCTTCGACTTCCCCTTGCGCCCTCGCGCATTCACCCGAAAAGGAATTTCTCCAGAGCCGACTTCTTCGTCTCCTTCGGCTTTTCTTCCTCTTTGGGCGGTTCTGGAGCCGGAGGCGTGATCACCGTCACGTCCATTTCTTCCTCCTGCTCTTCTTCCTCCGCCTCGAGCGTCTCTATCAACTGATCTATCCTCGACTGAAGCGCCCTGATTTCCGCTCTCGACGCCTCCCCGCTCGCCTCCATCGTTGCCAGCTGTGATTCCAGCTGTACGATCTTCTGTTGCGCCTGCCTGTGCGACTCGATCATCTGACCGTAAGCCACCGCCTGCTCGTTGTCGCCATCGCTCTTTGAATCTTCCGGCGATTTCAACTTCTCGTCTTCCGATATCACTACCGTTGCCATCGTTTCTCGCTTTCTCCCTCTGAACCGAGTTCACCGATATGCCCAGCTCGCGCGCCGCCGCCGCCTGACTCATGCCGGAAGCCAATAATTCGCGAATCTTCTTTTTCTTCTGTGGTGAAATTTTTCTAGGCATGAGAGAGTTTCTACTGTGGGCTTAGAGTCCTGTCGCAAAACCGCGCGCACTCTCCGCCCAGACGACTGCGAACCGACAGAGAGCAACGCGTTGTTTACGCCTCTAAGCCCACAATCACTTGCAGTCGTACTAGAAAAAGATAGAGAAATATTTTGCTGAGTTTTTCGCTGAGGACAGGATGCCCAGAAAGAAACTTAATCTGTGACCACCTGAAAATACGCCCCGCCCGCAATTCCGTCAAGTGTTAACTACCGCACATATAAAAGAAGACGCACATCAAAACGAAATCATCTCACCCTGGCAATAAAAAAGAGGCGGCCCGACTGCGCCACCCCTGACGCCCGGACCGCCCAATCCAGTAATGAACCATGTAGAGTCTAGTGCCCTACTCTCCGTCAAACTTGCCGCTTCTCTTCTGTTTTCGCACAATAAATCCAACTATCACCCAAAAGACCACAGACGCAATCAAAAGAACCAACAACTCACCAGATAAACTCGTCATATCGGAAACCCTTCCCTTCTCAGAGTATCAATCAACACTTCTCGAAATCGATTCGGACGATTGACTACCGCATCTAGAATCGACAGAGGCTGACTCGTACTCTTGACCAAAATCTCTTGCTGATTTTGCGAACGATACAGACGAATCCGAACGCCGTTCCGCTTCACTTCAGCCTTAAATCCCGGCGCGATCGCATTCAAATGATCCTTCAACATCTGGAACGCATCGACAGGCTGTGTAGCTACACTGGATGGCTGTGTAGATATTTGCTGTCGAAACGGCGCTTGTGTAGCTACACGGGGGCCAGCAAGGACAGCGCCAGCATTCAACGTCAAAGCACCGCGCGCCGCCGCATTCGCACGCACTGAGCGATTGCGAATCACAATTAGATTGAATACGGCGCAGAGGATATAGGCCACGCTGGCGATTCTCACCCACGAATCCCATTTGCCAACGAACGCGAAAGAAGTTTCACCTTCGATCTCCTTCGGACGCGCGAGCGGAGGCAGGGAAGCATTCACACCGCCCCCGCCCCTAGGCGCAGCGCTCTGCGCAGAGCCACCGCGCCGCGCGGACCAATAAGCAGCATCGGCATCAAGGGCAGAGCGCTTCAAATCTATTTGCGCTGTTTCCTTTTGCACTTCGGCCAACTTGACCTGGGCCGCCGTCTGCTCTTTCACCTGTCGGTTGTATTCGACTCGCTCAGTCTCATAGCGCGCCTCTTGCGCCCGCAAATTCCCGACATGGCCCCAGACCCAAATAAGAAAGCCCAGATGGATCACGCTCAAAACCAGCAGGACCGAATCCAGCGCGGACACCCACTTATCAAGTTTAGGGTCGCCGCTGTCCGTGTAATACATAAAGCACACGGACAGCCACATAAGAATTGCTGAAATCACGCCAGCCACTACCCACGCAAACAGACTATCACCGCCCAGTAGCTTGACAGTGAGAATTGCAGCGACAACTTCAAGCGCCACTACCGTAATCAACCACCACCGCCACTTGCCATCTTTGAAAGTGTAACCCTCAGGCTCGTAGAAGCGCGCATTGACGCGCTGAGAAACAGTCGGCTTATTTCGCTTTTCGAGAGCCTGCCCCTCATTCGAAAAATACCGATCGCGAAAAGCCTGAAACCGATCGCGCACACTTGAATTATCTCGTTCTTTCATCGAAAACCCCTATGAATAAAGGGGATTGACGAGGGCAGGGAAGTGAGATATCACTTAGCTGCAACAGTCAATCCGACGTTGATTGTTGTAAGCTTCACCGCGTTCCACGCGCGAGTGAAGCACACCGCCTGCCACGACCGCCACCCGAAGACAGCGACCGTGGCAGGCTTGGTACAGGCGACATGACATCGCCCACCTGTTCATACCACGGCTACTCTGAATCATCAACCGCACCGGGTAGATAGAACTGCTTTCGCATCGAAACACCCGCCCCGCGACAGGTCTTGCCGCCCATCCCCGAACGTCCGGCGATTAACGATCGAAGATGACCCGCCGATATCCCAAGATGCGCAGCCGCAGCCGTCTTATCTCCATCAAAATGATCCACGACTTGCGACAGATAATCTCGAAATCCGCCCGTGTAGAAAATCTTCGGTGGAGCGGGAAAAAGAATACTATGCGCCTTTGCCCTTTTCGTTCCGTTTCTCACTTAGCGTCCCCCTCTCGCTCGAATCTCTCGCCAGTCACTAGAAAGCGAGTATTGTCTCGCATCATCGACCCATCCACGTAGGCACCCTGCCGAGTGACCGCGAATCCGCTGGCTCGCATATTAGCCACGCATTCTTGCTCTTGCTCGCGCGGGCCAACCACACGCACCTGCCGAACCATCCACTGCTCAATCGACCAGGGCAGAGAGTCAGCTTGCAGAATCGCATTCACCTTCCTAGGCGCACGAGCGCGCGCAGCCGTCAGCGCGGCCTTGTCAGCCTTCTTCACGTACTTGCGCTTCACCTTCGAAGACGCCCTCTCTCGCAGATAAGGCCCCCTGCTCATCGCCTCACTATGAGTTTCCACTACATTGCTACAACCATCAAAGTAATCAGCAGGCAAGCCCGCCGCCCTAGCAGCGCGCCGAGCCCGATCCTTCAGCACCGAAGCGATCGAGCCATCCGCCAGATAACGCACAGCAAGCCACGAATAAAGTAGACCAATCTTAATCCCCCACTTTTTCGCAGCCTGCGGCGCCCCCAACGGGGGATCATGATCCGCCATCACCTTTTTCAACTTTTCTTGAAATAACATTTTCTTGCTCCCTTGTTTTCGAATTTAAGCATCAAACTCGATTCCAACCGTCCCCGACAGGAGATACATCCCCGGATTCGAAGACAGGCCCGTATAAGCGGCGAACGCAATATCCATCTTCGAGTCTTGATCGGGCGCTCCGATAAAGGCCGCCATCTGCTCAGCGTTCATCACGATATCAAAAGGCTCTCGATATCGCTCATCACGCGAATACTTAATAACCCCACTCACGCTAATAGTGCCAGAAGGAACAATCTTCCCGAGCAGATCGGGCTGCTTTTTCACTATCGCTTTCACAGCCTTCTCTATTTTCTTCCTCGCCGCAGGCTTAGGCTTTTGCGTGCCCTTGCGATATCGCTCAAGGTTCCGCCGCGCAGCCTTGTACGCCTTCGACTTCTTATCCGTACTACCTGAGATTTTCTTCGCCAGGTCAGCGATCGGCAAAGCCTTCACGAGAGCAGAAGAGAATTTTAGCTTCTCTCCGAGCGCGCGCGAGGAAGTTGACTTAAGTGAAGAACCCCTACCCGAGTACGTCTTCGCCATCGCTCACCCCCTCATCTTGATATACCACCGCATCAGAGTCCCCTTGAAAGTCCAGATTCCCACCGCAACAGTAGGCCTCTTTTTGCCGAATGAACGTCCCCACAGAAGAGAGCAGAGAAGACGGCGCACTACGAAGATCATACAAGCCGCCATCCTTGTATTTGTCCGCGAGTCTCTCGTCGAAAGCGATCGCCTTACCTGCCGCACAATTAAAAGGCGAATCCGAAGCGTAGTAGAGACAGTCATCGTATATCCCCACAGGCACCTGTCCCGAGAGGCTGAAAATCTTTTGAATATTCATCATCATTCGCTTGTTGTGCTCCGCGATCACCAAATTCCGCCAGTCCGGCCTTGTCCCCGCGCTGTGCATCTTCGATCCAAGTAGACCGAAGGCCTGAGTGTAAGTCCGCTTCGCCATCTCGCGAAGCGCCTGACTGCCATCAAGTGACCTCAAAATATTCGCCCGCCAGTCTCGAAAGACCCGTCGCGAGAAAGGAAAGTACCAACCCTCGATCACGTGAAAATCGACATCGAGCGCGCGAAAAGCCCGAAGCATAGGCGTATAGAACCACTCCCCGTCACCAATATAAACCGGCCGACCACCGTGAAACTGAATTCGCCAAAGGCCCGGATTCTCCGTTTCGATCGGATCGTAATTCGCTCTATACGTGTAGCGCTCCCAGTCTCCAATCCCCATGTCACCATCGCAGGCGTGCAAGTACGCAGCCTTCTTGTCGAACGCGTGCAGGAACGGCCCCTCGCCTTCCACGAAGGGTCGCGACCAATACAGAGGCGCCTGATTATGAGAAAAGAAAGGGTCCATCCCGCCAGACGGATGAATAGTCGTGTTTTCGCGCCTATAAGGCCTTCTAGCGATCGATTGCCACAGGGAATGCAATCCTACCCCCGCAGGATTATAAAGCGGCTCTACGCCCAGATTCGTCCAATATGAGCCCATTGCCGCGAGGATGTCAGTATCGCGAAATCCTGTCAGGCCCCACCGGTCGAGCATAGCAGGGAACTGAATGATTAACTCAGTCTCACGCGGCCCATCAGCCGATTGGACAATCAATCTAACCGGCTTCTTTTCATCCCCGCCCAGCCTGAGGCGGAACCAGGGATTTTCAATCTTCTGATACTTCTTAGCCGCGCGGATAATTCGATCCGCCCGCGCCTGATCTCGCAACCAGATCACTGTTAAATCAGCCGACGGGAACATGCTCATCAGCCAAGATTCAAGCGCCCGCGCGCCTGAGAGCTCTTCGAAGTCCCCGCTCAAAATCATATGTTGTGTTGTCATGTTGTCTGTACCTTTTGTTTAAGAGTTTAATTGTTCGGTCACTGACCCACTTTGCGACCGCCGCACGTGGGACAAATCCAACAGTCGTAAATTATCTGCGCGCAGCCACGGCAGAGCGGTTTGCGACATTCATAGCGACTCGCTACGAAACACGCGCAGAGATTTTCAGCCTTGATCTTTTTGCAGACAGAGCAGAGAGATTTCCGCGCCTCTGCCTGCCTTGTTGCCGCTGCCTGTCTCATCATTCCACCTCCCCCTATTCAATGTTTCGCGACAAACCATATCGCTAAAATTAAGATCGCAACCCCCAAGCAAACGAAGAAACATCCCAACCCCTCACCAACATTTTCATTCACCGCGTCCTCGCTTTCGTCTCATTCGCCCGCTTGCAGGCATCACGCGCCCGCAACTCTTGCTCATCAGCAATAAGATCAATCTTTTTGCGCGGCCTACCTATAGGCAAACCTAAATTCAACCCCGTCTGATATAGATCAAATATCATCTCCGAAAGTAAATCGCACTTCCGATTGTAATCTTGCATGGTGACGCGCTCACCCAAGTCGTCGATCGCCGCAATAGTCACAACATTCCCATCTTCTTTCATAGCTCCCCCTTTTGAAATACGATTACTACGCTTTCCCAAATTACACCCGTGCGCCCCAAGCACAGATGCCCACACACGCTCAAAGCGCGCCTGCCGTTCAACATTCAGCAACGCCCCCAGATCACACCGAACAATCTCAGCTTGAACCTCACATAACACCCCATAAAAATCCCGCAACATATACCGTGTAGGAACCCCCTTGTTCCGGCCATCAACTCTCACCCCACGTCCCACACGAATATCAACCGCTTGAAACCCACTCCTACCCTGATCTTGCCTCAGCGCAGCAATCGCCTTCCGCACATCCCTATCACGGCCACCACTAGACTGCGACTCCGACACATGATTCCCCATCACCCGATGAGTGACATCAACCCAATCACACTCATCACTCACAAAATACAATATCGCGGACAGAAGTCTCTCCGACAAAAACGACCATCCCAGTAATTTCCCAATCAACGGAACCACACCTTGCGTGACAGAGAACGCCTTAGGTGAAAGGCAGGAAAGAGCAACAGTATCAACGTCATATTGACGCTCGTGGCAATCAATGGCATTATTCATTCGTTACCTCTTTTGGTAATGCGCCCACTGTGAAAGCGCGGTTAATAAGTGCGGGCGGGAAAGGTTGGAAGCTCTCCCGCCCGCTTCATTTTTCATTCAGACATCTTACCAATCTCATCCATCAGTATCTTCTCCTCCGGACTCAAACCCAAGTACTCCGCGAGTTCAACCACTCGCCCATGAGCAAACAGCCGAAAAGCCAACCCCATCGTTGCACTAATCACGGACGAACGTGAAGCAGCAACACTGCCACCGGTGGACTCCCCGATATTTTTCACCAAACAATCAATCTCCCTCACTCGCCCCCGATCCAAAGTCACACTCGTTTTCACAGGTCTAGTTCTCATGCCATCACCGTATCAGAACGCGGCAGGTATCGTCAATACCAGAGGAGGACGATTTCGTCCTCCTCTGGTATCGTCAATACCAGAGGAGGACGATTTCGTCCTCCTCTGGTATCGTCAAT
>WUUC01008929.1_pt1 | contig 16560 bp, 9 predicted proteins | sample 6278441 | NCBI WGS metagenome assembly WUUC01 (sample SAMN13675441, study PRJNA597444) | soil metagenome | isolation source: soil | place: USA: Washington | collected 2017-10
ATGAGCACGCGGCCCTGGGGCGGGCGCGACGTCGTCGCGGCGGCCCTGGTCGTCTCCCTCCTCGCCGCCTACTGCGCCGCCACGGCACCGCTGCTGGGCTTCGGCCTGATCGCCTGCATCGTGCTCGCCTCCTGGGTCGTCTCCCGCCCCGAGCTGGTCCTCTTCGTGCTGGTCGCGGCGATGCCGTGGGAGGCGATGCTGAACTTCCCGACCGAATCGCTCTCCATCGTCAAGCTGCTGGGGCTGGCCCTGGCCGCCGCCTACTTCCTGCAGGCGACCCGCCGCGGAGCCGAGATGCGCTTCCCCCCCACCCTGGTCCTGGCCCTGCTCCTGGGCATGGTCGTCGGCGTCTCGCTGCTGGTCTCGCCGGAACTCTCGCTCGGCCTGACCAAGGGCATCCGCTACGCCTTCTTCATCGGCTTCCTGTTCCTGATCGTGCAGATGGTCGGCGACCGCGAGACCGCGAAGGGGATGCTGCGGGTGCTCTGCCTGGCGACCGTGGCGGCCGGCCTCTACGGGATCTTCCTCTTCATCACCGGCGTCGTCGAGCGCGCCTCGGGGCCGATCGAAGACCCCAACGACTTCGCCTACATGACCGCCACCGTGCTGCCGGTCGCCGCCTATCTCTACAGCGAAACCAAGCAGTCGAAGGCGCTCTGGGGCTTCGCCCTCTTCGTCCTCCTCGCCGCGACCGCGCTGACGCTCTCACGCGGGGCCCTGGTCGGGCTCGCGGCGCTGCTGCTGTGGGCGGTGCTGAGCCGCCGGATCGGCGCCACCCGCCTCTTCTGGACCGGCATCACCGTGGTCGGCCTGACCGTCGTCGCCTTCGCGATCTGGTCGCCGCTGATCAACGAACGGCTGGAAGAAAAGGACCGGATCGGCTCCGAGAACGTCTCCTCGCGGACCTCCTTCTGGTCGGCGGCCGAGCAGATGACCTACGACCATCCGCTGCTCGGCATCGGCCCCGGCCGCTTCGGGGTGGAAGCGCCCAACTACGTGCGCAACAACCCGATCGCGCTGCAGGACCCGGTCGTCCACAACATGTACCTCGAGGTCCTGGTCGAGAGCGGGCCGCTGGCGCTGGGGCTGTTCCTGCTGATGATCATCTCCGCCTGGATGGCGGCGGCGGTGGCCGAGCGCCAGGCCAAGGTCCGCGGTGACCCGCGCACGGCCCGCCTGGCGGCGACGGTGAAGGCGATGCTGATCGTCGCCAGCGTCTCCGGCCTCTTCCTCAGCGAGCAGGTGGCACCGCCGATCTGGCTCGCCTGCGGGCTCGCCGCCAGCGGCGCCCTGGCGCTGGCCCCGGCCCTGCGCCCGCGCCGCGTCGGGACCGGCACCGTGCTGGCCCAGGGATGAAGATCCTCCTCGTCACCTCGCTGCCCGCCGGCGGGCCGCTCGAGCACTCGCTGATCCTCGCCCGGGCGCTGCGCGCGGCCGGGGCCGAGGTCGAGGCGGTCTGCGCCGCGGAGGCGACGGCGGCGCGCTTCGAGGCGGCCGGGGCGCGCGCCCACGTGCTGGCCCTGCGCCACCTCGCCGACGCGGTCGGCGGCGTCCGCCTCGAGCGCCTGGCGCGCCGCTTCGACGTGGTCCACGGCCAGGACCGGCGCAGCGGCCTCTGGACCCGCGTGTGGCCGCGCCGCGGCGGCCCCCTGCGCGTCTACACCGTGCACGGGCTGCCCAACCCCTACCTGCCCCGGCAGGCCGGCGGCAGCGGCGAACCCGGGCTGCGCGACCGCCTCGCCTACCGCGGCCTCGACGCCGCCCTCGCCCGCCGCAGCGACGCCGTCGTCGTCCCCTCCCGCTTCCTCCGCGACGAGCTGGTGGCGCGGCTCGGCTTCCCGGCCGAGCGCCTGACCGTGATTCCCAACGGGGTCGAGCCGCTGCCGGCGCAGGAGCCCGGCGAGCTGGTCGGGACGATCTCCGTGCTGGAGCCGGTCAAGGGCCTCGACACCTTCGTCCGCGCCGCCGCCACGGTCCTCGCGCGGCGGCCGGGGACCCGCTTCGCGATCTTCGGCGAGGGCAGCTCCCGCGCCGGCCTGGAAGCGCTGGCCCGCGAGCAGGGCCTGGCCGAGGCGATCGACTTCCCCGGCCACGTGCCGGCGCCGCAGGCACTGCGCCGGCTCGGCCTCTACGTCCTCTGCTCGTGGCTGGAGAACGCGCCGATCTCGTTGCTGGAGGCGATGTCGGCGGGGGTGCCGGCGCTGGCGACCGCGGTCGGCGGCGTGCCCGAGATCGCCGCCGACACGGTGCCATTGCTGGCCCCTGGCGACGAGGCGGCGCTGGCCGGCGCGATCCTGGCGACGCTCGCGGACCCCGCCGCGGCCGCCACCGCCGCCGCCCGCGCCCGCGAGCGGGTGCTGAGCGAGTTCAGCGCCGAGCGCAACGCCACCTCCCTGCTGGCCCTTTACGAGAGACTGCAGGCGCAACGATGAGGTTTGGCCAGGTGATCTCGGAGATGGGTGTCGGCGGCGCCGAGCGCGTCGTCGTCGAGCTGCTGCGCGACGGCGCCGAGCGCGGCGACGCCCTCGGCCTGCTCGCCAACCCCGGCCGCCTCGACGCCGAGATCGAGAACCTGCCGATCGAGCGGGTGGCGCTGCCGACCGCGCGCAAGGCGCCGGACCTGCTGCGCGCCGCCGCCGCCGCGCGCCGCTTCACCGCCAGCTTCAAGCCCGACCTCCTGCACGCCCACAACGTCCGCGTCGCCGGCCTCGCCCGGATCGGCTCGCAGCTGGCGAAGCCGCTCTCGCGGCCGCCGGTCCTCGCCACCTACCACGGGGTGCCGCTGGAGGAGATCAACGGCGCCGCCCGCGTACTGCGCCACGCCGACGCGGTCGTCTGCGTCTCCGCCGGGCTGCTCGAGCAGCTGGCCGAGCGCGGCGTGCCCGCGGAGCGGCTCTCGGTGATCGCCAACGGCGTCCCCGACGCGCCGGCGCTGAGCGACGTCCGCCGGGCCGAGATCGACGCCGAGCTCGAACTGGAGCCGGGGGCGCCGGTGGTCGCGGTGATCGGCCGCCTCGTCCCCCAGAAGGCCCACGACCGCTTCTTCCGCGCCGCCGTCCTGGTCAAGGAGACGCTGCCGGGGGCGCGCTTCCTGATCGTCGGCGACGGCGAACTGCGGACCGAGCTGGAGGCGATGGTCGCCGAGCTCGGCCTCGTCGAGCAGGTTCGCTTCACCGGCATCCGCGACGACGTCCCGGAGCTGATCGGCCGCACCGACCTGGTCGTCTTCTCCTCGATCTGGGAGGGGCTCTCGATCGTCGCCCTGGAGGCGCTGGCGGCCGGCGTCCCGCTCGTTTCCACCGACGTCGCCGGCACCCGCGAGCTGCTCGCCACCGGCGCCGGCTTGGTCGTCCCCCACGACGACGAGCGGCTGGCCGGCGCGATCACCGAACTGCTCGGCGATCCGGCCCGGCGCCAGGAGATGGGAGCGGCCGGGCGGGCCCTGCACGCGGAGCGCTTCTCGACGGCGCAGATGGCCGCCGCCTACCGCGAGCGCTACGAAGCTTTGCTGAGCTGAGCGAGGCCGACCTCGCTGTGGCCCGGGCGAACCTGCTTGGGCATCGAGCGGGCGACGACCTTGCCCCTGCGGTCGAGGCCGACGACCTTGTAGCGGTAGAGGCGGCCGTTGCGCAGGCCCGCTTCGACGCTGCGGCGGCCGCTGGTCGTCTCGACCGGCTTGCCGTTGCGGAAGATCTTGTACTGGCGGACCCGCTTGTCGACGGTCCAGCGCAGGCTGACCTTGTTCGGCTCGGCGGTGGTGAAGAGCTTGATCGTCGAGACCTTCGCCTGCGGGGCGGCATCACCGGTCAGGACCAGGGCCGAGTGCGGGGCAAGCGTCGCCGAGGTTGCATCGGTCAGGCCCGAGCCCGAGTAGGTTCCACCGAAGTCGGCGCTCTGGGTGGTGCTGGTCGGGTTGACCAGGACCAGGCCGTTGGCGAAGGCGCGGCGGTGCACACCGTTGCTGTCACGGCTCTCGGCCGCCAGCGGCGCGCCCAGCTCGTATTCGTATTCCGGCATCCAGTTTTCGTTGGCGTACTCGGGGGTGAAGGCGTAGGAGGCGTTGCCGTTGCTGGCCAGCAGCACGGTGGCGTAGCCGAAGCGGGCGGCGTCGGTCTCGCCGGGGGCGCCCTGGGTGTAGGCGATGAAGTCTTTGCCCTGGGCGGCGGCGAACTTCGCCTCCTTCAGCTGCAGGTTCCATTCCGGCTCGCGGCGGTAGCCTTCGTCCTCGCCGCGTCCCCACTTGCAGAACATCTCGTCGAGGGCGCCGTCGACGTACTGGAGCCAGCTGTTGTAGACGGTCGGGGCCTCGACCCAGGCGGCGAAGTTCGGGACGGCGAGCTTGCCGGCGGCGCGGATCTTCGGGCCGATGTAGGAGAGGGCCGAGCCCATCGCGGCACTGTAGGTCGCGTCGCTCGGGTACTTGGCGACCTCGTCGACCGGGTAGTGGTACTTCATCGTCGCGTTGGAGTCGTCGAGGAAGACACCGTCCCAGCCTTCACTGTTCATTTCGGAGATCACGTTCTCGGCCCAGGCGCGCTGGTAGTCGGCGTTGCCGATGTCCATCGCCCAGAGCCATCCGAAGCCCTCGGAGGTGAAACGCTGGCCGCCGCGGTTCTTGAGGAACCAGGAGTCCGGCGCCTCGCTGTACAGCACACCGCTGGGCGAGCCGCCGTTGTGTGAGTCAGGCAGTTCGGCGCTGAAGGCCAGGTTCTTGTACACCAACACCCTGACGCTGGGGTTGGCGGCCTTCAGCGAGCGCAGTTTCTGCGTTTCCCAAGCCTGCAGGATCACGTAGTCGTTGCGGTTCGCCGTCTGCGAGAAGCTGGGGATCGAGGCCGCCGTGTCCATCGCCGGGAACACATGCCCGACAGTGTCGGCGCGGGCCACTCCGCAGCTCATCACCAGGGCGGCGACGACGGTGAGGAGGAAGGGGATTCGAGTGAAGCGCATGCCCTGCCATCGACCACACCGGCAGGGGCTTGGAGAAGGTGTCCAGGAGCCTGGACGTTCGTTCGAGGGCGACGCCTAGGAGCGATCCGGACGGCTGTAGAGGACCGCGGAACAGCTCCAGCGGGCCGTCGGGCATCCTGCGAGGGGCCGGCCACCCTGCTTCAAAGCCATTTCAGGGTTCATGGGGACAACGGCGGGACGGGATCGCCGCCGGCGCACCCCGACGGCGACGACCTTCGGCGAACCCTCGCCGCCCTCAGCCTAACCCCAGTCGGCAGGGGCGTTTCGCGCCATTCGGGGCGCCGGCCCCGGGCGAGCGCTCGGGCTGTACCGGAAGCGGCCTGTCTCCACGGTGGGTCCCTGGGTGATCGACTTCCCGTCGAACGGGGCGGAGCTGAACCCAACCCGGTGAGGATCGTTTATCGGTCCACGCCGTCCTTCTTAAGCGTTCGGATAATCATCAACCCTACGGTGAGAAACACCGCACAGACGCCGGCCAGCACCCACTCCTCCTCGATCAAGGCAATGACCGCCAGCACCACAAATACCGCCACCAGAAGCAGCTGCTGGTTAATTTGCGATTTCACCGGATAAAAGCGTAGTGCAATCTAGAGACTTGAGCACATCCGGGCTTTCAAAGAGGAAGCTCAGATGGCGCATCCTCCGTCAACAGAAGCCTAAGAGGTCAGCGGTAGTAAGGGCGGCCCCAATCAGCGCGAAATTGGCAGCCATCCTGGCGGCCGCTATCCGGGCCACTCTAGTCGCGGCGTTGACCGCCTTATAGCCGTAGTAAGCGTTTCCATTGAGCGCGACCGCCTCACCTGCGTCACACGAAGTAGCGGCGTCGAGTTCTGCTAGAAGTTCCACGCCCATAGAAATCGCCGTCGTTACCTCCTTTTCGACTGGCGTCATAACGGAAGGCGACTCCGATGGATACATCCCAACGATGCGCTTGGTCCGCCTTTCTCTTGCGTTCTTTAGGCGTTCCCTGAGGTGATTGATTACGTTCCGGACGCCCCTCTCTCCTCTGCCTTGCTTGTTGTGACAGCTTCCCTTCGTAGAATTCTTATTCTTCTTTTGGCAGACCGTTCCAGTTAAGTCGAGACCGTTGACCGGGTCTTGACCCGCATACTCGTAGGCATTGGCAGAACCGCCGAACACAGGGTCCGGCGTGAGGAAGCGACCGAGCGTCGGCACATAGCTTCGGGCTCCCATCTGGATCACCCCGGAGGCAAATTCGGTTCGGCGCCCTTTACTCCCGAGCCAGCCGAACTGCTGCGCCGCCCCAAGTTTTGGCACCCCGAACTCGTCGTGTTCGAACGTCGCGACAGGTTTCGTCGCCGACGGGCTGAGCGTCGCCGCCGCGACCACGTCGCCATGCAGGTTGGTGAGCTGAAGGAGCGTTTCAGAGCTGCTGTCTTGGATCGCGGATACGCCCCCACCGATGCCGCCAATGTTCCGCGACCATTTCGTCCCGAGCTGGGTCCAGGCCGGAGTGTCCGAACCGCCCGCGTAATGGAAGACTTCGACGCCTTCGAGGCCGCCGCCCTGCGTACGCTGGCGCTGGCGCAGAGAAGCGTCGAGCTGGAACGTGTTCGTCACTCCGTCCTGCATCTGACTCGCCACCATGTCGGTACTGAAGTAGCTGGTCGTCAGCGCTTTGTTGAATCCAGCCCAGACGCCTGGAAGGCTCGTGATCCTGCCGAAGTCGTCATAGGTGATGCCTTCGCCGATCAGGCGATCGGCCGCGTCGTAGCTGTATTTCGTTTCGCTGCCCCCCGAGGTGGCGCAAGCGCCGGGAAGCCCGGAGCTGCGGGTCACCATCTTGAGTCGGTTCGAGTTCTTGCCTGCAAGGTTTTCCGCTTCAGTGCCACCGTCGAACTTGTACTGGCGGGTCGTGCAGATCCCGCCTTCGGGCGCGTCCCAATCGTTGGTCTGGATCAGGCGTCCGGCTTTGTCGTAGCTGTATTCCTGGCGCGAGCTAAGGCTTTTTTGGTTGAGGATCTGACCGTTGATGGAGCGGTCGGCGTCGAAGTCGAGCCAAAGGCATTCTTCCGAGCAGGCCGTCTTGTTGTAGGAGAGATCAGTCACCTGTCCCGCCTCGTCGTAGATCGATTCGGCAACCAGGCCGTTCGGCAGACCTTCGGCCACCATGTTCCCGTCGGCGTCAAAGCTGGCGGTAAAGGTGCCGGCTGCGGAGTCTTCGAGTTTGGTCAGCAGACCCGAGGTCGGGTCGTAGGTCCGCGTCTGGGTGCCTTTGCCGTCGTTGGTCGTGATTGGTCGGCCGAGAAGGTCGTAGGTCGTTTTCGACGTGTTGCCGTCGGCGTCTTTGTATTCGGTCGGTCGGCCGAGCGCGTCATAGGCCGTCGTCAGCGCCTGATCGTCTTCGCAGGCCGGCACGCAGGTAAACCTCTGCGTCGTCGGCAAGCCGGTGGTCGAGCTGTATTCGGTTTTGGTCATCGGCACTGCGGTACCGCCATTTTCGATCTTCGTCGTCAGCGCCCTTCCCGCGCTGTCATACGTAGTCAGCGTTTTACGAATCGCGCCTTCCCCACCCGGTCGTTCGGTCACTTCGGTCGGTTGACCGTAAGGGTTGTAGGCGAGAATCATGGTCTCCAGAACCTTCGGATTCGAGCTGGTGATTCGCTGGGCTGGCGTGATGGCGCAGGTAAGCCCCGCGTATTTAGGGACTCCGCATGGCCCGCCTAGGACCTCGTTGAAGTAGGAGAACACCGTGCTGCCCGGGCCGCCCCCACCTTCGTTGGAGGGCTGGCTTTTCTGGATCAGCTGGCCGGACTGGTTGTTCCACAGCTGGGTCGTAGTCAATTTGAGACCACCTTCGCCCGCGTCGATGATCTGTTTGATCGGCTTGCGGAGAAACCAGTTGTATTCGGTCTTGTTCGTCCTAATGTCTTTAAGGGCGCCGCCTTCGAGCATGGCTGCGGTTTTTTCAGTCGTCGGCAGATGCGGCGCTGGCGCTGAGCCAGGGGTGTAGCCCTGGTCGTATTCGAAGTAGGTGTAGGAGCGGGCAGGAACGACAGCGCCCGTTTCCTCCAGGCGCACGTCGTGCAGCGGCCCGATTTCCTGCACCATCTCCGTGCCATCTTTGCCGTACTGGCGGAAGGTCTCAAGCTCTTCGGAGCGCGTTTTCGATCCAGCGCCGGCTTCGAGCGCACGCACGCGGTTCTGCGGCGTCAGTTCGCGAACGACGTTGCCGTACTTGTCGGTTTCGGTCGTGGAGATCGAAGGTTCCGAGGCGCCGGGGACTGCCGGCGTCGCCGTGTTGACCGAATAGCCGTCGGAGTCCATGTAGAAGATGCTCGCCCGCGAATAGCTCGATGGTTCGGAGTCCGGGGGCAGGATCGCGGTCGCGTCGACGGGCACATCGGTCTGCCCCCATTTCGCCACATCCGTGCCGGTCATCGAAGGCAGGCTGGAGCCCGAAAGCGGCACGCCGTAGGCGATCGTCGTCTGGGCAACCGGCGTACCTTCGACCAAGCTATCGCGCTTGACCGCCATCAGCCGGCCCGAGGCTTCCTCTTCGTTCAGGGTCCCGTATTCCATCGTCCAAGGTTTGAGGCCCGGAGGGGTGATGGTCTTGATCTGGCCGGTCGATTCGTAGGTGTATTCCTCTTTGAGCGTCGGGGAGATCCTTGGGTCCCAGACTCCGTTGAGGCGGCCAGAAGCGTTGTATGAATAGCTGGCTACCTGCCATGACCCGAAACCTGGCGCGGCGTATTGGATTGCCCCTAGACGTTCTCCATAGGCCGCCGGAGCGCCCCAGAAGGCGGCAGTCATGTAGGTGAAGGTCAACACCTTGCAGCCGGCCGTTTCTTTCGGGTTGGTCACACAGTCGAGCGTCCCGAAACTCGGCGCGGTGATCTGCTTCAGCCGGCGGTTGCCTTCTTTGACTTCGTAGGTCATCCGGGTCTTATTGCCCGAGGACGTTTGGGATACCTCCACTGGCAGATACGAGCTGGGGTCGGGGGATTCTTTGTTGTCGAAGGTGGTCTTCGTGCCGTCGGGAGTAGACAAGGCGAACTGGTTAGCGCTCGGCGCCGTCAGGGTCCAGCCGGGCAGATCGTCCGGGGTGATGTAGTTGGTACCGCCTTCTTCCTTTTCGAAGGGGATTTTTTCCCCGTCGATGCCGATCACTTCTGCCCAGGCGAACTCGTAAGTCACGCCTTCGATCGTTTCGGATTCTTTATTGAGCTTGACGCTGCCCCATTCGCCAGCGCCGTTCTCTTCGACCGGCACGCCGGGCTTCCAGCCCTGGCCGAGCACGCCTTTGTCGCCGGTTTTGCCGGCGTCGCGCGAGTTGAAGGTGCGCGAGAAGTCAAGCGAGGAGTTGAAGGTCGGAATCGAAACGTCGGTCTTGGTCACCGTGAGATTGCCGGTGAGCAGGTTGACGGTGCCCGGCCCGACCGGGGCGAGGGCATCTTTGGGGCCGCCGAGAGCGGGGTCGAGTTTCGATTCGACCGGGGCGCTCACGAGACCTCCGGCGCCGCCTTCAAAGAGAGCCCGGATCTGGACCGGGCCACCTTTTTTGCGCAGGGTCGGTGAGAGGCCGGCGGCGTCCAGGTAGAGCGGATCGCTCGTGGTGATTTTGAAGCCTCCGACTGGCCAGCTTTTGACCGCTTCGCCTTTACCATCACGCACGAGTTCGGGCGGGATCGTTTTGAAGAGACCAGCTTTGCCTTCGCGGTACTGCCAGGTGACCCCGGTGACGCCGCTTTCCCAGGTGGCCTGGAGCTTCAGCCGCTTCGCGGTCCTGGTGCCGTCGGTCGGCGAGATAACTTTGCTCGTCGCCGGGGCTGCCGGGTAGTAGCTGACCGTGAGCGACGGCCGCTGCGCCGGATTGGCAGCAGCGCTGGAGGCGAATTCGATCGTGCGAGAGATACAGCAGACGCGCGGGGACTCGTCTTTTAACTTCAGCAGCAGGCCGGCTGGGAGGGTCGATCCCGAGAGCCAGCCCTCGACCACGGGCCCCAGTCCTTTGAAAATCCAGGGCCCGGGTTCGTTGCCGCGTTCGCTGGTCAGGACTTCGGAGCCTTCTTCGGTGAAGTCACCGCCCGGTTTCGTCCATTTGACGCAGCCGAATGAGTAGTAGCCACAGTTCCAGGTCGCCGTGTTGCCCCAGGCTGAAGTCAAGCGACGGACCTGCACGCCGCTGGAGTTCTGGGCTTTGGAGGGCGAGTAGAGATTGAGGCTGGCGTCGAAGACGGACGCTTTGGGCGGGATCGAACTGAGGTTGAAGTTCATGATCGAGCGACCGATCTGATCGCCTGAGGTCGCATGCCAGGCGACGCCGACCAACTGCGGCCATCCGGAAGAGGCGCAGAGGTTGTAGTTCTGAAGCCCGGCGTCGTAGAGCACGCAGTCGTTGCCGGAATAGGGAGCGACGATGGTGGGGTCGATCGTTACCGGCCAGACCCGCGCCGGGTCCTCCAGCCATTCCCGGTCCGCCGTGACCGCCAAGCGCCAACTGCCGCCATCGCCCTGGGTCAGCGCGTAGGCGACGTGTTCGCCGGGGAGGCCGGGGGTGGTGGCGGAGCTGTCGGCGATCGTCGGCGCCGGCAGCAGCGCGAAGGTCTCACCCATTTTGTCGTTGAACCGGACTGAGCCGTCGGCGGCGAGCTCGGGGGTGAGTCCGCTCGATGCCTTCAGCTCGAAGGTGAAGCTCGAAGGAGCGGAGTAATCGTCAAGCACGATCTCCTCCTTGACGCCGGCGGTGGTGCTGGTGAGGTCGAAGGCAACCGCGCCGCCCGCGGTCTCATAGGTCGCGGTGGCGCCCTCGACCTCCTCGATCCCCGCGGTTTGGCCGAGAAGACGGGAGGAGACCCACTGCTCGTCTTCGGCGAACCTGATCGGACCCTCCCCCATCGCTTCGGGAAGGCGGAGGTCGAAGCTGTTTTGGCCGTTGGTGAGACCTGCTCCGGGCGCCTCCTCGAGGCCAGTGTCGATGCGGCGCCATTTGCCGTCTTCCTTGAAGTTGATCGGGCTCTCGAAGATTTCGACCTGTCGCTCGCCGCTGGGCAGCTCGAAGGTGGCCGAGGTCGCCGTGCGCAGTGCGGGGATCTCCTCGCCGGTCGGTGCAGCGGACGTTGAGCTGAGCGGGAAAGGGTCCGCATCGGCGGGGTCGCGATCGGCGGCAAGAGCGAAGCTCGCGCCGAACAGCATCACCAGAACCCCGACGACGGCGAGGGGCCATGGACCGCCTCGAAGCCGCCAACCTGCCCGCATCAGACCAAGACCGCGTTGACCATCCCCGCTCTGAGACACCTACATCCCCCCTGCTTTGTTGGTGGCGAGCGTGTGGGCGCTCAGTGACAAGCCGCTCGAAATTCCCTGCAGGCTTTCGGTGCGGCGGTGGCCTTTCTACCGCAAGGGAGCTCCGCCGTGGAACAACCACCGCGATTTCTCCTAATACTTTGCAGTCAAGAAGTTAATTGATGAACGTGTTTTGCTCAGTGCTCTGTCATCGTTTCTGGCTCTAGGCGCCAGAATCGCCGCTTCGATCCCGCGGGCATCGAAGCGGAGCCCGTCAACCCGACTTCACGATTGAAATCGACGGGATCGTTGGCTTCACCGGCCTGGCGATCACGAGCAAACACCTCCCTCCTTGCTCGGAGATTCACTTACGGGGAGGTGTTTAGTGGAAAGTTGTTCACCAATTCGTGTTCGAACACGCAATTTGCCTTGGAAACTTGGAATCCTCCGAGCGAACTAGGAAGTTCAAGGCAACCAAGGGAGGACTGCAGATGCGGGAACGCGGCGATCACTTCAGCGACAGATCACCCAGCGTCTTGATGGGAAAGGCTCTGTCGCACCCGATGCGGGTGCGCATCCTGACCGGCATGAACGCTCCTCAGCGCCGACTCTCTGCCAGTGACTTCTCCGACGAGACCGGGCTCCCCTTGGGCAGCGTCGCCTATCCACTTCCGCAAGCTGCACAAATATGGCTGCGTTGAACTCGTTGACACGTTCCAGCGCCGGGGAGCGACCGAACACGTCTACCGGCCGACGAAACGAGCGATGGCATGGACCCGCGAATGGGAAGACCTGGGGCCGCATGTCCGGCAGAACCTGGCGGCATCAGCCCTGCGCGCCTCGGTCGAAGCCATCGGCGAAGCGATCGACCAGGGAACCTTCGAAGGACTGCCTGACCCAATCCTTGCCTGGGACGTAATGCGGGTCGACGACGAGGCGGAGGAGCAGGTGCATGCGATCTGGGAACGCGCTCTGGTCGAAACGCTCAAAGTCGCCGAGGCCTGCGACGAGCGCCTTGCGGAAGCGCCCGAAACCTCAACTCGGCTTCTCGGTTACCTGATGTCTACCTTCGAAGCGCCGGAGCGCTCCGGCCCTGCCTAGAAGCCGGGGGCGAACTTGGCGTCGTCGCCGGTCCTTCCTAGGTGAGCGGGACGCGCAGGGTCGAGGAGCTGGCGAGGACTTCGCCGGACTCGTCGAGGGCCTGGACCTTGTAGCGATACACGCGGCCCTCACGCAGGTCCGTGTCGGCCTGTGAGCGGCTGCTGGTCGTCGCCAGCAGCTCGCCGTCGCGAATTACGCGGTAGGCGGAGACGGTGGTGGAGACGCGGCCCCAGCGCAGCTTGACGCCGCGGGAGTTGACCGCGAAGGAGACGGAGATCGAGCGCTTGCCGACCTTGGTCTTGGTGCGGGGCGGGTTGCTCGGCTTGGTCGGGGTGCTGGTGGTCGGCGGCAGCTGCGGTTCGGTCGGCAGCGGCTCCGGGGTCGGAGTGGGCTCCGGGGTCGGCGTCGGAGTCGGCTCGGGGGTGGGAGTCGGGGTCGGCGTCGGCTCCGGGGTCGGGGTCGGGGTGGGCGTGGGCGTGGGGGTGGGGGTAGGAGTCGGCTCCGGGGTCGGCGTCGGGGTGGGCTCCGGCGTCGGGGTCGGCTGGGTGCCGGTGAGGATCAGGGCCGACTGGGCCGGCATCGTCGCTTTGGTCGCGTTGGTCAGGCCCGAGCCCGAGTAGGTGCCGTTGAAGGAAACGCTCTGCGAGGAGGAGGTCGGGTTGACCAGCACCAGGCCGTTGGCGAAGGCGCGGCGGTGCACACCGTTGGAGTCACGGCTCTCCGCACCTTTCGAGGCACCCAGCTGGTAGTCGTATTCCGGCATCCAGGTTTCGGTGGCGTACTGCGGGGTGAAGGCGTAGGAGGCGTTGCCCTCGCTGCCGAGGAGGACGGTGCCGTAACCGTAACGCGCGGCCTTGGTCTCGCCGACGGCGCCGTGGGTGAAGCCGAGGAAGGCTTTGCCCTGCGAGGCGGCGTACTTGATCTCCTGCAGCTGCAGATTCCACTGCGCCTCGCCGCGGTAGCCTTCGCCCTCGCCGCGACCCCACTTGAGGAACATCTCGTCGAGGGCGCCGTCGACGTACTGCAGCCAGCTGTTGTAGACGGTCGGGGCCTCGACCCAGGCGGCGAAGTTGGGGACGGCGAGCTTGCCGGCGGCGCGGATCTTCGGGCCGATGTTGGCGAGGGCCGAACCCATCGCGGCGCTGTAGGTGGAGTCGCTCGGGTACTTGGCTACATCCTCGACCGTGTGGTGGTACTTCATCGTCGCGTTGGCGTCGTCGAGGAAGACCCCGTCCCAGCCGGCCGACTTGCACTCGGCGATCACGTTTTCGGCCCACTTCTTCTGGTAGTCGACGTTGCCGACGTCCATCGCCCAGAGCCACTCGAAGCCCCAGGAGGCGAAGCGCTGGCCGCTCGACTTGGACTTGAGGAACCAGGAGTCGGGCGCCTCGCTGTAGAGGACGCCGCTCGGCGAGGGGCCGTTGTGGCTGGAGGGAAGCTGGGTGCTGAAGCCGAGGTTCTTGTAGACGAGGACCTTGACGTTCGGGTTGGCGGCCTTGAGGGACTTGAGCTTCCCGGTTTCCCAGGCCTGAAGGATCACGAAGTCGTTGCGCGAGGCGGCCTGCGAGTAGCTGGGGATGGAGGCGGCGCTGTCGATCGCCGGCAGGACGTGCCCGGTGCCGGCGGCCTGCGCCACGCCGCTGCTGAGCAGGAAGGTGGCGAAGAGGACGGCCATGAGGGAGATCCGTGGGAAGCGCATGCCCCCTCATCGGGCCGCTTGCGGAAAGCCAGCAGGGAACCCCGGCCGCTTGGACGTGTGTCTTACATCAGGTGTCCAAACCGGTCAGCGGCAGGCGCCGGGACCGCTGGCCAGACCGGCCCGGGACTCGGCCGGCGGCGCTGCCAGTTCCTGCTCGCCGGCGACCGCGCGCGAGGACTGAGTGGCGCCACGGCTGGCGCTGAGGTCGGCGAGCCTGAGCACCCGCGGCGCCGCCACCGCGTCGGCGAGGCCGACGCGGGCATGGCCGAGGCCGCGGCCGCGGACCGGCTTGCCGCTGGGACGGGTGCCGCAGCGAACCGGGCCGGCAGCGGGAGCCGCCACCACGCCGGCGATCGAGGGCGGCTGCGCTCCGGGCGCCGAGGGCCGCTGCGGATTCAGCGGCAGCTGGTTGATCGGCGGTTTCGGCTCCGGACCCGGTTCGGGCTCTGGTTCTGGTTCGGGCTCAGGCTCGGGTTCGGGCTGCGGCGTTGGCGGCGGCGGCGGCGCGTTCGGGTCGAGCAGCACCAGCCCGGTCCGCGGCGCCATCGTCGTCCCGGTCGCGTTGGCGAGGCCGGAGCCCGTGTAGACGCCGCCGAAGCTCACCTGCTGGCTCTCGTTGGTCGGGTTGACGACGACGAGCCCGCGCTGGAAGACGCGCGAGTGCACCCCGTTGGCGTCGGCGCTCTCCTCCCCCAGCGGTTCGCCGAGGTCGTAGTCGTATTCGGGCAGCCAGGTTTCGTTCGCGTACTCGGGCGTGAACGCGTAGGACGCCTTGCCCTGGCTCGCCAGCAGCACGGTCGCGTAGCCGAGCCGGGCGGCCTGGGTCTCTCCCGGCGCCCCCTGCGTGTAAGCGATGAAGACCTTGTCCCGTGCGGCCGCGAACTTGGCCTCGTTCAGCTGCAGGTTCCACTGCGCCTCGTCGCGGTAGCCGACGCCCGCTTCACGGCTCCACTTGACGAACATCTCGTCGACCGCGCCGTCGACGTACTGGAGCCAGCTGTTGTAGACGACCGGCTCCTCGACCCAGGCGGCGAAGTTCGGGATCGCCAGCTTGCCGGCGGCGCGGATCTTCGGGCCGATGTGAGAGAGAGCCGAGCCCATCGCGTCGCTGTAGGTGGGGTCGCTGGGGTACTCGGAGACGTCGTCGACCGCGTGGTGGTACTTCATCGTCGCGTTGGCGTCGTCGAGGAAGACGCCGTCCCAGCCTTCGCGGTTCATCTCGGCGATCACGTTGTCGGCCCAGGCGCGCTGGTAGTCGGGGTTGCCGACGTCCATCGCCCACAGCCAGGAGTAACCCCAGGAGGTGAAGGCCTGGCCGCTGTTGCGGTCGTGGAGGAACCAGGAAGCCGGGGCGCTCGCGTAGTCGACGCCGCTCGGAGAGGGGCCGGTGTGGTTGGAGGGCAGCTGGGCGCTGAAGGCGAGGTTCTTGTAGACCAGCACCTTCAGGTTCCGGTTGGCCGCCTTCAACGATTTCAGCTTGCCGGTTTCCCAGGCCTGCAGGATCACGTACTCGTTGCGGGCGGCGGTCCGGGCGACGCTGGGGATCGTCGCGGCGCTGTCGGTCGCCTGGAAGACGTGGCCGACCGGATCGAGATCGGCGGCCTGAGCGACTCCAACCGCCAAGATGGCGCTGATCAGAGCAAGCGGGGCGAGTTTCGAGAGTCGGGATCGCATGGACGGATGTTCGAGGGTACACGTACCACTCGAACCCGATCCCGAAACTGCGAAATTCCTATAGAGGTCAGCCGCTGTCAAGCACCGGCAGCAGCGGTGTCAGCGTCCCCTCGCCGACGCAGGCGGTCCAGACGCCGCTGCCGAAGACCGCGTCCTCGACCACGGAGACCAGCGTCCAGCGCAGCGGGTCGACCTCGGGCTGGCGCCGGTGCCACTCCAGCAGCGGCGGGGCGATCAGCAGGACCAGGGCGGCGCGGCGCCAGCGCCGCGAGCCGAAGAGGACGCCGAGCGCCAGCAGCGGCCACCAGAGCCGGGTCGTCATCCGCCCGAGGCCGACCACGTCGACCGCGACCGCGCGGGCCGCCTCCTTGGCCGAGCCGATCGGCGAGCCGCCGGCGCGGGCGTCGCGCCCGGCGCGCAGGGCGACCCCGGCCGCGCCGAGGACCGCGGCCGGCGCGAGGCACTGCGCCAGCAGCAGCAGCGCCGTCGAGGTCGACCAGGGGCGTACGGTGAAGGGCGCCATCCGGCGCCCGTAGCGGCGCGCCAGCGGCGCCGCCGCGGTGCCGTAGCTGCGCCGCCGCCCGAGCAGCTTGCCCCAGCTGCGCGGTTCGTCGTGGCGGACCAGCACCGAGGCGTTGTAGGTGACGCGGCGCCCCTCGTCGTAGAGGCGCCAGATGAAGTCGATGTCCTCGCCGTAGCGGAGGTCGGCGTCGAAGGGCTCGCGCATGGCGCTGCGGCGAACCACCAGGGCGGCGGTGGGCACGTAGGAGATCAGCTCGCCGGGGACGACGTCGCCGCTGCGCGGGCCCATGTCGAGCGGCGAGCGCGAGGCGACGAAGCGCTCGCGGAAGCCGGCCTCGGCCTGC
>WUUC01085566.1_pt1 | contig 16556 bp, 14 predicted proteins | sample 6278441 | NCBI WGS metagenome assembly WUUC01 (sample SAMN13675441, study PRJNA597444) | soil metagenome | isolation source: soil | place: USA: Washington | collected 2017-10
CGGACGGCGGAAAGCTAACCGCGGGGCAGGCGGTCGGGCAGCGGGCACGGCGGTTCGCCGCCCGTCCATAGGATCGGGCGGCGTCGTCGAGCAGTGGAGCGCTGGAGGTCGGCCCCCGCACTATCCCGTTCGCCGCTCGCCGCGCTCGCCCACCGAGTACCGGCCCGGACCCGCGAGCGCCAGCGCGAGGGCCATCGCCAGCAGGGCGAGCGGCCACTCGATCCCGCCCTTGTCTACCGCGAAGCCGTTCTTCGCGTGCACGAAGATGATCGCGCCGAGCATGTCGATGGCGATCAACAGCCCCGCGATGTCGGTGAATACGCCGAGCAGGAGCAGCAGCCCGCCGCCGACCTCCGCGACCGTGGAAAAGACGGCGCTCAGCGCTGGGAGCGGAATGCCCATCCCGGTGAAGCCCTGAATCGTCCCGCCCAGATTCGTCAGCTTGGGCCAGCCGTGATACAGCATGATGATGCCGAGTACGACGCGCAGGATGAGCAGCGCGGCGTCGAGATTGTACGGCAGAAGGCGACGCATGCGTGGCTCCTTCTTCGCAGAGTGGTACAGTGGACCGCGTCACAATCCCGTATGTTGACGGGATGCCGGTCTCCGCGCCAGCGGGGTGGACCCGCACTCCCCGTGCTGGTACCGTCCTCCGATGAGCTCCAGTGCGCACGCCGTCGTCGTCGGCGCGGGCCTCGGCGGGCTCGCGGCCGCGGTGCGACTCCGCCACCGTGGGTTCACGGTGACGCTCGTCGAGCGGCACGCCGAGCCCGGCGGACGGTGCGGCGTCTGGGAGTCCGAGGGATTTCGATTCGACACCGGACCCACCCTGCTCCTGATGGTCGAATACCTCCGCGCGCTGTTCGACGAGGTCGAGCGGCCGATGGAGGCGTACCTCTCCATGGTTCAGCTCGACCCCAACTACCGCATCCACTACGCCGACGGCACGACGCTCGACGTCACCAGCCGCATCAACGCGATGCTCGAGGGCATCGAGCGGGTGGAGCCCGGCGCCGGCCCGCGATTCCTGCGGTTCCTCTCCGATGCCGGCCGGCTGTACCGAATCGGTCTCGACGGTTTCGTCGATCGCAACGTGCACCGGCGGGGTGACTTCTTCAGCCTCAGGAACGCCACGCTGATGCTCCGCGCCCGGGCGATGGAGCGGCTCCAGCGGATGGTGGCGCGGTATTTCCGCAGCGAGAAGCTCAGGCACACCTTCAGCTTCCAATCGCTCTACCTGGGGCTCTCCCCCTTCGACTCGCCCGCGATCTACAGCCTGCTGGCCTACACGGAAGTAGCCGGCGGCCTCTACTTCCCGCTCGGCGGCATGCACGCACTGCCACGGGCACTGGCCCGGCTCGCCGAGGAGATGGGCGTCACCATCCGTTATGGCGCCGACGTGGTGGGGCTCGAGCGGAACGGCCGCGAGGTGAGCGGCGTCGCGCTCGCGGACGGCACTCGCATCGCCGCCGATCTCGTCCTGGCCAACGCGGACCTGCCCTACGTGTACGAGACACTGCTGGGCGAGCCCTACCCCGGAATCGACCGGCTCGCCTTCAGCTGCTCGGCGTTTCTCATGTTCCTCGGGGCAGGGCGACGATACCCCAATCTCCCGCACCACACATTGGTCGTCCCTGCGGACCTCCGGTCGGCATGCGACGACATCTTCCGGCACGGCCGCATCCCCGCGGACCCGCCGTTCTACGTCTGCAATCCCAGCAAGACCGATCCGTCGCTCGCTCCTGCGGGCAGTGAGAACATCTACGTGCTGGTGCCGGTGCCGAGCCGGCGCCCGGACCGGGAGATCGACTGGTCGGTGGAGGGGCCGACGCTGGAGTCGGCGATGCTCGCGCGACTGGAGCGCTTCGGGCTCACCGACCTGCGGCGCCATCTGGTCACCAGTCGGACGTTCACACCGGCGGACTTCGGTGCCAGGTTCTCCGCGACCCGGCTGGAGGCGTTCGGCCTCGCGCACGGGATCGACCAGGTAGGGTATTTCCGGCCCCACAATCGCCATCCCGTCTACCGCAACCTGTACTTCGTGGGCCAGAGCACCCACCCTGGCTGCGGGATCCCCATGGTGCTGATCTCCTCGCGGCTGGTCGCGCAACGCATCGCCGACGAGCAACCGGTGCTCCGATGAGGCGGTGCGATCCCGCTGCGCTGGCGCAGAGCTACGCCCGCGCCGAGCAGGTCACGGCGACCTGGGCGCGGAGCTTCCATTTCGCCAGCCGATTCCTGCCCTCCGCCAAGCGGCGTGCGGTCTTCGCCCTCTACGACTACTGCCGGCACGCCGACAACCTGGTGGATTGCCGCGGCTCGCGGTCGCGGCGCGAGGTGCGCGAGCAACTGCGGGACCTCGGCGCCGAGGTGCGCGCGCTTCACGCGGGCGAGCCGCCGCGCTCGGAGCGATGGCTCGCGCTCGCGGATACGCTCCGGCGCCAGCCGGTGCCGCTCGCCCCGCTGCTCGATCTCCTGGAGGGCGTCGCGATGGACCTCGGGCACGTGCAGTACCCCGACTACGCGTCGCTGCACCGCTACTGCCGCCTCGTGGCCGGCGGAGTCGGGCTCATGCTCGGCCCCGTCCTCGGCGCTACGTCCAGCCGCTTCCCCGAGCCGGGGATCGGGCTCGGAGTCGCGATGCAGCTCACCAACCTGCTCCGGGACGTGGCGGAGGACCTCGACGGGGGCCGGATATATCTCCCGGCGGACGAGCTGGCCCGGTTCGGCGTGGACCGGGGAGTTCTCGAGCTCAGGCGAGCGACACCCGAGTTCATCGCGCTCATGCGGTTCCAGATCGCCCGGGCCCGGGCCCTCTTCGAGGCCGCCGACCCGGTAGTGGACCTGTTCCCGCGGGACGGCTCACGGCTCACCGTCCGGCTCATGCAGCGGACCTACGCGGGCATCCTCGACCGTATCGAGCAGCAGGGCTATGATGTCTTTCGAAGCCGGGCGTACGTCTCCGGCCCGCGCAAGCTGCTGATCCTCGGACGATCGGTCCTGTCTTCGGCGTGAGCGCCGCCACCTTCCCTCCCCCGGGCTACCCACCGCCTCCCTCGCCGGTCGCCACTCGGCTGTTCGAGAGCTACGTACGGCGCCAGGCCGGGCGGCATTTCGCCGGCGTGCACTGGGCGCGCGGCGGCGCGCCTGAGCGCTGGTCGCCGGACACACCGACGATTTTCGTGGCGAACCACACCAACTGGTGGGATGGGTTTCTCGCGTTCCTGGTGAGCCGCTCGCTCGGCCTCGGCTTCCAGGTCCTGATGGAGGCACGCCACCTCCAGCGGTACCGTGCCTTCCTTCGACTGGGCGCGTTGCCGCTCCGGCGGGGCCGCTCCCGCGACGCGTACGCCGATCTCGCCGCGGCGGTCGGGTACCTCCGTCCGGGCGTGGGCCTGTGGGTCTTCCCTCAGGGCCAGCGGCGGCCCGCGGCCGAGCCGCTGGCACACTGCGAGCGTGGCGCCGCGCACCTCGCCCAGCAGTACGGTGCCACGGTCCGCTTCTGCCCGGTCGCCTTTCGCTACGGCTTCCTGGGCGAGCAGCTCCCGGAGGCGTTCGTCCTCGTAGGCGAGGCTTGGATGCATCAGGCCGGAGACGCGAGTCGAGAAGGGCGCGTCGCGATCACGGCCGCGATCGAGGAGCGACTCGCCGCGACGGTGCAGTCGCTGGATCGTCTCGCCGGGGGTGAGGATCTGGGTGCGTTCGAGCCGCTCGCGTCGGGCCGCCTCTCGGTCAACAAGCGACTCGACCGGTTCCGCCATCTCGCCGGTCTCCTGGGAGGGCGCTTCGAGGCCCGCAATGGGTGAGCTGCCTGCCCTCCGCGCGCTCCACGTGATCGGCGCGGTTCTCCTCGTCGGCAACGTCACCATCACCGGCTTCTGGGCGACCTACCTCTATCGCGCGCGGCAGCGGGTGCCCTTCCGCCCCGTGGCGCGGGGGATCATGTGGACCGATCTCGTGTTCACGTTGGCGGGCGGCACCCTGCTCACCGTGAGCGGCATCCTGCTCATCCTGCGTCAGGGCTACCGCATCGGGGAGACGCCGTGGCTGCTGAAGGGGATAGTGGCGCTCGCGGTGTCCACGCTGCTCTGGCTTGCGGTGCTGCTCCCGATCCAGCTTCGGCTGGAGCGGCTGGCGCCGGACGACGACCGCGAGCTCCGCCGGCTCTTTCTTCGCTGGAGCCTGGTCGGATGGTCCGCGACCCTGATCCTCTTCTACGGCCTCTGGGCGATGGTGACGAAGGGTTGAGGGCGGGATCCCCGGGGTTAGCTTGAGGATGACCCCCACCGGAGGCGCGCCGTTGAGACGCCGCCACGCGCCCGACGATTACGAGTACGAGAACGAGTACGAGAGCGAGGAGGAGTCGACGAGCCGCTGGGCCCGCGGGCGCTCCGGTCGGGCCCGCCGGTGGCTTCGTGTCGTCCTCATCCTTCTGGTCGTGCCGCTGCTGATCGGTGCCGCGATCACGCTGTTCGCTGGTCGCCCGGTCGCGTTCGACGTGATCCGCCGCATCACCGACCGCAAGTTCCCCGAAGGCAGGTGGGTGACGGTGAACGAGCTGGAGCGATGGCGCGCGGACCCGGCTCGCGCCCAGCCCGTGCTGCTCGACGCCCGCACCGAGGACGAGTACGCGGTCAGCCATCTCCAGGGCGCGGTCCGGATCGATCCCTACCGGCCGAGCCTCCGCCCGCTCCGCGGCTTTCCGAAGGACACGGCCATCGTGCTGTACTCGACGGTAGGCTACCGGGGAGCGCGGGTCGCGGACTTCCTTGCCCGGCAGGGATATACGCAGGTCTTCAATCTGGACGGCGGGCAGTTCAGGTGGGCCAACTCGGGACGTCCCGTGTTCCGCCATGGTCGCCCTGTGGCGGAGGTGCATCCATACGATGCAACCTGGGGTCTGCTGCTCGAGTCGGACTACCGAATCGACGCCCCGCCGGTAGAGAAGCGATCGGCGGCGCCCTGACGCGGGCCGCATGGCCGGCCGCTCAGCTGATCGCCGCCTTCGGCGTTCCGGTCTCCCCCTCGGCACCGCGCTCATCGGATGCCCCGCTCCCGTTCCAGATGTCGGCGGTGAGCTTCCAGGCACCGTCGGCCTGGCGCTTGAGGCAGAGTACGTATTGTCCGGAGTCGGCGTCCTCCTGCTCGGTCGGAGGAAGCCGGTAGCGGCCCACCAGGTACGCCACGTCTCCGTCCACTTCCAGCCGCAGGGTACTGATCTCCAGCCCGGTGTCGGTACCCTGCTCCCAGAACTGGCCGATGGCTTCCCGGCCGTGGACCGGCTCGTGATCCGGGGGGAGGAGCAGCGCGTCCTCGGCATAGAGCTCGGTGAGCGCCGCCGCGTCCCCCCCGTTGCTCGCGGCGACATACTGATCCACAGTGGCCTCGATGGCGCCGCGGGAGGCGGCATCGACCTCGGAGGCCACCCCGGTGCACGAGGTCAGGACTGCCGCCAGGGCTCCGAGCAAAGGCCGAAATCCGCGGCTGACTGTCATTTTGGCGCCGTTCTTGCTAGAATTCGCGGTGTTCACACCTTGGGCCGGCTTTGACCGGTACCGCACGTTCACCCACAACCTGGATATTTGTGGCACGCAGATCACGTAGACATTCCGCAGTCTCTGTCCCCACGTTCCGCCGCTCTCCCGGCCGCTCCATGCAGTCGCATCGCGATTGGCTCCTGGCCCAGCATGGCCCGGTCTGCGCGTATTGCGGCGTCGAAACGACCCCCGAGGCGATTACGCTGGATCACGTTCGTCCCCGTCGCGGCCAGACCGCGTACGACCGGGCGGACAATCTGGTGCTCGCCTGCCGGGACTGCAACGCGGCCAAGGCCGACACGCCGCTGGTGGCGTTCCTCATGCAGCGCCGGTCGCGCGGGGTGTTCCTCCTGCACTACGGGGAGCATCTCTCGGAGCCCCTTCGGGAGCTCGCCCGGCAGGCCTCGGAGCGGCCGATTCTCGCCAAGGAGTAGATCGGCGACGGAACGGACAAGGATGGAGCGGATGAGAGAGAGGGCGGCCTTCGAGCCGCCCTCTAGCACGTTCAGCCCTTGGCCTCCCCTGCCGCCGCGGTGGTGGGCAGTGCTTCCTGCCCGCGCCGGCCCTCGCTCTCCAGCGCCTCGCGAATGATGCGCCCCTGCTCGGCCGTGTGGGCCGCCGGGTAACCCTCGGCCGGACTCGCCCGTTCCGGGCGCCCGATGTACGCCACCTCGACGCCGTCGGCGGATGTGATCTCCGCGGCGAGCTCCCGGAGCTTCGGCTCCACGTAGGTCCAGGCGCCCATGTTGCGCGGCTCTTCCTGCACCCACACCAGCTCCTCCAGCTCGCGGTACCGGGCGAGCACCGCCCGCATCTCGGTCCACGGGAAGGAGTAGAGCTGTTCCAAGCGGACGATCGCCGGGCGGCGATCGTTCCCCATCTTCTCCGCCTCCGCCAGCAGATCGTAGTAGATCTTCCCGCTGCAGAGCACCAGCCGGGTGATGCCGTTGGCTCCGTCGGTCGTGGCGGAATCGTCGAGCACCGGCCGCCAGGCGCCGCCTGCCAGGTCCTCCAGCCTCGAGTTGGCTTGCGGCAGGCGCAGCAGGCTCTTGGGCGTCATGATCACGAGCGGGCGCTGTCGGGTGCGCCGGGCCTGCCGGCGCAGCAGATGGAAGTACTGCGCAGGGGTCGTGGGGTTGGCGACCCGGATGTTGCCCTCCGCGGCGAGCTGAAGGAACCGCTCCAGGCGCGCACTCGAGTGCTCGGGCCCCTGTCCCTCGTAGCCGTGGGGAAGGAGGAGGGTGAGGCGCGTGGTGAGTCCCCACTTCGAGAGCCCGGCCGCCAGGAACTGGTCCACGATGACCTGGGCGCCGTTGATGAAGTCGCCGAACTGCGCCTCCCAGAGAACCAGGACCTCCGGGGCGGCGGCGCTGTAGCCGTACTCGAAGCCGAGCGTCGCCAGCTCGGAGAGCGGGCTGTTGTGCAGCTCCATGGGCGCCAACGCGCCGGGCAGCTTCTGGATCGGTGCCCATGCCCGGCCCGTGCTCGCGTCGTGGAGCACCAGGTGGCGCTGGCTGAAGGTGCCTCGCTCGGTGTCCTGTCCGGTGAGCCTGAGCGGCACCCCCTCCGTCAGGAGCGACGCCAGGGCGAGCGCCTCGGCGTGCGCCCAGTCGATGCCGCCCTCGGTGAGCGCGGTGCGGCGGCGCTCGAGCTGCTTCCGCAGCTTCGGGTGCACGGTAAAGCCCTCGGGCCAGGTGAGGAGCTGCTCGTTGAGCGAGCGCAGGAACTCGGGGGAGAGCGCCGTCTCCACCTCCTGTCCGGCCCCGTGGAGCCGCACCTCGCGCTCCTTGGTGATCGTGCGGCCCATGCTGGACTTGAACGCCTGCTGGATGTCCAGCAGCCGCTGATAAGCCTGCTCCGTCTCCTGGGTGCTCTCCACCTCGGTGATGACGCCCGCCTCGATCAGCGACCGGGCGTAGCGCTCGCGCACGGTGGGAAGGCCGCGGATCCGCTCGTACATCGTCGGCTGGGTGTAGGCCGGCTCGTCGCCTTCGTTATGGCCGTGCCGCCGGTAGCCGACCAGGTCGATCAGCACGTCCTGGTGAAACCGGTCGCGGTACGCCATCGCGAGCCGGACCGCGGAGAGGCAGGCCTCCGGATCGTCCGCGTTGACGTGGATGATCGGGATGTCGAAGCCCTTGGCGAGATCGGAAGCGTAGCGGGTGGAGCGGGCGTCTTCCATGTCGGTGGTGAAGCCGACCTGGTTGTTGGTGATGACGTGCAGCGTCCCCCCTGTGCGGTAGCCCTTGAGCGCGCCGAGGTTGAGGGTCTCCGCCACCACCCCTTGCCCTGCGAAGGCGGCGTCGCCGTGGATGGTGACCGGAAGCGCGGCCGTGGGATCGTGGTGCGCCTCGCGGCCTCGCCGCTGGGTCTGCTTCGCGCGGGCCCGCCCGTCCACCACGGCCGAGACGAACTCGAGATGGCTCGGATTGGGCGACAGCGAGATCGTGATCGCCTTGCCGCCGGCGGTCATGTATGCGCCTTCGGCGCCATGGTGGTACTTGACGTCGCCGGTGCCGCCCTCCGGGGTGAGCTGCCCGCCCTCCACCTGACGCCCACCTTCGAACTCCGCGAAGATCGTCTCGTAGGGGCGCCCCACGGTGTGGGCCAGGACGTTGAGCCGTCCCCGGTGCGCCATCCCGATCACCACGTCCCGTGCACCCGATTCCGCCGCCCGCTCGATCGTCAGGTCGAGCATTGGGACCAGCATGTCCACGCCCTCGATGGAGAACCGCTTCTGGCCCAGATACGCCTTGTGGAGGAAATTCTCCAGGGCCTCGACCTCGGTCAGACGGTGGAGAAGCGCACGCCGCTCCTCCTCGGACATCGGCTGCCGGTACGCCCCGGACTCGATCTTCTCCCGGAGCCAGACACGCTCCTCGTGCGTGGAGATGTGCTCGATCTCGTAGGCCATCGTGCCGCAGTAGGTGGCCTGGAGATAGGGGAGTGACTCGGCCAGGGTCCGGCCCTGGACCGCGATACGCAGCACTTTCGACGGAATCGCGGCCATCACCTCAGGGGTGAGGCCGAGCGGTCCGGGATCCAGGGCGGGATCGCCGATGGGCGGGGTCCCGAGGGGATCCAGGTGAGCGGCGAGGTGGCCGTGCATCCGGAACGCCTTCACCAGTGCCATCGCGGCAGCGACGTGGTAGAGCATATCCGGCGCGATCGGACCCGTCTCCTCGCGCCTGGCCGCCGGCGCCGCCTTGACCAGCCGGTAGCTCTCGGCGGAGAGCTGGAGATTCTCCTCGATCAGCTCGTAGAAGCCATCGCCCCCCTCGAGCAGGTGCTCGACGGCACCCAGGAACGACCCCGACTCGGCGCCCTGAATGACCCGGTGGTCGTAAGTGCTGGTCATGGTCATGACCTTGCTGATCCCGAACTCGCGGAGCCGCTCCTCGGGCACCCCTGAGAACTCCGCCGGGTACCCGATGGCTCCAACCGCGATGATGCTCCCCTGACCGGCCATCAGCCGGGGTACCGACGCCACGGTTCCCAGCCCGCCCGGATTGGTGAGCGTCATGGTGGCGCCGGCGAAATCGTCCGGCATGAGCCGGTTGGTCCGCGCCTTCTCGACAGCGGCCTCATAGGCCGCGTGGAACGTGGCGAAATCCATGGTCTCGGCCCGCTGGACGACCGGCACCACCAGCCCGCGGCTCCCGTCCTTCCGTTGCACGTCCACCGCCAGGCCGAGCCCGATTCCTTCGGGCTGAACGCGGTAGGGAACTCCGTCCCGCTTCAGCAGGGTGTGGCCCATGACGGGGTGCTGCTTGGTGGCCTGGACCAGTGCCCAGGCGATCAGGTGGGTGAAGGAGATCTTCTCGCGCCGGCCGGCCGCCTGGAGCGCCGCGTTGAGCCGCCGGCGCCGTTCCTCCAGCACCCCGACGGACAGCACCCGGAAGGTGGTGGCTGTCGGCACGCCGAGGCTCTGCTCCATGTTGGCGACGAGCTTGGCGGCGGGGCCCTTGATGGGGTTGGCTCCAGGGGAGAGTTCCGCGGACGGGTGCTCGACGGATCCGGCGGAGGGGCGGGCCGGCGGACTGGCGGACGGCTCCGGCGCCGGCCCGCCCACCGAGCCTGGTTCCGCCCGTCCGCCTGCCCCGTTCCCGCTGGGCCTCTCTCCCACCACCCCGCTCTCGAACAAACGCCGCCACTCCGGTCCGACCGCAGCCGGGTCACGGAGGAACTCTTCGTACATGGCCTGCGCGAAGCCCGCGTTGGCCGTCTCGAACACGTTGGAATCCACGAGGTTCACCGTCTGGGGACTGAGGTGCACGTGCAAGGGGGCTCCGGGCAGCCCCCGGAGCCCTCCAACGGCACCGGTAAGATAATGGGCCGCCCCCACCCATCGTAGGCGCGCCCCTCCACGTCGGCACTAAGCCGGTACAAGAGCGACAGGGATCTTCAAGACTGTCGCGGGCTCCCGGCCTATCTATGGATCGGTGGTGTCCAGGAATCGGTGTCATCCAAGCGGGAGCTCACGATGCGATCATGGGACGTAGGGCCGCTCACCTCGACCGTGCTCGCCGCGCTGGCGCTGGGGGCGTGTGGTGGGGACGATGGTGACAACGGTGGGGTCGGGCCTCCCCCTGGTGAGGACCCGCTCGCCATCCAGAAGGCTACCAGCAACAGTGGGGACGGCCAGTCCGGGGTAGTCGGCGAGGTTCTGGTGAACGGGCTTCGGATTGTCATCACGCGGGCGAGTGAGCCCGAGGCCGGTGTAGAGGTCGAGTGGACCACGCCGAACGGAGGCTCGCTCGACCCGTCGACCAGCGTGAGCGACGCCGCCGGGATCGCAACGAGCACCTGGACGCTCGGCCCGGAGGCGGGTGAGCAAACGGCCGCGGCCGCGGTGGCCGGCGCACAGGGGTCGCCGGTGACCTTCACGGCGACGGCCCAGGAAGAAGGGGAGCCGCCGCCGCCCCCGCCTCCACCTCCACCTCCACCCCCGCCTCCACCTCCACCGACAGGTGACGTCACGGTTCAGGTGCTGGGACCCTCTGGTGGCAACCGGTTCTCGCCCGCTCAAGTGACCATTCAGGCGGGACAGACCGTCCAATGGGTCTGGCCCACGGGCAGCTTGGCTCACAACGTCGTGCCCGACGACACTGAACCAGCGACGAGCGGCCCCATCGAGAACGGGCCTGCGCAGCACAGCTTCACCTTCGACACGCCGGGGACCTACGAGTACTACTGCGCCAACCATGGCGGGCCCGGCGGCTTCGGAATGTCGGGAACCGTGATCGTCGAATAGCAGGGTGCCGGCGGCTCACCGTCGCGCGAGCTCCGTGTAGCGGGTCGCCTCCTCGGCGACCCGCTTTTCGTCCCACCCCAGCTCCCTCGCCATCAGCTCGGCCACCCGCCTCGCCGCCGCGACCCCGCGGTCGGCGACCTCGAAGTACAGGTGGATGCGCCGCACCAATACGTCTTCCACCGTCTGCGCCAGCTCGCGCCGCACGGCGTGCAGTACCTCGGCCTCGATCGCGGGGTGCGGCGGGTGCAGCCGCCGCAGCAGCCGGCGGTCGGCCGCGCCGAGATTGTAGATGCCGGCGGCCTCGGTGCCGTAGTGCCGGATCAAGTGCTCGACGCTCTCCGGCACGACGCCAAGCTCCAGCCCGCGCGCCCTGAACTCGGTGAAATCGTCGGTCTCCCCGCCCGGGAGCGGCTCCTCGTCGGTGCCGGCCTCGGTGGCGCGGAGCCGCCCTTCGCGAAACCGGAGCTCGCGCACCGCGCGGTCCACCACCTCCCGCGCCATCGACCGATAGGTCGTGAGCTTCCCTCCCACTACGGTGATCATGCCGCCGGAGCCCTGGACGATCGCGTGCTCGCGCGTGCGTCCGCTCTCCGGGACCGCGGGGCTGGCGGCGAGGAGCGGCCGCAGCCCGGCCCATGCCCCGCGCACGTCCTCCAGCCCGAGCCGCGCATTGGGAAACCGCGCGTTTGCCGAGCGGAGGAGGTACACCACCTCCTCGTCGGTGACGGTGAGCTGGTCCGGCGGCTCCGTCGTATCGGTGTCGGTCGTGCCGATGTAGGAGAGGTCGCGCCAGGGCAGGATGAAGAGCACGCGACCGTCGATCGGGCTCAGGAAGATGATGGCGTCCCGGTGGTCCAGCCGGCTCCGGTCAACCAGGATATGGATCCCCTTGGTGGGGCGGAGCAGCGGTGCGACGCCCGCGTCCTCCATGGTGCGGATCCGGTCCGCCCACGGCCCGGTGGCGTTGACCACCACGCTCGCCCTGACCGTGGCGCGGGCACCGGTGAGCCGGTCCTCCAGCTGAGCGCCCACTACCCGGCCCGCGGTACGCTCCAGCGACCGCACGGCCATGTAGTTGGCCGCCAGTGCGCCGTGCCCCACGGCCGAGCGCGCGGTGGCGAGCACCAGCCGCGCGTCGTCGCACTGCGCGTCGTAGAACCTCGCCCCGCCCCTGAGCCCTCGCTCGCGCAGCATCGGCTCGGCCTCGAGCACCGCGCGCTTGCCGAGCATGCGGTGCATCCGCACATTGCGGAACGAGGCGAGGAGATCGTACAGCCACATCCCGGCACCCAGGCGCCAGAGGGACAGGCGGTCTCCCCGATGCAAGGGAAATACGAAGGGCAGAGGCCAGACCAGGTGGGGGGCGATGCGGAGGAGGATGCGCCGCTCCCGGTTGGCTTCGAGCACCAGGCGCAGGTCTCCGGTCTCCAGGTAGCGCAGGCCGCCGTGGACCAGCCTGCTGGAGCGCGAGCTGGTGCCCGAGCCGAGGTCGCTCTGGTCCACCAACACCGTCCGGAGCCCGCGCATCGCCGCATCGCGGGCGATCCCGGCGCCGGTGATGCCCCCGCCGATCACCAGGATGTCGGCCGGCTCCGCCGTGAGCTGATCGAGCGACGCCCTCTGCGAGGACAGTCTTCCGTGACCATGCCCCCCATTCCGCGGACCACTCGCCCCAGCACCTGGTTTCTGTGGCACGGTCATCGGCTCGGCCCCGGGGTGCGGGTATTGGATCTCGCCTGCGGCGAGGGTCGCCACAGTCTGGCGGCGGCGGCGCGGGGGGCGCGGGTCACCGCGGTGGACCGCGACGAGGCCCGACTCGCCGCGGCACGCGAGCGAGCGGAAGGGCAGGGGCTCAGCGTGGATTGGCTAGCGGCGGACCTGGAAGAGCCGTGGCCGGACCTCGGCTGCTTTGATGCGGTTCTCGTCTTCAATTATCTTGACCGGGCCAAGATGCCCCGGATGATCGAGCTGATCGAGCCGGGCGGCCTGCTGATGATGGAGACGTTCCTGAGCACCCAGCGCGAGCTCGGCTGGGGTCCAACTTCGGACGACCACCTGCTCGAGCCCGGCGAGCTGGCCCGTCTCGTCGCCCCACTCACAATCGTGCACGGCCGCGAAGTGATCGAGGCGGTGGATCCCGAGCGGTGGCGAGCGGTGGCGAGCGTCCTGGCCGTAAAGAAGTAAGTCCCCCCTCTCACCCGGAGCAACATGCAAGAAGCCCGACCCGGCAGACGGGTCGCGATCGTCGCGGGAGTACGGACGCCGTTTCTCAAGAGCGGCACCGCGTTCCGGGACGTCTCCGCGGTGGCGCTCGCCCGCCATGCCGCGCGCGAGCTGCTGTTCCGCAGCGAGATCGACGGCCGGGAAGTCGACGAGGTGATCTTCAGCCAGGTCGTGCCGTCGGTCCTCGCGCCGAACGTCGCCCGCGAGGTGAGTCTCCTTCCGCAGCTGCTTCCCAGCGTTCCGGCCTACACGATCAACCGCGCCTGCGCCTCCAGCGCGCAGGCCATCAACAACGCGGCCGACCAGATCGTCCTGGGCCACGTCGACACCGTGCTCGCCGGCGGCGTCGAGTCACTCTCGGACATCCCCATTCTCCACTCCCGCCGGTTCAGCCGGGTGCTGGTGGACGCGAGCCGCGCCAGGAGCCTGGGCGCGCGCGTGGCGGCCTTCGGCCGCACTCGCCCACGCGATCTGGTGCCGGTGACCCCCGCGATCGCGGAGCCCTCGACCGGCGAGAGTATGGGCCAGTCCGCCGAAAAGATGGCGAAGGAGAACGGCATCAGCCGGGAGGCGCAGGATCAGCTGGCGCTCCGGAGCCACCAGCGCGCCGCCGCCGCGACCGCCGACGGTCGGCTCACCGCCGAGATCGCGCCCTGGTTCGGCGGGCCCGGCATGGACCAGCCGGTCACGGCCGACAACGGCGTCCGCGCCGACACCTCGCTCGAGGCGCTCGCCGCGCTCCGGCCGGTGTTCGACCGGCGATACGGCTCGGTAACCGCCGGGAACTCCTCTCCGCTCACCGATGGGGCCTCCGCGGTGCTGCTCATGGCCGAAGAGAAGGCGGCGGCGCTCGGCTATACCCCACTCGCCTACCTCCGGAGCTACGCTGTCTCCGCCGTGGATCCGGGCTGGCAGCTCCTCATGGGGCCGGTCTACGCGGTGCCCAAGGCGCTCGAGCGTGCGGGGCTCTCGTGGAGCGACATCGGCCTGTTCGAGGTCCACGAGGCGTTCGCCGCCCAGGTGCTGTCCAACGCGCAGGCGTGGGGCTCGCAAGCCTGGGCCGACCGACTGGGGCTCCCTGGTCCGGTGGGTGAGGTGGATTGGGAGCGCACCAACGTGATGGGTGGCTCCATCGCCGTCGGGCATCCCTTCGCCGCCACCGGCGGGCGTCTCGTCACCACGCTCGCCAACGAGATGCGGCGGCGCGACGTGCAGTTCGGTCTCATCTCCATCTGCGCGCAGGGCGGCATGGGCTACGCCATGGTGCTGGAGCGCTAGTGTCGGCCTTCACCACCGAGCTCCAGGACTCCATCGCCACCGTCACGTTCGATCTGCCCGGTGAGCCCGTCAACAAGCTCACCGCGGCGGTGAAGGTCGAGTTCGAGGCGCTCCTCATCCGCCTCCGCGACGACGCCGAGATCAAGGGCGTCGTGCTGATCTCGGGCAAACCCGACACGTTCGTCGCGGGCGCGGACATCGAGGAGTTCACCGCGCTCACCACGCAGACCGAGGCCGAGCGGCTGAGCTTCGAAGGCCAGGAGATGGTGAACCGGGTCGAGACGCTGCCGAAGCCCGTCGTCGCGGCCATCCACGGGGCCTGCCTCGGCGGGGGACTCGAGCTGGCGCTCGCCTGCCATTACCGGGTCGCCACGGATCACCCCAAGACCCAGCTCGGGCTCCCAGAAGTGCAGCTCGGGCTCATCCCCGGGGCCGGCGGGTGCCAGCGCCTTCCTCGTCTGATCGGGCTCCGCGCCGCGCTCGACATGATCCTCACCGGCAAGAGCGAGCGCGCCGCGAAGGCCCTGCGGCTCGGCCTGGTGGACGAGGTCGTGCCGCGGAGCATCCTCCGACACACCGCGCTCGCCGCGGCGCAGCGCCTGGTGCGCAACGGGCTGCCGCGGCGCGACGCGCGCGGAGGACTCCAGACTCTGTTCCTCGACCGTACCCCGGCGGGGCGGCAGCTGGTGTACCGCGGGGCGAAGGCCCAGGTGCTCAAGCGGACCGGCGGGCATTACCCGGCGCCGCTCGCGGCGCTGGAGACGGTGCGCGTGGGTCTGGAGCACGGGATCACCGCGGGCCTCGCGGAGGAGCACCACGCGTTCGGGCAGCTCGCGGTGGGTGACGTCTCCCGCAAGCTGGTGCAGATCTTCTTCGCCACCACGGCGCTCAAGAAGGACGACGGCATCCCGCCCGGCAGCGCCAGTCCCCGGCAGATCAGGCGGCTCGGCGTGGTCGGTGCGGGCTTCATGGGCTCAGGCATCGCGGGCACCGCGGCGCTCAACGTCGAGGTGGACACCCGGCTCAAGGATGCCGATCTCGCCAGAGTCGGGAAGGGCCTCTCGGCGGCGACGGCGATCCTGAAGGACCGGCTCCAGCGCCGCCGCATCACCCGACCGCAGTTCGAGCGGCTGAGCGCGCTGATCTCCGGTGGCGATACCTACGCCGGTTTCTCCCGCGCCGATCTCGTGATCGAGGCGGTGTTCGAGGAGCTGGCGGTGAAGCGCAAGGTGCTCGCGGATGTGGAGGCGGTGACGCGTCCCGACACGATCTTCGCCAGCAACACCTCCACCATCCCGATTCACGAGATTGCGGCGGATGCGCAGCGGCCCGATCGGGTGCTCGGCATGCACTTCTTTTCGCCGGTGGAGAAGATGCCGCTGCTGGAGGTGATCCCCACCGACCGGACGGCCCCCGAAGCCATCGTCACGGCCGTGCGGTTCGGCCGGCGGATGGGGAAGACCGTGATCGTGGTGAGCGACCGCCCCGGCTTCTGGGTCAATCGCATTCTCTCCCCCTACCTGAACGAGGCCGGACTCATGGTGGCGGAGGGCGTGCCCATCGAGCGGATCGATCGGGCGGCGACCGGCTGGGGCTTCCCGGTTGGCCCCATCGCGCTGCTGGACGAGATCGGCCTGGATGTCGCCCACAAGGCCGCGGAGACGATGCGAGGGGCGTTCGGCGAACGGATGAAGGGCGGCAACACCCTGGACCGCATGCTCGCCGCCGGTCGGCTCGGCCGCAAGAACGGGCGCGGGTTCTACCGGTACCGCAAGGGGCGTAAAGCCGGCCCGGACGGGGCGGTGTACGGCCTGCTCGGCGCCAAGCCGGCGGAGGACGTGACGAGCGAGTTGATCGAGCGTCGTCTGGTGTATGCCATGCTCAACGAGGCGGCGATGGCGTGCGCGGAATCAGTCATCCGGAGCGCGCGCGACGGGGACATCGGTGCGATCTACGGGATCGGATTTCCCGCCTTCCGCGGCGGGCCCCTCCGACTGATCGACGATCTCGGCGCCTCCCGCGTCGTCTCCACCCTCCACGAGCTGGAGGACCAGTTCGGCGAGCGATTCCGGCCCGCGCCGGCGCTGACCGAGATGGCTCGCCAGGGCGGCCGCTACTACCAGACATGAACGGCATTCTGCGGCTGCTCGCCGTCGCCGCGCTCTGCTACCTCGTCGTCCTGCTGGTCCTCCGTCTCAGCGAAAGCCGCATGCTCTACGTCCCGGGCTCCAGCCGCACGCTGCTGGATCCTCCGGCCGACCTGA
>WUUC01148480.1_pt1 | contig 16553 bp, 13 predicted proteins | sample 6278441 | NCBI WGS metagenome assembly WUUC01 (sample SAMN13675441, study PRJNA597444) | soil metagenome | isolation source: soil | place: USA: Washington | collected 2017-10
ACGCAGGTCTTGGCTTCGACGACTGGCTGGCGGCCATCGACAAGCAAGAGCTCGCCGACCGCATGCTGGCGGCGCTCGACGGCGCCCAGGCAGCCATCGAAAACCTCGATCCACGCTTCGAACAGGCCATCGTAGAGGACCCAGCGAAGGTGCGTGTGGTGTACGACGCGCTCAAACAGCTCACGGATCTGCTCAAGGTCGACTTCATCGGCGTGCTCGATCTGAACCTGCCCCGCGTCGCCGAGGGTGACAATGACTGATCGGCGCCTGCGCACGCGTTTCACGCGCTGGGTCTCGGAGCCCGTGGACATCGCCTGGCTTGCGGCTTTCCGCTGCCTGTTCGGTTTGGCGATGGCGGCCAGCATGCTGCGCTACATCGCGTACGGCTGGATCGAGGACTTCTTCGTAGGGCCCGAGTTTCACTTCAAGTATTGGCTGTTCGAGTGGGTCGAGCCGCTCTCCGCACCTCTCATGCACGGGCTGTTCTGGGCGCTTTTCGTACTTGCGCTGTGCGTGGCGGCAGGCCTCTTCTTTCGCGTGACCGCCAGCGCCTTCGTGCTCGGCTTCGCGTATCTCCAGCTGCTGGATGTGGCCAACTATCTCAACCACTACTACCTCGCGGGTCTGCTCGGCCTGCTGCTCACGCTCTCGCCCGCCGGCCAGGCGTTTTCGCTCGACGCGCGCCGCGGCCCAGCGCCCAGGCAGAGCGTGCCTCGGCTCTGGCTGGTGCTGTTGCGATTCCAGGTGGCCATCGTCTACACGTTCGCGGGCCTCGCCAAGGCCAACTCCGACTGGCTCGCTCATGCTCAGCCGCTGAGTGTTTGGCTGGCCGCGCGCACCGACACGCCTTGGCTCGGTCCGCTCCTGTCCCACGCGTGGGCGGCTCCGGTGATGAGCTGGGCCGGCTTTCTGTTCGACACCTGCATCGCTTGGCTGCTGCTGGTGCCGCGCATTCGGCCCTACGCCTACGTGCTGGTGATCGTGTTCCACGTGCTGACGCGGCTCTTGTTTCCGATCGGCATGTTCCCGGTGATCATGATCCTCTCGGCCTTGGTCTTCTTTTCCCCGTCGTGGCCGCGGCGCCTGCTCTCGAGATTCGCGCGCCTCTGGCCCGGCGCGCGCACCGTATGGTCCGCTGCCCCCGAAGCGCCGGCCAGCGCGCGCAGCCTGCCTGCCTGGGCGCTGCCGGCGCTCGCGCTGTACTGTCTCGTGCAACTCGCGATGCCGCTGCGCTGTCTCGCCTATGGCGGCAACGTGGGCTGGCACGAGCAAGGCATGCGTTTTTCATGGCGGGTCATGGTGCGAGAGAAGAACGGCAGCGTCACGTTCCACGTGCGTCAGAAGCACAGCGGGCGTGAGTGGCAGGTCAGCGCCAGCAGAGTGCTCACCAGACAGCAAGAGCGCGAGATGGCCGGTCAGCCGGACCTCATCCTGCAGTTTGCGCATTTTTTGCGCGACGACTTCCAGCGCCGGGGCCTGGGTCCCGTGGAGGTCCGGGCCGAGGCGCTCGTCTCGCTGAACGGACGGCGCGGAGTCCGGCTGCTCGATCCGCACGTGGATCTCGCTAGCATTTCCGACGGCGTGTCGAAGGCGACCTGGATTCTGCCGCCACCGAGCGAGCCACCACCGCGCATTCGACCGATATGAAAGCGCCAGCTCCGCTGCCCGGAAGGAGACCTCTTCTCGTGATGCGTTCCGTTGCGTACCGTTCCTGCTCGCGCGTGGACCCGCGCGCATCGCCCGCCAAGTTCGTCCTGGTCAGTACGGCCTTCACGCTCCTCGTCTGGGCTCATCTGCTGGGTCCGCGCCCGGCTTGCGCACAGGATGCGAGCGCGCAGGATGCAGCGCCGGCTCCGGAACAGGGCGCGCTCGACACTGCGGACGGCGGCTCGCCCGCAAGTCCTTCTCTCGATGGGCCACAACCCCCGCTCGCGTCCGATGCGGCGGCGCAAGACGGTGGAGCGCTGCCCCCGGCCAGCCCGACCGCCGATTCGAGCGTGCCCGTGATCCCGCCGTCGGGCCCCGCGCCGGAGCCAGCCAGCGAGCCAGCGCTGGCAATTGCTGCTCCCATCACCACGGCTTCCCCTGCTGGCGCAGAGCCGGTCGAGGTCACCGTCGTGGGCACGCGCCTTTCGCGCACGGCGGGCTCGGCCCACGTGCTCCGGTCCAGGGACCTGGAGCGCTTCAACTACGATGATCCCCACCGCGTTCTGTTGTCCGTGCCCGGCGTGTACATCCGCGGCGAAGACGGCATGGGCCTCAGGCCCAACATCGGCATTCGCGGCGTCAACCCGGATCGAAGCAAGAAAGTAACCTTGCTGGAAGACGGCGTGCTCGTGGGGCCGGCGCCCTATTCCGCGCCCGCGGCCTACTACTTCCCGATCATGACCCGCATCGACAAGGTGCGCGTGTTCAAGGGCCCGGGAACCATCAGCTACGGGCCGCAAACCGTGGGCGGCACCATCGATCTCGTGACGCGCGACATCCCAGCGCGCACGTCCGGCGCCGCCGACGTGGCGGTCGGACAATACGGCTATGGCAAGGCGCACGTCTACGCTGGCTCCAGCACGGAGCAGGTGGGCTTCTTGATCGAGGGCGTGCGGCTGCAGAACAACGGCTTCAAAGAGCTGCCCAGCGGCGCCGACACGGGCTTCGTGCGCAACGAGTGGATGGTCAAGGGCTCGTACCTCATCGACCCGCGTGCGCGCGTGAAAAATGAGCTCAAGCTCAAGCTCACGTATTCAGACGAGGTGTCGAACGAGAGCTATCTCGGACTCACGGACGCCGACTTCGAGCGCAATCCGGATCGGCGCTACCCGGCGAGCGCGCTCGACAGAATGACGAACCACCGCACCTCCGTCGTGCTCACCCATAGGCTCGAGACGCCGAAGCGTCTGAGCTTGGTGACCAACGTCTACCGCCACGATTTTCATCGCGTCTGGCGCAAGGTGAACGGCATACGCGGCACCAACCTGGTCGACGTCTTGAACTTCCCCAACGAGGGCAACAACAGAGGCTACTACGACGTGCTCAGCGGCAAGGCTGATTCGAGCTCGCCCGATCGTCTCGATGCAATCCTGATTGGTCCCAATCAGCGCGACTTCGTTTCCAGCGGGGCGGAGACGCGCCTCTCCTGGGAAGCAGAGACCGGGCCGGTCTCCCACCGGCTGGAGGTCGGCGCGCGCTATCACTACGACAGCATCGAGCGACGCCACAGCGAAAACGGCTTTCTGGTGGAGGGTGGCGAGCTCGTCCCGGATGGCTTGCCCACGGAGGTAACGGCGTTCAACAAGGCCTATACACATGCGGGCGCGCTGCACATGCTGTACGCGGCCACCTGGTCCGGCCTGACCATCACCCCGGGCGTGCGCGGCGAGCTCATGCGCTCGGGTGCAGACGAGTACATCGATGGCGGCAAGGACCGCCGCACCGCGCGCGTGCTGCTGCCTGCCATCGGCGCGTTCTACGCCATCCTTCCCGAGCTCGGCATCCTGGCAGGGGTCTATCAAGGTTTCAGCCCGCCGCCGCCGGGCAGCCCCAAGGCGGTCAAGTCGGAGAAGAGCCTCAACTACGAGGCAGGCGTGCGCTATACGCGCGGCCTGTTGCGCCTGGAGAGCATCGGCTTCTACAACGACTACGACAATCTCACCAGCGTGTGCACCTTCTCCGGCAGCTGCAGTCAGTCCATGGAAGGCATGCAGCGTGACCTGGGACGAGCCCGCATCTATGGCGTCGAGGTCTCGGGCCAGCACGACCTGCCATTGGGCCCGGTCAAACTTCCGCTGCTGCTCTCTTACACGCATACCCAGACCGAGTTCTTGCATTCGTTCACTTCGGATGACCCGAGCTACGCGAACGTCTCAGTGGGCGACGAGGTGCCCTACGTGCCCCAACACCAGCTGCGCGTGAGTGCCGGCGTGGAGCACGCGCGCGCCGGCGGCAACGCATCCCTGACCTACGTCAGCGCTACCCGCGAAGAGGCGGGCGACACCCCCATGTCGGAGTCCCTGCACATGGACGAGCAGGTCGTGGTCGACCTCGCCGCGTACGCGACGCTCTGGAAGACCATCTCCCTGTACGGCTCGGTTCAAAACCTGTTCGACTCGCGCTACGTGGCGTCGCATCGCCCGTTCGGGGCGCGCCCGAACGCGCCACGCTGGGTCCAAGTGGGCCTCAAGGGCTCGTTCTGACGGGATCAGCTGCGCAAAGCGTGGCGTGGCGGCCGCGCGCTGTAGCTCGCAGAAACCATCCGAGCCGATGCCGAGCGGAACGGCCATGCGGTCGAGATAGGTCGTGAAGGCCTGCGGCCAGGTAATCTGCGCGGAATTGCCGCGAATTGCCCGGCACGCAAAAGTCTGGACCGCGACGCCTTGCTGAGCTGGCCTGGCTCTGGGAGTATGCTCGCCGCGCGCAACCCACCATGAGTCCCAAAAACATCGCCCGGCTCGTCGGAGTCGCACTTCTCATCTTCGTGGCAATCGTCATGGCTTCGGCTGGCACCTACGTGGTGGATCCAGGCTACCGAGGCGTCGAAGTCACCATGGGCAGCGTCTCGTCGGCATTCAAGCCAGACGGGTTCGGCATCAAGGCCCCGTTCATCACCTCCATCACACCCATCTCGATCCGGCAGCAGACCGCCCAGGACAAGGCCGAGTGCTACTCGTCGGATTTGCAGCAAATCCATATCGAGCTGCGCGTGCTGTTCCGGGTTCCAGAGAGCTCCGTGGTGAAGCTGTTTCGCGGCTACGACGGCGACGTGTTCGAGAGTCTAGTGGCGCCGCGCGTGCACGAAGCGCTCAAAGAGGTGGTTGCCTCCCAGAGCGCCGAGCAGGTCGTAAAGAACCGCGAGCACATCAAGTCGCGTTCGCTCGAGCTGGCCAGAAGGAAGGTCGGCACGCTGCTGGTCGTGGAGGACATCGTCATCCAGAACATCGACCTGACCAAGGAGCTCGAACACGCCATCGAAGCCAAGATGGTGCAGGAGCAGGAAGCCTCCAAGTCCAAGTACCTTCAGCAGCGCGCGCAAATCGAGGCCGACACGGCCGTGATCAAGGCCAAGGGCGAGGCGGAGTCCATCCGCATCCGAGGCGACGCGCTGAAGCAGAATCCTGCATTCGTGGACCTGCAGATCGTGGACAAGTGGGACGGCATCACACCGCTCGTGATCGGCGGCGGAGGCAATCTGCTCATGCCGCTCCAAGACCTGCAAGCGAGGAAACATGCCGCCACGCCGTGAACCTGCCTGGTTGCCGGAGGACGTGAGCTCTTACGGAGGCGGCGACCAGAACCAGCCCTTCCCGTTTCGCTGGATCGGGCTCGGAGTGCTGATCTTCGCACTCGTGATCCTGTCGTCTGCCTCGACCTACGTAGTCGAGCCCGGTACGCGCGGGATCAAGGTCACCTTGGGCAAAGCCCAGGCCGGCTTCCTGCCGGAAGGCTTCGGGATGAAGGCACCGTTCGTCACCAGCATCGTCGACGTCAACGTGCGCCAGCAGACCAAGGCAGTCAGCGCCGCCTGCTTTTCGTCTGACCTTCAGCAGGTGGTGCTCGAGTTGCGCGTGCTGTATCGCGTCCCGGACAAGTCGGTGGTGGAGATCTTCAAGCAGTATGCCGGTGACCCCTTCGACAGCCTGATTGCGCCGCGTGTCCAAGAGGCGCTCAAAGAAGTGACGGCGTCGCAGACGGCCGAACAGATCGTGAAGAGCCGCGAGGCGATCAAACAGAAGGCCCTGATGGCCGCACGCCAGAAGATCGGCGACATTTTGTGGGTCGAGGACATCGTGGTGCGCGACATTCATCTGTCGGCAGAGCTGGAGCGCGCCATCGAGGCCAAGATGGTCGCAGAGCAACAGGCGGCTCAGGCGCGTTTCACGCAGCTGCAGACGCAGGTGGAAGCGGAGACCGCCATCATCAGCGCCCGTGGCGAGGCGGAAGCCATCAAGGTGCGCGGCGATGCACTGCGCATGAGCCCGGTGTTTCTGCGTCTCAAGCTGGTCGAACGCTGGAACGGCACGTCCCCCCTGGTGGTGCCCCCCGACGACAACAGCACTGGCGCTGGGTTGCTCTTGCCCCTCGGAGCGGCACCGAGGTCCGCGATCCCGTGAGCCCGCGCTGGCGAGCATTCCTGGCCATCGCCGTTCTGGTGGCAGTGCTGGGTCTGCTCGTGCTCGGTTTTCCTCGGGCCTACGCGTTCGCCGAGCTGGCGGCACGGGAGCTTCGCTACTTTTGGTGGCTGCTCTTGATCGTGGCGCTGGCCATCTGGCTCATCTGGGGAGTAGGCCGCAAACCCAAGAGGTGAGTGGCGCACTCCATCCCGAGCTGTCCTCACCCGGAGATCGGGAGCGCCCGCCCAGCGTCCCCCGCCAGGGGATATGATGCAACGGGTGACGCGACGCGCCTAGGCACGCGCGGGTTCCCCTTGCACGCGCCCCACCCCCGGCATAAAATGAAAACGACTTTCAGCATCATATCTTATCCGTCACGATGAGATATGAGAGTCGATGAGGTGCAATGTGGTCGAGCAGCTCACCCGAGTCATGGTGCAGTCGGGCGCAGAATGGGTGCTGTGGGCGTTGATCGCCTTGAGCATCGCGTCGTTGGCGATCGGCATGGAGCGCTGGCTGCTGTTTCGCAAGTTGGAGAGCGATTTCCCCGCCCACGTGCGCGACATGCACCGCCTGCTGCGCGCCGGCGAGACGGAGCGCGCGGAAGAGCTCGCACTTTCGTACAAGACCGTCGATGGCAACGTGGTCGCTGCCGGGCTCGAGGAGGTCGCGCGTGGCCCCGAGGCTGCCGAGGAAGCCATGGCCGCTGCGATCGGCCTCGAGCGGCGCCGTCTGGAGCGCCGACTTTTGTTTCTCGGTACGGTAGGCAACAACGCGCCGTTCGTGGGTTTGCTCGGCACCGTGATCGGCATCGTGGGTGCTTTCGAAGAGCTCGGTAAGCCCCAGGCCATGAGCGGAGCCATGGCGGCGGCTGCCGGTCTGGCGCCGGAGCGCGTGATGGGCACCATCGCCGAGGCGCTGGTCGCCACGGCAGTGGGCCTGCTGGTGGCCATTCCAGCGGTGCTCGTGTTCAACGCGCTCCAGGGGCGCGTGAATCGCATGCTGCAAGACGCGGAGACGCTGGGTCACGTGCTGCTCTCCCATCTGCGCGGCGAAGAGGCGGCGCACTCGATGTCCATCGCGCGCGGGGGGCGCAAGCGCATCTCTTCAGTGTCGATCGGGGATGCTGAGTAGGCGCGCCATGGCCGGCTTTTCTTCCAACAAACCGAGCGCGCCGATCACGGGAATCAACGTGACCCCGCTGGTCGACATCACCCTGGTGCTGTTGATCATCTTCATGGTCACAGCCAAGCTCGTGGTCTCGCGCGCGGTGCCCATGGATCTGCCCAAGGCCGCTTCGGGCGGCGAGGTGCAGCAGATCTTCAGCGTGGCGCTGCTGCCCGATCAGAGCTTGCTGCTCGATGGCGTCGCGCTGACGGACGAGCAACTGCTGGGTAAGGGGCGCGCGGCCATCCGCGTGCATCCTGACCTGCGCGCCGTAATCGACGCGGCCGGTAGCGTGCCTCACAGTCGTGTGCTCTCCACGCTGGATGTATTGCGGCAGGCAGGCATCACGCGTGTGGCTTTCGGGGTCTCCCCCAAACCCGCACTGCAGACATCCAACAACGCGGCCGAGGATGGGCCCGCCAAGGCGCCGTGAAGAACCCTCGCCCGCGCGCTCGAACCGAGTCGTCCCGCGCGCTGGAGCAGTGCACCGGGCGCGCAACCACCTCGCCGCTGTTGGCTGGCGTGGCCGCGTTCGGGGCACACGCGCTGTTGTGCGCGGCCGTACTCAACCTCGGCGGGCCTACCCAGACGTCCGCGGCAAGGCCGCGCGGCGCCGAGCTGTACGAGGTCGAGCTCGCGCCGCCACCCCCGCCGCCGCCAGAGCAGCCACCGGCAGAGCCTGAACCCCCTCCTCCCGAGCCAACGGTAAAGGCGAGGGCGCCCAAGGCGGTCGCAGAACCGGTACCCGAAGCGCCTCCACCCGCCGAGCCCGAGCCGGAGCCGCCCGCCCCTGTGGCTGCCCAGGCAGCCGAGGCCGTCACGGCGGCCGAACAGGCGCCGAGCACTGCCGACACGCTGGTGACCGGGCAAGGCGCGCAGTTCGCAGGAGGCACTACCGAGCGCGGCGGCACCGCTACGCAGGCCGTGCAGGCGCCGAACGCGCGCGCCCTGGGCGTCGAAGGCGGCACCGGCACCGGTACGGTCGATCGCAGCCGCGCACCGCAGCTCGCGTCCGGATCCAGCTGGGATGGTTGCCCCTTCCCCGAGGAGGCCGGAGACGAAGGCGTGGACCAGGCTACCGTCCCGCTGGTCATCGAGATCGGCGCCGACGGCAAAGTGCTGGGCGTCGAGGTGAAGCAAGATCCCGGCTACGGCTTCGCACGTGAGGCCCGCGCCTGCGCCTTCAAGAAGCGCTGGCTGCCCGGGATCGATCGGAACGGGCAACCCACACGGGGAAAACTCCCGGTCAACGTGCGCTTCGTGGCGCGCTAGCGAGCTGAACCGCCAAAGTCCCCGCGAATTTGCGAGCATCTTGTCGTCAGCGCAGCAGATCGTTAGCAGTTCAGCCAAGCCGCCCAACCGCGTGCTTGATGGCTTCTTGCGCAGCCCTCCCCTCCGGCCACGCGCTACGCATGACGGCATCGGCCTAGGATCGAGCCGTTCGCGCGTTCTTCGAAGCCCCGTGTAAGCATCCACACCGCGGCCGTGGTACGGCTTCTGCCCTGACCCTTCGCCCGCAGGCCCGCCCGTGCCGAGTCGCGTCCAAATCGCTTCTCTGCGGGTCCCCCAGCGGGGGCAGACTCACCATGACGACCTCCACACCTTCGACTCGCTGCGTGCGCTTTCAAGTCCCCTCACGCTCTCTGCTCGTGTTCGTCGCCTTCGCCATCGCCATCGGAGCACTGCTTCGCTTCGGCTGGCTTACAGACATGGAGTACAAATACGACGAGCAGTGGATGTTCGAACGCTCGCAGGCAGTACCAGCGCGCGAGCCGTGGCCGGAGCTGGGCATGACCTCCAGCGTCGGCTTGCGTAATCCGAGCCTCAGCGCCTCCGTATTCATCGTGCTCGCCAAGCTGTCCGGGGCCCACGATCCGGTCGCACTGTGCCGCGCCATGGTGGCCTGCAACGTGCTGGCGTTCGTCCTGTTTTTCGTGTGGATGCTGCGCGCGCTGCCCAAGCACGAGCAAGAGCCCTGGCTCTGGGCGCTCGCGCTCGCCGCCGTGAATCCGGTCACGGTGCTCCTGCACCGCAAGATCTGGGCACAGTCCATCCTACCCATCTTCTGCGTGCTCTTTCTGATCGGATGGCTACGCCGCGATCGCGCCTGGGGGGCCGCGTTGTGGGGATTGGTGGGGGCGGCGCTCGGGCAGATTCACATGAGCGGCTTCTTTTTCGCCGCCGGATTTTTCGTCTGGGAAATCGGGCTGGGACGGCAGCGCACGAGCCGACCCAAGGCCAACTGGCTGGCTTGGTTCGTCGGATCTCTCGCCGGTTCGTACCCGATGCTTCCCTGGATCAAATACATCCTCGGCCGCAACAATCCCGGCCCGCCCTACGACATTCACAACGTGCTCAGCTTCAGCTTCTATCGGTTGTGGCTGTCGGAAACCTTCGGGCTCGGGCTCGACTACAGCCTGGGCGAGCACTTCCTGGACTTTCTTCGCTCTCCGCTGCTGCTGCCCGGCGACTTCTACCCAGTCCTGTACCTGCACGGAATTGCGTTTGCCGTGGGCGCGTATGTCGCCTTCTGGCTGGGCCGCGCAGCCTGGAACAGGCGCGCGGGCGCGTTTCAGACAGCACGCAGCGCACTGCAGGGCTGCTCCGAGGCAGCATTTACGAGCAGCGCCGCATTTTTCGGCTACGGGCTGAGCATGACACTGTCGGGGATGACGGTGTGGCGAGCCTACATCCTGGTTACGTTTCCCATCCCTTGGATGGCGCTGGCCTACCTCATGCTCCGCTTCGTGCCGCAGCCTCGACGCCTGCTCTCGTTGCTGTGGGCGGTGCAACTCGGACTTTCCATCGCATTTTTGCTCTACATCCACGCACACCAGGGCGCGCTGGGTGCCGACTACGGGCGCGGCTTTCGCTGGCAATAGGCTATGCGACGAGCAGCACGACAGCCATGAGCAGCGACCACGAACGGCGCGCGCGCGGCCGGGGAGCATCGATGGCGCAGTCTAGTGAGAAGCTTGGAGAGGCGCCGGGAATCCTGCGGTCGGGCTGCGTCCGGCTCGTGCATCGCTCTTCCGAGCGTGGCCCGAGCGCGCCTTCACGGCTCAAGGTTGAAAGGCGAAGCTGACGACGTCGTCGGAGGCGAGGGGGCGACCGACGGCCGCGGCGTCCAGAACATCGGCAATGTAGAGCGTGCGCGCGCTGGGCGAGGACGCGTCGGGATAGGCGCTGTAGGCGACCAAGGCGGAGTCCGCCGACCACCTGTGGCTCAAGGCGTCGTCGGCCTGCGCTGGGCCGAGCGAGCGTGGCGTGCCGACGCTGCCCGAGCGCAGGTCGATCAGGTTCAGGCCGCCGGGCGCAGGATAGGCCAAGGTCCGCGAGTTGGGCGCGAAGCTGACCTGTGTGTTGACCAGCGCCGCGGCCGGCCGCGGTGCCTGCGGAACGCCGCCCTGTACGCGCGCGAGCAAAAGCTGGAGATCCGGCTGCCCTCGTGTGACCAGCGCGAGCCACGACTCGTTCGGCGCAAAGCGAGGCTCGGCCTCGGAGGCGGCCAGGGTTCCTTGCGCGCCCCCCGCGCGGGGCGCGGCATAGTGCACGGCGCTGCCGTCATTGGCGAGGAAGAGCGCATTGCGCGGCGACCACAGCCCGGACCAGCTCTCCTGTTCAACGCCCCCGGGCAGCGTCAGCGTGGCGAGCGCCGGGCCCAGCGCGGCTTGGTCGAACGCGTGCAGGCGCCAGCTCTCGCCATCGTGAGCCGCGATGAACTCGAAATCGCTCGAGGGGATCCATGCATCCGGGAACTCGGTGCGGTTTCCGGTCGTCAGCTCGAGCAGCAGACCCCCGCAGGCGACGGAAGGGGGGTCGATCCGGACCGAGCGGAACGAGGTGCAAGGCATCTGCACTTTGCGCGGGGTCGCCGCGCGGACATCCACATAGAAGGGAGCGATGTCGAGTCCGCGGTCGGCGAGAACGTCGTTCCCGACCCAGATCGGATCTGCGCTGACATTGGTATGGATAAAGCTGACGACGGGCCGGGCTGCGCTAGGGCTTCCGCTCGCCAGGTCGGAAACGAAGATCGTGTATTCGGCGCGGTTGTCGGCATCGAGCGGCCCACGCGCGAGATAGGCGAGGCGCTGCGAGTTGGGCGACCAAGAGAAGCCCACCATCGATGCGATCGCGGCCCGCCCGACGATCCTCGCCGATCCCAGCGCGGCGCCGGACGTGTCGACGAGATAAAGGACATCCTCGTCCTGCGGGCGTCCATCGACGTGGTACGCGAGCCAGTTCCCGTCGGGAGAGAAGCGGAAGCTGGTGATCAGCGGGGCGATCTCGGTCTGCGCCAGGCTAGCGCTCGAGGTATCGACGGCGTGCAGCGCATACGCGGCGAACGTCGATGTAGAGGTGGAGTACGCGAGCCAGCGTCGGACTACACGTGTCACCCGCAAGCGGAGCTCCAGCGCCGAGCTGCGCGCGCCGGAATCGGTCACGGCGACGCTGAAGCTGAACGTCCCCTGCTCGAGCGGCGCGCCGCTGAGAGTTCCGTCTGAGGCGAGCGCGAGCCCGTCGGGCAGGGCTCCGCGTACAAGCGCGAAGTCGTAGCCGCCGCTGCCGCCGCGCGCCCGAAACGTGAAGGCGTAGTCCCCGTTGAAGGCAGCCTCGGGAAGCTCGCGCCCGTCTTCGAGCTCGTCCGCGATCAGCGCGAGCGGCCCTCCGAGGTTTGCGTCGCCCGCGCTCGCGTCGGTGCTGCCGGAGCCGCCGCCTGCATCTCCATGCGCCGCATCTTCGTGGATGCTCCCGTCCTCTTCGTGGACGCTCCCGTCCAGGTCGCTCCCGGCATCTCGCCCGTTCGCGGGCGCACGCCTTCCCGCAAAGCCGCGGCCTAGGTACGTGACTTCGCCGCGAATCGCGTGTTGGCGACGCTCGGCCGGCAGCGCCTCGAAGCCGCCGCCCGCGGCGCTCCAGAGCAGCTCGGCCGCTCCCAACTCCGGCAGCTGGATCTCGACCGAAGCGGGCGCGAGGAATCGGAGGCCTGCCGGTTCGAAGCCGTACACGGGCGAGAGCGCCACGTATGCGTCGGGCGTGCCCGAGCTTGCGCGTGAGATCGTGATGGCGACCTCGTGATCCAGGGCGCCTGCAGGCACCTGCAGCGTCACGTCTTCGAAGGTCAACGCGCCGCCGCTCGCGCCGATCGTCTTCTCCGCGGATGACCTACCCGAGCCGCCCGCGCACGCGACGCATGCCAAGCCTACCCATACGCACGCGGCCCTCTGGATCCATGTCCACATCGCCGGCTACTGTGGCCGCCTTCGGCCGCATCTGTCTGTTGAAATGCATCGAATGCGCTGGCTCAGCAAATCGTCTGCAGCTAGCAGCTTCCGTGCCCGCTGGGTCTCCCCGGGACATGATCGAGGCGCGCGTAGCGTGGGACGGAACGTGGGTCGGTCCATCGCCCCTGGAGCTGGATCTCGCGCTCGGCGGCGCCGTGCGCGTAGGCGCTGGTGCCGAGGCCCGGGCGGAGCGAGTGCGCTGAATAATGCCCGCCGAGCTCGGCGCGCGCGACGGCGCGCTGGACGGCCCCCGACACGCAGCGGGTCGAGATATGCGCTGATGTTCCATGGTGGCGCCAGTGACGACACGAAAGAGCGGTCCCACCGGGCGCCCTACTCTCCCGATCCAATCGCGGACAGCGGCCACGGGACACGTCGTTGGAGAGCTTCCGTATGGAATGGGGCGCCCGAGCTGGTCCTCCTTGCTGCGCCGCACGAGCACGTCGAGGCCGCCGGCGGTGAAGGTCAAGTCCGTGATGTTCAAGCCCACGAGTTCGCCCGCGCGAAACGCCCCGCGAAGCCGAGGAGCAAGATCGCGCGGTCGCGGGCGTCACGGGTGCCACGTAGCGCGCGGCGCAGTCCTTCAGGTACTCGAGATCGAAGGCGATGGGGACAGCTCATCACGTGGCGAGCTGTCCACATGCCGTCGTTCCACGCGGGGCTGCGGGACAGCAGTCCCGCGGGGCTGCGGGACAGACGTCCGGGCGGCGGCGGGCGCGGGCTTATCGTCCAGAGGGCGAGCTGCATGGCGGAGACGCTGCCACTGCACACCCACTCAGGTAACGGCTTAGTGCCAAATTGATGCGTAAACGGATAGTTAGCCCGCATCGATCATGGGACTGTCGGATAACTGATCAGAGTCGGACAGTCCGCGGATCTTGCCAGGCAGCGTTAGAGGAGCATTCGCTATTTGCGAATCGCGAATCGCAAATGAACGTGCTCAAGGTGCTCGACGTCTCCACACCGACGAACTACTGGGCGTCGTCCCCCGCCTGCAAAGAGGCCCAGGTGCGCAGCGCAATCTGCGCTTCGTGCGCAGGCTCCAGATGATCGAGAAGCTGCCCAGGCGCGATCAGGATGCGCTCCTGCGCACCATCGATGCTTTCCTCGATCGCGCTAAGGCAGGCTAGCGTTCTTCCTTGCCCTTCATCACTCGTCGGGCGCACTCAACAAGATGACTTGCAAGCAAGTGTGAGTCCCAAGTGGCTGGTGAGGTCCAAAGATGGCCTTCAGGGCTTTCTGGCCGGACGTTCACGATGTTAGCAATGTGGTCGCGGGCGTCCCAGCCAAGAGCGACCCCCCCTTCTACCTCGACGTAGAGACTGCCAAGTGCTTGCTTGTCGAAGCGCGACGACACAACCCGCACCCCGAAACTTTCTACGTTCCGCACGATGTCGGCGAGCAAACGCTTCCTGCGCTCGAAGAAGGTCATGTCTCAGGCTTCGTTAATGGATGGGCGCCGCGTACTGCTCTTAAGCCGAGCTAGTCTTTGCGAGATCGACGAGCCGAGAAGCCAGCAGATGTGCATCCCATGTCGGTTGAGAAGACCAAAGCAACCGGTTCACGCCTGGTAGAATATTCCCAATCGATGCGACATGGTCACGCGCGTCCCAAGCCAGCGCGATATGCCCCTCGACTTCAATGTATAGGCTGCCCAGCGCCTGCTTATCGAACCGTGCTTCGACGATGCGCAGGCCAGCTGCCTCGATCTCGCGCACAATGTCTTCGAGCAGGCGCTTCCGCTGGTCGGAGAAGAACATGCTCTAGTATCGCACCAAACGTGAGCCAGCGGCACCATCACCAACGACTCGGTATCCTCGGCTGAGTAGGTACTCGACTTCCGCTGCGAAGGACCGCCCTGGCGCTCCGAGATTTGACGCGAGGACAAACTCACGGCCTAGCGCAATTTGTAGATCAAGCCACTTCATGTTGACCCACTGGGCGAGGCCCGCGCGCTCAAGCACTGCATAGACAGAAGGCGGAAGATTGAATCTGGCGAAACCCAAGGCCTGGCCTACCTCGACGTAGTTTGGAAGCCCGGCGGCGCTCTCGGCGAAGGCGCCGATTACAGCCCTTGTTTCGCCCGCTGCCCGGGCACCTGCAATGGCGCCTGTGACAGCCCCCTGCAAGAAACCAGCAAGCAGCCCAGCAGCGCTGCCGCTCAGGTACGCTCCGCTGCCTTCATCAACTTCACCTCCAAGACCAACTGCCTGTCGCGCGTACTTGCCGATGCCGAACGAAATCATGTCGCCGAAGCCGGCGCCCGTGTTCGTCGCCCAGGTACCCGCGCCGGTGTCGTAGCCGGACTTGAACGACTTGACTCGGCTGTAGTGCTGCGTCGCCGGCAAACCCACTGACGCGAGCACGCCGAAGCCCGCCATGGTGAACGACATTTGGATCATCGACATGAGGCCGCTGGGGTCCCCCCAAACGGCGGGATTGTTCGCTGCGAAGGCGTACGGCTGCATGCTTTCAGGTGTTAGCAGCTTGCCTTCTGCTGGGTCCCTGCTCGTGAACCGGCCCGCCTTTGCATCGTACACGCGAGCGCGCACGAAATAGAGTCCGCTCGGATCCTGCCACATGCCGTGCAACCGGAAGTCGCCGTGCGTTGTGCTCGGCACCGTGCTTCCGCCGAGATCGTTGCCGAACGCATCGTAGTCCACACTCGACACCACCGATCCGGACGTGCTTGCGGTCGCGATCACGCTGCCGTTCGCATCAGTGAGGTAGTACTCCGTGCCCCCCGATGTCGTCTTCGCCAGCGGCATCTCGCCCGCGAACGCGTAGCTCACGATCACGGCGCCGCTCGCGTCCGTTATCGCTTGCGGCGACTCGAATCCGTCGCCGGCATTCGGCGCCGTCAAGAAGCGGTTGGTGCCGCTTGTCGTCGTCACGCCGACGCGCCGCCCGAGCGCATCAAACGCAAACTCCGTCGTCGCTGATCCGTCGACCACACGCGTGACGTGGTCGTCGCTGTCGTACGTCAGCGCAAGCTGTCGCCCGTCCTCGACAAGCTCCGTCTCCCGCCCACCGTTGTCGGTCACGCGCGCCTCGAGCTCGCCCTCCGTGCTCAAGCCGACGAGCCGCGACCCCGCCGCATACGAATACGTCGAGACCACGCCATTGCGCGTCTTCGTCAGCCGGTTGCCGTCGGCATCGTACGTGTAGCCAAGCTCCTCCTCGAGCACCCCACCCACGGTGAAATACCGCTCGCTCGTGAGCCGCAACGCCACGTCGTACCCAATCTCGACGTAGCTCCCGTCCTCCTTCGTAATCCGCGTCGGCTCCCCGCCCGGCGCACGCACATACGTCCGCGAAACCAGCACGACGTTGCTCGCATTCCGATGCACCACGCTCAGCGGCCGATCGCGCGCATCGTACGTGTACGTCGTCACCACCCCATTCGGCAGCGTCCGCGTCGAAAGCCGGTTCTCCGCGTCGTACACGAAGACCGTGCTGCCCCCGAGCGGGTCGATCACCTCGATGAGATTACCGACTTCGTCGTACGCATACTGCGTGACCAACGGCGCGGCGCTCGCCGTCGCCCGCACCTCCTGCCGCACCGTACGCCCCAGCAGATCGCGCACGTAACGCACGCTGCCGCCGTGCGGGTACACGATGCCCGCAAAGCGGCCTACCGTGTCGTACTCGTACGTCGTCGTGCCCGTCGCGTCGGTCATCGACGCGAGCCGGTCGTTCGGCCCATACACGAAGCTGCGGTTGTCCCCCGCGCCGCTCGTCCGGCTCACCTCGCGCTTGGCCGCGTCGTACGTGAATGACAAGGTGGTGCCCTGCGGCAGGCTCACGCTCTCCGGGTGCGCGTCCGCGTCGGTATACGAGTACGCCTTTTGCGCGCCCCAGGGCAAGGTCACGCGGCTGGGCCGTCCCGAGCTGTCGCGCTCGTACGTCGTCACGTCGCCGCGCGGCGTGCGCACGCTCTGCAGCTCGCTCGTGAACAGGCCGTCGCCGGTGAACGCGCTGCTGGCGTTCTGAAGCA
>WUUC01031181.1_pt1 | contig 16550 bp, 7 predicted proteins | sample 6278441 | NCBI WGS metagenome assembly WUUC01 (sample SAMN13675441, study PRJNA597444) | soil metagenome | isolation source: soil | place: USA: Washington | collected 2017-10
AGGGGACTCATAATCCCTTGGTTGCAGGTTCGAATCCTGCCGGGCCCACCAATTCACTTGAGGTTTATTCTGGCTTGTGCATGAAACCAAAGTCTGGCCATTTTGGCCAAACTTTGATGATCGAATAGTAGAGATCGGCCACTCACTCGGTCATTTCGCTATCTTCATGCCGGCTATCAGGCCCCAAGCAGACATCGCGAGCTGGTCAGAAAATCTGAGCGACGCATCGGCTGCAGCAGCGTTGCACACAAAGACTATCAGCGGACAAATGCCAGCACGGCATGCGTGCGATAGGTGCCACTTGGCGAGCTATGTTGCTGACCTAGTCCGTCGCTCGCAATGTGCCTGCCACTCTTCCATTGCACCTGCAATCCAAGTCTTTGCGGGTGCGCGAACACACGCCTGCGAACGATCATCTTAAGCGAGTCCTGCAGTAAGCCGCTACGTGTTAAGGGCCGACGCAACTGGGTTACTGTCGGAATACTCGGTCACGAGATCGGACACATCTTGAGCGGACATGGGATTGATCCAGACCTTGAGCAATCGCCGGATACGCCGGAGTGGCAGCAGTTCGAAGCCGATGCGTTTGCAGAATGGGCGATGACCAAGCTTGGCGCGACGCCGGAAGAGGCAAGAAAATGCGGACCTATGAATGGGGTCACAGCCGAGAAGTGATGGTCTGCGTCGATTTGACGTGCCATGAGCTTCCTCTAATTTAGTGTCGACTAAAGTTGACCTGCTTACATGCTTAAATTTTTGCGTGTATAGCGCGTCTCGTTCTCGGAGCGCGATCACTGACGAAGCGAGGTAGGGGGCATTCCTTGAGCCGCTAGCGCAGAGCGTGGCATCTTGATCCGGTCGTTAGGGGTCAGTTCCTTCTCTTAGTCGGAAGTAATTGCGCGAAGGCGTCTCTGCCTGAGCCTGTTACGAACGACCGCCGCAAGATGTGTGTTGTACTACAACACCATCTTGCCAAAGAGGGCGTGCCGCCCCCTGTTGGATACCCCCTGCCTACCGGCGCATTCAGGCATCGAGCCGTTCATGCGCCGGAGCAACTTAGTGGCCGTTGCGTCGCCAGTCATGGGCGCGTTCCTGCTCCCCCGACACCCCCATGACCAAGGGAGACTTCGCTCTCCCCTGGACCCATCGACCAAGGTCGCTTCCGGCGCTCCCCTGGAACCCATCGGCCAACCGTGCGCGGGTTGGATGCGCGCCAACCTCATCGCGGTTGGATTGCGACCGGGGGGCTTTTCGCGCCGCCCCGGACCCCACGAGAAATGGAGCCGTCGCGCCTGCTGTAGCGCTAGCCTGGATTTGCTTTCCGGGCGGCATTTGGGGCACCTACCGAGCGCTGGGCAAGCGACATCCGGCTTTACATTCCTATAGGGGCATGCATAGGTTGTAAAATCGGCACAAAACACCCTGCAATCGCACCTAGCAAGAAGAAGTACCGGGATGGCAATGGAACCCGCTAAACGAATAGATCAGGCACAAGCCGCTGAAGGCGAGGCCCATGATTTCGTCTTAACCCTCGACGCCTTTGTGCGCTCAATCCGGGTTAAGCGTTCCACCCCGCACGCCCTGTTTATCGGGGCAGGTGCCTCCATCAGCTCCGGCGTCCCTTCGGCGGAAAAATGCATTTGGGAATGGAAGCGGAGCATTTTTCTGACGAGCAATCCGGGCATGGAAGATCAGTTCTCGGAACTCACCTTGCCAAGCGTTCAAAAGCGCATCCAGGACTGGCTGGACCGGCAAGGCGGGTTTCCGGCGTCCGGCACTGCCGAGGAATATGGGTTCTACATCCAGCGTTGCTACCCAATCATCGGTGACCGAAGAGCCTTCTTTCAGGAGAAGGTGCGGACTGCGAAACCCCATGTCGGTTACCGCCTCGTTTGCCACTTGGCCCAAACCGGCCTTATCCGTTCTTTCTGGAGTACTAATTTCGACAGTCTTCCGGCCCGCTCCTTGGCCAACTTCCAACTGACACCCATTGAGATTGGTATCGATAGTCAGCATCGATTGCCGCGTACGATGGCCAACGGCGAGATTTGCTGCGTCTCGATGCACGGCGACTATCGCTACGACGCCCTGAAGAATACGGCTGAAGAACTGCAGGCCCAGGAAAAGGAACTTCGGCAGGCACTGATCGAGGAAACCAAGACTTACCCGCTGATTATCAGCGGCTACAGCGGCCGTGATGAATCAATCATGGAAGCTTTGGAGGCGGCTTACGGACAGCGCGGCGGCGGCACTCTGTACTGGTGCGGTTTCGGCGATGTGGATGTCCCTGAACCTATTGCAAAACTGATTAAGCACGCCCGCGCGAACGGACATGACGCCTTTTACGTTCCCTCGCAAGGGTTCGATGACTTAGCGACGAGGCTGGCGCTCCACTGCCTAGACGGAGAGACGCGTGAAACCGCCAAGCGGGATATTTCGCAGCTCACGCCGCAGAATTTGCTCGACCGCACACCCTTTCAGGTCCCCGCACTTCGTGCGACGACACTCATCAAGAGCAACGCCTTTGAAATCGAATGCCCGGCGGAGGTTCTGCAATTTGATCTCAAAGTGTGGCCCGCCGAGAAAGTATGGCAATGGCTGCGTCAACAAACGAGCAAACACTCGGTCGTCGCCGTCCCGCTGCGAGGCAAAGTGCTGGCACTCGGATTGATAGACGACATTCGCGAAATCTTCGGCGAGAACATCAAGGGAAATATCGAGCGCGTGCCGGTAGCGCCCGAGGAGTATGGCTACGAAGACGGTGCGATTGTTCGTCTGATGCGTGAAGCGCTTTGCCGCTCGATGGCAGAGAGAATCCGTGTGCCTTCAGACCAGAGTTCGGAAATCTGGTTTCCTAAGCCGGTCAAGACGGTGAAGGAAGGGGATTTGAACTGCATTGCATACGAGTCTGTTCTCCTGTTCCTTCGCCGTATCGGCAATGTTCAATATCTCGTCCTGAAACCGTCGATTAAGATTCTCGACGAAAAAGGGGCTCTGGTTCCGCACGAGATTGCTAGTCCAATCAAACTCGGCATTCTTGGTTGGCAGCACAACAAACCTTTCAACCAGGCCGTAAACAAATGGCGCAGCGAACTGCTTCCCAAGACGGGAGACGCGACGTTTGAATTCCCGGTGAACAGCGCATCCACTTTCAAGTTCAAAGTTCGGCGCTCGCCTATTTTCGCGGAGATTAGTCAGCCCGGCGCAGCGGTGATTACTCCGCCTGCAGGCGTCAAACCACTTCTCAAGCATCGCGGAATAGAACTGAGCGAACCCGAGTTGCTCTTTTCTAACAAGGGCGGCTCCGGGACGGTTAAAGACACTCACCCGGTGCGCGGGCTTGTCACCAATCGGCCTTACGACTTCTCGCTTACGGCGAAGGGTTTGGTGCCCACTATTCGAGTTGCAGTCGTTTGTCCTCGCCCTGAAGCCAAGCCTCTTGCCTCATATCTGGCAAATGCGCAGCAGCAACATACTCCGGCGCAGTCCGAGCGCGACTATCTCGTGGACTATCCCGGCTTTCAGCAATCATACGGACTGCCGCTTGAGGTGCCGAACCCAGGACAGGCGGGATGGGCCATCTGCCCGGAGCCAACAGAAAGCGACCCGCGCCGCGCATCCATCGAAGTTGCTCGCAATATCAACAATGCAATTCAGTCCTTGCAGTCCTCGTTCGCACCGAACGTCGTGTTGGTCTTTTTCCCGGAGCGCTGGAATCACTTACGCGGATTCAGCGGTGAAACAGAGCGCTTTGATGTTCACGACTTCGTGAAAGCATTTTGCGTTCAGCGCGGCGTTGCCACCCAATTCCTCAATCAAAGTACGCTCGCGGACAAGCAGCAGTGCCGCGTCTGGTGGTGGCTGTCACTTGCGCTCTACGTAAAAAGCATGAGGACTCCATGGGTTCTTAATAATCTGAGCGATGACACCGCGTTTGTCGGGCTTGGGTTCAGCGTAGATAGGACCGCCGAGCGCGGTAAGCATGTGGTCCTCGGGTGCAGTCATATCTACAGCGCGCGCGGCGAAGGATTGCAGTATCGCTTGAGCAAAGTTGAAGACCCAATCATGCGCGGCAAAAATCCGTTCATGTCGAAGGATGATGCGAGGCGTGTGGGAGAAACAATTCGCGAGTTGTTCTTCGATTCCCGCATGAAGCTGCCGGACCGTGTCGTTCTTCACAAGCGAACTCCGTTTAGACGTGAAGAGCGCGAGGGCCTTCTCGATGGTCTTGGTGGCGTCAACCAGATCGACATGCTGGAAATACAGACTGATAACGCGCTGCGCTATGTTGCTTCACAGGCGACAAAGGACGGCATAGATGAAGATAACTATCCGGTGAGACGTGGGACCGTTATGCAACTCGACCCTCATAGCGCTCTATTGTGGGTGCATGGCGCAACGCAGGCGGTCAATCCGAGAATGAAATACTTCCAGGGCAAGCGTCGCATTCCCGCTCCCTTGACCATACGACGTCACGTTGGAAAAACGGACCTAAAGCAAATCTCCGACGAGATCCTCGGGCTGTCGAAGATGAACTGGAATACGTTCGATCTCTACACAAAAGACCCGGCGACACTTCAGTCGTCGAACGAGATTGCTCGCATCGGGTCGCTCCTGCAGCGATTTGGGTCCGCCTCGTACGATTACCGGCTTTTCATCTAGGTTCTTCTGCATCACCACCGGTTGGATGGCGACCGGGGACTTTCGCGCCGTCGCCGGACACCACGACTTGGCCATGCCTAACAACCCGCAGACAATTCGTCCTGTCTCGGCACGGGGGAAGTTTTTGCTTTTCGCTGCGAAATCAAATCGCTATAGTGGCGTGCAAACAACGAGTAATCAGCGTCAAGGGAATGTTCTGGGATGGCCAAAATAATAAAAATCGAGACGCGGGAGGTGTCTCTCAAACGACGGCTCCGCAGGCATCTCAATAAACTTGGGTTTGTGAAAGGGGAGGACGGCCTCCTGCAAATGGCAGGTACAGGCAAGGATGTTATCCGGTCGCTCCACTCCGGCCACCGCGCAGACCGGCTTGCCCAAAACCGTGAGTTCATCAAGGCGCACTCCGCCGACCTCCTCAAGCATTTCGCGACCGGAAGGGATATCGATCCGTCGAAAATTCAGCCTGTGCTTGAGCGCGTGCGATCCGGCACGGAAGACAGCGATCTGTTCCGGCTGGCTTCACTCACCTGGTCGGTTCCGGTTTCCAACGGCTTTGGCAGGCGGATTCGCTACCTGGTCCGCGACAAGCAAAATGACAAGATCATCGGGCTTATCGCTATAGGCGATCCGGTTTTCAATCTCTCCGTTAGGGACAAGCTCATCGGCTGGGATTCAAAGGCGCGGGGCGAGCGCCTCGTAAACCTGATGGATGCTTACGTGCTGGGAGCGATTGCGCCCTACAACGCATTGCTTGGCGGCAAGCTGGTCGCCTGCATGCTGCGGACGCGTGACGTCTACGACGATTTTCAGAAGGAGTATGGAGACACCACCGGGATCATTTCCGGTAAGGAAAAGAAGGCCAGACTGCTCGCGGTCATGACGACGTCCTCTCTGGGCCGGTCCTCTATCTATAACCGCCTCAAATTAGGCGAGACGCAGTATTTCAAGCCCATCGGCTACACGTCCGGGTGGGGGCACTTTCACATACCGGACAAACTCTTTGCAGACCTGCGGGACTACCTTCGGTTCATTGAGCATCCATATGCAGATAAGCACCGCTTCGGTGAAGGTCCAAACTGGCGGCTGCGAACCACGCGCACGGCTCTCGAAATCATCGGTTTCAAAGAGGACGTGATGAAGCACGGCATCAAACGCGAAGTGTTCCTTTGTGAGTTTGCTTCGAACGCTCTGAAGATGCTCAAGGCCGGAAAGGGACGCCCCAATCTAAAAAGTCTGCTGAGTGCAGAGGATGTGGCCGGACTTGCACTTGAGCGCTGGGTGCGGCCCCGCGCGTTACGAAGACCCGAATATCAAGACTGGACGGCTGACGATTTGAAGTTGCTGCTGACAAACAACCTCAAAATCGATCCGCCTAAACTGGTCGCGACGAAGTGAAATGAGGCAGGCGCTGCAGGAGCACAAACGCACCATGCCTTTACCTCTCGACACCCTGCAGGCATCGCTCGACGCTCACTTCCGTGACCTTGCCCATTCGCGTTCGGCTTCCGGACTTCCGCTTTTCGCATTCGAGCACGGACTCGATACATCACAAATCGAAGAACTATCACTCCACGTTCGTGCCCAAATCCAGGCGGGCAATGGAAGGCTGAGTGGTCATTGGTTACCCTGGATTGTCTATGCATCAGAGATTGGCTACGGTTATACGGGCGAAGAATATTGGCAATCGTTCGAGGAACAGACTCCCGGATGGGAAGGTCATCACCGCGATGCTTTAAGAGGCTGGTTCCGTAAGTTTCACACAACCTATCGCGGCGTCGAGCCATCCGGTCCTTGGGCGACGAACTTCCCGATCATTGCGTGGCCGATAACTCACGCGATACTTCCAAAATATCTTCAATACCAGTTCGCGAGAGCGATCCATCAAAACCGTTACCGTCTCGCCAGTCTCGGCGAACTCGATCCCAAAACGATGGGGCGGCTGCTCGCCGCCTACACGGACGATCCATCGACCCGCTTCCAGCAGTTTCTTCAGCAGGAAGAGCTAACGGGGCGAATATTGCTCGGCCTGCTTGGAGCAGATACGGATGATGCGTCTGGTCCGATCTATCCGAACACACTCAAGCGGATTGTCGAAGACCTCGACGCTGTTCGCGCGACCCGAACATGGCTAAAGGATGTCCGTACCGTCATTGCCAAGTTCAAAGGAATCGGACATGGCAGCGGCAATCTCGCAATCCGCTCTGGCGAGACTCGAGAGGGCGGTGCCCCCAAGCCTGTTGATATCGACATCCGGCCCAGGCTTTTTCTTCGCCACTCAGGGGGCGGGAGTTGGGCGGTTGGACTTTCTGTGCCAAGTCTTGCGGCCGTTGCTGCGTTGAAACCGGAAGTTGGCGCGGTATTGCGAGCGACGAGAACGAGGGTTGCGGGCGGCATCGACATAAAGCCCTCCGGATGGGTGCTCTCATCAAACCGCGCCGCGATTGTGAAAACGTGGCCAGTTCCGGGTACGGCGCTCTTGCAATTCGAAAAGAGTCATCCCGTGCTCGATGCGCTTCTCAAGTCCGACTTCACAATGGGTGAGGAGTCGCTGTGGCTATTCCGTATTGGCCCGGATGGGCTTGCGCGCGAGATAACAGGCCGCACGGTTCGACCAAACACAGACTACATCTTACTCGCAGCAGTTCGGCCGAGCGTGGCTGGGCTTTCAACGGAAGTCGCCGTTGAATGCGCTGGCGCTGAAGCATGTCGTCTTTCCCTTCCGTCTAGCTTGAGCGCCGAGCAAACAAAAGCGCTCACAGCATCGGGCCTGCAAGTCGCCCGCACTATTTCGGTTTGGCCAGCGGGTCTGCCATGCCGTGGTTGGGACGGCGAAGGTCAAAGTGAATGGCTCACGACGGAAGAGCCGGTTCTTGGAATAGTTCACGACCACCCGGTTTCCAGTTTCTTAATCCGAATGAACGGCGCTACTCACTGCACGGTAAATGCGGGCGCTCCAGGAACGCCACTCTTTATAAAGCTAAATCGCTTGCCTGCAGGCACGCACAGAATGTCCGTAGTAGCGCAGCGGCAAGGCTCCATCGCTGACTTGACACAGCGAACTCCCACGGATGGCTTTCTCGATCTTGTTGTGCGCGAGCCCGAGCCATGGGTTCCGGGCGTATCGGCGCATTCTGGCCTTATCGTAACGGTCACGCCGTACGACGCCGACCTTGACGATTTTTGGACAGGGAAAGCGGAAATCTCTGTCATGGGACCGGAAAGCCATCAAGTGACTTGCTCCATCTCTCTTGAGCGCACGAATGGCGAGGAAGTTTTCTCTGAGAACACAGGCCAGAGTGTGCCTCTTCCGCTAACGCCGGAAGCGATGCGAAAGAAAGTTGAAGCAATTGCGGAACGCGAGGCCTCGACGTCATGGAGATATCCGGAAGCGTCTGTCGGGTGTTTGCGCATTCATGGCGGTGAACTAGGAGAGTTCGTTCACGAATTCCACCGTGACGTTCCGCCGCTTCGCTGGCTCATTCGAAAATCCGGCGACAAGGTTCTTTTGAAGCTCGCTGACGATACCGGCTCTGGTCAACACGCAGAATGCGAATCCTTCAGCATGAGCAGGCCCACCGAGGCAATTACAAACGATGCGATCAAGCTGCAAGTGGGGATCGAATCTGTGCCTCCCGGTGCGCTCTATGTTGCTCGTAGCGGCTCTCACACGGATGCCGTGGTCCTAAGTCACGGATTTGCGCATGAAGGCCTTAAAGGGCTGGGTGTTACGCCGAGTTTCGCCAATGTTGTCGATGGCTCAATGAGCTTGAAGCAGGCAATCATTGTTCTCGATATGTGGTCGAGCGCGCGTGTTGTTGGATCACTTGCCGACGTCAGGAGAGCGCAAGTCACGCGCGACCTCACCAACGCGATCTTCGCCAAGTTATGCGGCAGGCACTGGACGGAAGCAGAGCGAACCTTTCTCGGAAGCCCGCGAGCGCCTTCAGTCTCCGATGCCCTCCAGCACAGAGTCTGCGACTTTGGCGGGTTTGGAGTCGTGATAAAGGATAATTACGCAAAGTTTCTGAGTGAGGAAGCTGGCGCGTGGTATGCGGAGCTTTGCAAGCGCTACAAGATTTGTGAAAGCCGGACGCTCTGCGAGTTCGCAATCAGGCTCGCTTTCGAACCAAGGAAAATGTCCGCCGTCTACAAGGACAGGCTCGACGAACTGGCAAAGCAGGCGGCATCCGGTCCGGCAGTCGTGCGCGGCGCTCGGTTCGGCAAGCTCCTATGCCATGAGTTTCTGCCGAACGAGTCAGCGTCATTCGGGCGAGGCCACAAATGGCTGTAACTCAAGTTGCAAGCGCTGAAGTATTGGCTGGTGCCCGTGGATCATTGGGTCTAAAGTCTACGAGCCCTGCGCAGGTAGATAGCGAATTCCTCGCGGCTGCCCTTCGACACACCGCCGGAATTCTTTGTCCGTGCTCGGGAGCGGCTCTACGCGCTGCTCTTGTAGACAGCCTTCAGTACCTCGCAGCGACTGATGGACTCGCTGAAAGAATTGAAGATGCCATCGAAGGTCTTATTGTCGGTGGAGATTTGCTTGAGCTAAGTCAGGTGACCACCAATGACATAAATGCCAAGGGAACATGGCTCTTCGCTGCGCCGCCTGGATATATCGTGCGCCCTAACGGCAGCATCTTCCTGACCGGTATCGTCGCCGACAGGGATACCTACCTTCCGCACGAACTGATGGAGCGCATTAAATACGATGGGTTCACGCGGGCAATCATGCCTGCACAGGGCGAACCGCTCGCCGAGCAACTCTCTGAACTTGGTTTGCAGGCGCTTAGCACGGATCACTGGCTGAAGCCGCCAAAACCGGAGACTGCTGCGGAGCTGCTCAAGAGGCATATCTCGAAACTCGACGCATCGCAGCGTAGCGGTGACATTCCGCAACTGGAAATCATCGATCCGGCTAAACCCGTTACCTACTATCGCGGTCGGTGGATTCAGCCGAGGAAGCACACAGGAGTTTTTGTCGGGCGGAGACCCCAGGAATTTGGCTCACCCATTTGGTGCCTGGTGCGCTTGCAAGACGGGCAGGCCCAGCAATTGCTCGATTTCCCTCTACACAAGAGCAAGCTGCGCGGATGTGATGCCGCATGGCACCTTCAGATGGCTGTGGATCGCGAAAGCGGCACAGCGCAGCAATACAGGGTGCGTACCACCGAAGAGTATGCATTTCTTGATTTCTTCTCGCCGCTGCCACTTTGGGCGGAGCGGCGTTTTATGTTTCTTGGAAGGCACGCGGATGTGACCGGTTGTCTGCTGTCATACCGCCTTCCAATCAAGGAAATCGCCGCCGAAGAGAAATTCATTCAAGAGCGGCTTTGGTTAGGCCGCTCATCCCCTGCTGAACCTGGAGTGCGCTAGTGCAGACCATCAACGAAACCATTAAGCAATTGCACGATGCGCTAAGCGACTATATCGAAGCAACTTATCACATCGCGGCTCCGACGTTGATTTCGCAACGACAGGAATTACTTGCTAAACCGGGGGTGATTCATCAGGTTCCATATCTGGAATCGACACCGCGATATGAAGCGGGAAAGAAGTTCGCTGACATCGAGGGATTGTCTAGTGCTGCGTTAGATGTATTCAGCGCGCTTGCCAGAAACGATGGGGGTCTTTCAAAAGTTCTCTATGATCCTCCTTATCGGCATCAATCCGAGGCGCTGGAGAATAGCCTCGTCAAACGCAAGAACCTCGTCATCATGACGGGCACTGGTTCGGGCAAGACGGAATCGTTCTTGTTGCCCATCCTCGGAAAGTTCGCAGACGAAGCGAAGATGAGACCCAAAGTCTTTTCCAGTCAACCAGCGATGAGGGCACTCATTCTCTATCCTATGAATGCCCTCGTGAACGACCAGCTTGGGCGTTTGCGTTCTCTCTTCGCCGACCCGCGTTTGATCGCGCTATTCAAGAAGTGGGCCGGACGACCGCCGCGCTTTGCGCGCTATACCAGCCGTACTCCCTACGCCGGTATTCGGACTTCCGAGAAAGACTCGCAGAAGCTGACTGGCTTCGAGAACTTCTATGTCTCGCTCCAGCGGCAAGCGGAAACCGGAGAAGGGGAGGAACAGGAAGAGGCAGCGAGACTGCTGCGCGATCTGAAGGCCAGAGGTAAGTGGCCAGCTAAGGCCAACCTTGCAGAGTGGTTCGGACAAAAGGGGACGCGCTGGCAAGACAAGTACGGAGAGTTTCAGCGGGCAATTACCTTGCCAGACGATTCCGAACTCCTGACTCGCCATGAGGTGCAGGAAGCGCCGCCGGACTTGCTCGTTACAAACTATTCGATGCTCGAATACATGCTCATGCGTCCCATCGAGCGGTCGATCTTCGATGCAACGAAGGAATGGCTTGCTAAGAATCCCACTGAAACTTTCTTGGTCGTGCTGGATGAAGCACATCTCTATAGGGGAGCCGCCGGTGCAGAAGTTGGCTTGCTATTGCGAAGGCTAAGGGACCGTCTCGGTATATCTTCCGAGCGCTTCCAAGTTATTTGCGCAACGGCGAGCTTCAAGGACCAGAAATACGCCCCCGAGTTCGGCGCACAGCTCTCTGGTGCCGATGCAAGCACGTTTGTCGCGATCACTGGCACACTTGACTTGCGTCCGCATGCGGCTACCGGCTCGAACAGGGATGCGGAAGTGCTCGCCTCGATAGACCTCACTGAGTTCTATAGTGGAGAGACTGACGCGCAGCGCATCAGCGCGGTCCGTCCGCTGCTTGAATATCGCGGGATCAAGGCGGAGGGTTCGCCAGAATTGGCTCTCTATGATGCGCTCTCGCCGTTTGCCCCAATGGGCCTGCTCATCAATGCGACCATGAAACAGGCGCGCCCTGTCGCAAAGCTTGGCGGCGAAATGTTCCCGACGACCAAGCCGGACGTGGCAGAGCGTGCGATCACAGTCCTTATGGCTCTCGGAAGTCTTGCAAGGCCTGACGATAAAGCCCCGGGTCTCCTGCCCTGTCGTATCCACAATTTCTTTCGTGGATTGCCCGGACTCTGGGTCTGTATGGACCCCAATTGCAAAGAGCTTGCTGAAGACAAACGCGATGGTATTTGCGGAAAAATGTATAGCCAGCCGCGCGACTTCTGCGATTGCAATGCGCGGGTTCTTGAGTTCTACACATGCCGAAACTGTGGCTCTGCCTATGCGAGGGCATACACCGATGATTTAGACACGCCTCGAACATTGTGGTCAAAGCCTGGTCGCAGGATGCGCTTGACCGATCACGATGCTAGCCCGCTGCTTCCAATAGACCTGTTGCTAGAGAAGCCGACAAATGATCTCGTCGCAGAGATCGCAGATTTCGATCTGGAAACCGCAAGCCTCAATCCCGAGAAAGCAGGCGAGCGCATGCGCTCCGTTTATTTACGCAGCGACCGCGTTCTTGCTACTCAGAAGGAAGACGAAGAGAACGAGCAGGAAGATGCAGTTCCGGACGAGGCGCGCGGTCAGTTCATACCTTGTGCAGTGTGTGGAAAAAGGGCGAGTTACGGTCGCAGTTATGTTCAGGATCACCAGACCAAGGGCGATGAACCATTTCAAGCTCTCGTAACGCGTCAGATTCAAATCCAACCGCAGGGGTCGATGCCCGCAACGCAGTTCGCGCCTCTGCAGGGCAGAAAGGTTCTAACATTCTCAGATTCACGGCAGGTTGCAGCGCGTCTTGCGCCGAACCTGCAGAACTACTCTGTTAGAGATTCTCTGCGCCCGCTCATCGTATATGGCTACCGGCGCTTGCTAGGCAACGCCATTCTCCGCGCGAATTTGAGTCTCGAAGACTTGTACCTCGCAGTTCTATTGGCGTCTCAGGAATTGCGTGTGCGTTTGCGTCCTGAACTCAAGCTTGGAGAAAGTTCTGCAGCGGAGCAAACCATCGCAAGTGCAATTCAAGATGGTTCGGCCACTACGGATGTTGGGTTGCAAAACCTTTGCATCGAATTGCGTACGGTGAAACCGCCGGAAGCATTGCTAGAGAATCTGATAAAGACGTTAGGTGATCGTTTCCTCGGCCTTGAGGCTCTTGCACTCGCGTCGATAGTGGAAAGAGCAAAACACACACCCGCTCTGGAGAAACTCCCCACGATACCGGGCTATGCGGAGACACCGGAAGCCAAGGTAGCACTCGCCCGCTCATGGCTGCGTTGCTGGCAAAGCAACGGCTTTTGGCTCAACTCAATGCCGCTTGTCTGGGCAAACCGTCCGCGCTCGGAAGGGACAAGCGTCAAAGCCCGCAAAGGCAAGATCAAAGCCGTGGAGAAGATATTGCTGGACAAGGGCTCCCGAAAAATATTCGACACCCAATGGACTCCGCAGCTTCTGAAAATCTTTACTGAGGAAGTTGGAAGCGGATTCTTGCGGCTTCGGGGTAGCGAATTATCACTACGGCTTGAAGGCGACTGGGTGCGCTGCGTGAGCTGTAAGTCGGTGCACCGGCCAATTCCCGGATTGAAGCGATGCCTTGATTGCAGTAGTGCAAGTGTTGCGGCTCTGCAGCCCGAGACAGATGTCGTCTTCGTTGCTCGCAAGGGCTATTACCGCAGGCCGGCAATGGCCGCTCTCGGTGATCCGCCAACGCAGCCAATGGCTCTGATTGCAGCCGAACATACGGCGCAGCTCAACGCTCCCCAGAGCGAGGACATATTTTCGAAAGCCGAAGAGAATGAATTGCTGTTTCAAGATGTGCGTTTGTTGTCGGGAACGCGAGGGCTTCGCGCAACGGCCATTGATGTGCTTTCGAGCACAACGACTATGGAAGTTGGTATCGATCTCGGCGCTCTGTCAGGCGTCGCTCTTCGCAACATGCCCCCCGGTCGAGCCAACTACCAACAGCGAGCGGGCCGTGCGGGTCGCCGTGGAAATGCAATTGCGACCGTCGTTGCCTTCGGGAGCGCGGACACACACGACGAGCATTATTTCTCAGAGCCGGACGGGATGATTTGCGGCGATGTTGTCGATCCGCGCCTCACGCTGGATAACCCGGATATCGTGCGGAGACACATCCGCGCGTTTCTCCTTCAGTGCTACCACCAGGACAGGCTGCCGGAAATCGATGCAACGCAGCGCCATGACCTGTTCTCTGTTCTCGGGACGGTTTCAGAGTTTCGGTCTGGCAAAGGTCTCCTAAATCGTGATGATTTTGCGGCTTGGCTGGAGCAGAACGAGAAGGAAATGCAGCGGCGAGCCGCAGAATGGATTCCCAGCGAATTGAGCCCAAAGGATCGTGCGCAATTGCTCGAATCATTGAAAGAGGATGGACTTGCCGCAGTGGATGACGCCATTCGGACCAACTCGTCCGATGAAGGAGCGTCGGGTGAAATCGACGAGGAAATACCTGAGTTGGATGAGGACAAGTCGAAGGCGACGGACAACATCGGCACATTGCTGGACAGGCTTCTTTACTGCGGCAAACTACCGCGCTATGCGTTTCCTACAGACGTGGCGACATTCCATGTCTTTGATCCGGACCGCTCATCCTATTTTCATCCTGTCATGCGCTTTGCGCCGTCGCAAGGATTGCCCATTGCCCTGACACAGTACGCGCCAGGGAAACAAGTTTGGATTGCGGGCAAGTGCTACACGTCAGGTGCGATTTATTCGGTTATGTCCGACGACCGATTCACGGCGTGGGAAACGAAGCGGAGATACTTAGAGTGTCGCCGCTGCGGATTTGCGGAGACACTCCCCGTTACCGACGTTGATGCAGGCGAGATTCGAGATTGCAGGGCGTGCCAAGGTCACCATACTTTTGGACCGGCAAGAAACTGGATGCGCCCGCCCGGGTTTGCACATCCAATCGATCTTGAGGAAGTGACTTCACCGGATGAAATCCCGGAGACGAGCTACGCGACGCGCGCGAAGCTCACAATGAGGACGCCGGAAAGTGGCGGCAAGTGGCTCTCGGTGAACGACCGGGTGAAGGGGCTTAGCCTCCGGGAGCACTTGCTCGTTTCAAATACCGGCCCCAAGCATGAAGGCTATCTCTACTGCACCAAGTGTGGCCGCATTGAAGCGAGCACCGATCCCGACAAGAAGCTCCTAAACGAACACCGCAAGCCATATCCGGAAAGAGACAGTAAGAAGATGTGTGACGGGGGTGGCCTGACGCACCACCTTGTTCTAGGCACGGACTTCATCACCGATATCGCTCTCTTCTCGCTGAACGTTGAGCCGCCGATGCGGCTGCTTCCGGGTAACTTTCCAACGGACGTCGCGCTGCGAACGGCCAGCGAAGCGCTCGCGAAAGCTGCCGCCAAGCTTCTTGATATTGAGCCGGGTGAGCTTCTCGCCGAGTACCGCCCGGCGCTGACCGAATTGGGTCCGACGGGACTTGAGGCGGAAATATTCCTCTACGACACATTGCCGGGTGGCGCGGGCTTTGCCGGTCAACTGGCAAGTCGTGGTGAAGAACTTATGCGTCTCGCCCTCAACCTACTGAAGACGTGTCCCGAGGATTGCGATGCGTCCTGTTACCGATGCCTGCGCAGCTTTAAAAACAAGTTTGAACACAGCCTCCTTGATCGCCACGTTGGAGCGGAGCTTCTTGAATATCTTGTGACTGGAGAAGTGCCGCCGTTTGACTCGCGGCGCTTGATGAAATCAACTGAACTGCTCGCCCACGACATTACGCGCAATAGCCCCTTGCTGAAGGTCGAGACCGGCGCGGAGATAAAAATCGGAAAGTCTGACCGTGGCATCGCACCGATCAAGATCACGGGCGCAAACGGTTCGGTATTCGTTGTTGTGGTTGCAGGCCCGTTGGAAATCGATCATCCAATCGATCCGATCGTGGCGACATTGGAAAATGCATCCGGTGGCGTGACTGTTATCCCTGTGAACGAGCTAACAATCCGGGGCAATCTTCCTGATGCGACCAAGAGCGTTCTAGATGCAGTAGGGGACTAAGCAATGCGGTGGTGGGCGGGCCAGCGTGAGTGCCCCGTCCACTCTGCAAATCGAGGGTCCGAGAACTCGATGACGTCCAGCACGTCAGACTCTGTGAGGTCTTGCGTTGTCTTGAGGTCGAAATCCGCAGGCGGGTCCGGGTATTCAATCTCCCCGGCAATAAACTGTGAGAGGAAACGCTCGGCGAAGTTGATGTAGAACTGCTCCGCCGCTCAAACGGTATGGCACATTTGACGATGCAGGGAATGCCGACGCTGGCGAGAACGTCCGCAATCTTTTCGTCTTTCTCGTGGCCGCAGTAAATGGCTTCACCGCCCCATGACCTGAAAAGACGATAGACCCCTGAATATTCCCGGAGCGTCGAGCGGTTCGGACAGAACCAGATCATGCCGCTGCGGTTTGCATGAACGTCGCCGACATTGCCAGCGATGCTCTCGCTGCGCTTCAGGTACTGATATGCGTCGTGGGCGATATGGCCGTCCGCGTGGCATCGATCCAGTTTTTGCTTCACAAGGTCCTGCGTCAACAGGCGCAAGCCCCCATTCTTGATAACCCCTATCTCGTGAGGGGTCAGCCGCGTGCAGTGATAGGCAACGAGCCGATGCGGTGAGAGCAAGGCTTCCAGCCGGTCAACGAGGTTAGTGTATGCGGCCTTGTGTTTGTTCTTAGGCGGATCGATGCGCACCATCACATCGTCCTGGCAGAGTTTATCAATGCGAGAGCGCTCGCGCTGATAGGCGAGGATGAGTGGCCTGTGCCGTGTAACTTCACTAACAAAGTCCGGTGGCCAGCTTTCCTGATCTTCGATTTCGACGGCTAATTGCATACGCCATAGTTCTACAGATTCATCGACCTTATCAACTGGTATTCGGGGCACCTGCGGCTCACGCCGCACCGGGTGCAGGATTTCCTCGTTGAGGACCACCCGATTTCCTGAGTTGGGTACCACCTGAACGGGTCACTGTCGGA
>WUUC01096564.1_pt1 | contig 16547 bp, 13 predicted proteins | sample 6278441 | NCBI WGS metagenome assembly WUUC01 (sample SAMN13675441, study PRJNA597444) | soil metagenome | isolation source: soil | place: USA: Washington | collected 2017-10
ACCTGATGGAAAACTACGCTTACGAAGAAGGAAACCGCTGCAACCCCCACAGCTGGTCCGACAAGGGCGCGTGGACCTCATGCTGCTACACGAGCGATCACAAAGAGGCAAAATGCATGTGGGCCAAACCGAAGGAAATTGCCGGATACGAGGGGAGCGGCTACGAGATCCTTTACTGGACCAGCGGCGAAGCCAGCGCAGTGGAAGGTCTGGAAGGTTGGAAGAAAAGTGCAGGACACAACCCCCTCATCGTAAACACAGGGATCTGGCAAAAGGTGGAGTGGAAAGCTGTTGGAATCGGGTTTTATAAGAACTACGGAGTCGTGTGGTTTGGCGAGACGGAGGATGAGGAGCCGGGACTTTGTAAATAGTAGTAAGGAGTAAGTAGCCAGTAGTAAGTAGCCAGTAGTAAGGAGGCAAGTTAACCGGAACTCACGGATCTCAATAGAGGTTTTCACCAGTCATAAACCGGTAGGGACTAGTACTTCTCGTCTTCGTTGGGAAAGGCGCGTTTCTTGATGTCGTCGATGTACTTGCCGACCGCGCCGGTGATCACTGAATTGAGATCGGCGTATCTTCTCAGGAAACGTGGTTTGAAATCCTGCGTAATGCCGAGCATGTCTTGCATAACAAGGACCTGGCCATCGACTTCGGGGCCTGCACCAATTCCTATAACCGGGATCTGAAGTTTCGAGGTGACTTTCGCTGCGAGAGTTGCGGGGATCTTTTCCAACACAACACCAAAGCAACCACACTCCTGAAGCAGCAATGCATCTTCAATCAACTTATTCGCTTCAACATCTTCGCGTGCACGAACGGTATACGTTCCAAACTTGTAAATAGATTGTGGTGTGAGCCCCAGGTGCCCCATGACCGGAACACCGGCACTTAATATTCTTAAGACAGAATCTTTCACCTCGCTCCCGCCTTCGATCTTTACAGCATGTGCTCCTGATTCTTTCATGATGCGAATCGACGACCTGAGCGCTTCGCCCGAGCTCCCCTGGTAATAACCAAAAGGAATGTCGACAACAACGAGGGCACGCTTCACAGCCTTAACAACCGATGTAGCGTGATAGATCATCTGGTCGAGTGTGATAGGCAAGGTGGTTTCATTTCCCGCCATGACGTTCGAAGCAGAGTCACCCACCAGGATTACATCGATGCCCGCACCGTCAATGATACGCGCCATACTGTAGTCGTAGGCTGTAAGCATAGCGATCTTCTCACCACGGTTCTTCATCTCCTGAAGCTGGTGAGTGGTGATCTTACGGATATCTTGTTTTTTACTCGCCGACAAGAGAGTTAAGAGTTAAGAGTGAAGAGTTAAGAGTTTAGTGCAGGTAAACGGCAGCGTTCTTACCAAGAATGACTTCAATGTGTTCTGTTAATGTGGTTGAGAGGCCGAGGCCAGTATAGGTTGGTTGGATCGGGAAGGTTGAATGACTTCTATTTATAAGAACAGCCACTTCAATCTTCTTGACTTCAATGCCAAGGAATGGCTTCATACTGTATGCAAGGGTCTTACCAGTGTTTAACACATCATCCACGACGATAACGCATTTCTTTTTGAAGGTCGACGGTTCGGCATCGAGATGAATGTCGCTTTGGAGTGGCGCAGTTTTGTCGATGCTAACCTTGACAACGGTTGCTTTCACATCTGATATCTCTTCGAATTGTTTGGCAAGCAGGGTTGCGAGGGTATATCCCTGTCCTTCGATGCCTGCAAACACAACTTCCTTTTCCTGGAAGTTATGCTCATAGACTTCGTAGGCCATTCTTTTGATCTTCTGACCTACCTGGTTTCGTGTGAGTATCAGGTTTTTCTCCGTTGTCTCCATTATGCGGGTAGCGGCACTACTTTGCTGTCCTTAAAGGTAGAAAGTATCACCATCGTTTGCATGCTGTCGACGACTTCGATGTTCGAAACCTTTTCGAGCATGAGGTTTTGATATGCGGGGATGTCGGTACAAACGATTTTCAAAATGAAGTCGCACTGGCCGGTAACATGATGGCACTCCACGATCTCGTCGATCTTACGAATAGCCTTCATGAATTTTTCGATGTTGTCTTTATTGTGGCCCTTGAGAGTGACCATTACGAATGTGTTCACACCCATGCCGACACTCGCGGTATCGATCACCGCGTGGTAGCTGCGGATGACGCCGCCTGTTTCGAGCTTCTTCACCCGCTCCAGGGTCGGCGCCGGCGACAGCCCGATCTCCAGGGCCAACTGCGCATTAGTGATGTTGGAATTGGTCTGAAGTATCTCGAGGATCTTCTTGTCTATAGAATCTAATTTCACCTTTGCCATTAAAACAGAATAAAATTTGGCCTAAAAATAGGGATTTCTCACGGAATATGAGCCTGCCCCGCACTTGACGCTGGGGGCGCAAAGGATACACGCAAAGGCAGCAAATCCGATGCGGAAACATCGAAAAATGGCCAATACAGGATGCTTTAACGGTGGATGAGAATTTTACGGGATTCGATAGTTCTACCTGCTGTGATGACAACGACGTAAACTCCCGGTGACAGATTCTGCACGTCAAGCGACAGACGTGAAAGCCCTGCTCCCACATCGAAGGTCTTGTCGTAGGCATTACCTCCCGACGAATTGTACAACAACACGCGCACGGTTCCCGCTTCGGGCTGTACAGTTTCAACATTAAGATACACGTCCGTAGGGTTCGGATAAGGCGTTAGCACCACTGATCCTGTGAAGGCCGCACACTGTTTATTGTCCACCAGGTTGTTGTCCGCCTGAAGTTCGGCACAGATGTATCCGTTGGCTCCCGGGTTTGCGAATTCATTCGACAGCAACATCGTACTGGATTGCCCCGGGGTCAACGAAGTAACAATATTTTCTTTTACGAGAATTCCTCCACCGACATCATATGTCACACTGAACCCGGTGATACGATAGTTGCCGCTATTGTGTACACGAACATAACCACGATACGCAGAACCAGACTGTACTACAGAGAACTCTTCAAGCGAGAGTTCATTGACCGGGATGATCACACTCACAATCCTGGTGTGTGTGCTGTTGCAACCGGGCACGCTTGTGGCCGTAAGGCTCACAGAATAATTCCCCAGTTCATTGTACGTACGTTCCTGCGATGGTTCGGTCCTGATCGCACTGCCATCATGAAAGTTCCATTGGTACGATGCAGCACCCGTCGACGTGTTGGTAAATGACACGTGCAATGGCGGGGGACCGGTATCGTCAGACATAGTGAAGGCTGCTACAGGCGTTGGATTGATCGTAACCTGGCGCGTAAGAGAATACACACATCCCGATTGATTGACGATGTCGAGCTTTACCGGGTACGTGCCGGCGTTAACAAAACCGTAGTCAACTACTTTACCATCCCTTGTCGCTGAACTTTCGAATGTCCAGGTCTGCAGTGCTATTGGATCAGTCGGGCTTGGAGTGAGGTCGGTGAATGTTGCCAGATGTCGTGAACATCGGTTAGCAACCTGGAAGTCAAGTACAGGAACGACCGGCACCACGAAAGGTTTCGTCACTGTGCTGACGCAATCATTGTTGCCTGTAACTGTAAGTTGCGCCGATGAATTTCCCGTTGCCGCAAAAACATGCGTGGGGTTTTCAACAACATACACCTGGTTGGCGATCTTCCATTGATATGACTTTATACTCCCGGTCGATGTGCTTGTGAAATGAGTGGCCTTGTTGAGACAAGTGGGATCCAATGTAAACGCAGCGACGGGTGATGGTGAAATAGCGACTTCATGGTCTTCGGATGAAATACAACCTTTGTCAGTTGTTACTGACAACTGCACGTTGAATGTACCCGCGGCAGCATACGTATGAACGGGATCTTTCCCGGTACCTGTTCCGTTATCCCCAAAGGTCCAGTTCCACTGGGTGATGTTGCTGTCGAAAGGCGGGGGGGTGACGTCGTGAAACTGTGAAGGTGTTCCGGCACAGGAGAAGGGAGGAAGATCGAGCGAGAATGAAACGACCGGCTTCGAATACACCACCAGGTTTTTCGTATTGATTGTCACACATCCATTGGTCCCGGTAGCACTAAGTGATACGTCGTACGAACCCGTGTTGTCGTAAGACGCACTTCCATTAACTGTCGCGGATGTCTCTCCGTTTCCAAAATCCCATTCGTAGCCGGCAACAGGGCCGGGTGACAAATTGGTAAAACGAACCTCTGTTTGTTGACACTGTCCGTCGATCACGTAGTCGACCTCCGGACCCGCAAGGATACCCGGCAAGACGTCTTCTTCCTCGTCGAAACAGCCGGGGATCGATGTGTTCAATTTAACAGACTTGTCTCCCGTGGTCGAGAAAGCGTGGACGAGATCACGGCTGTTTCCAACCGGCTGACCATCGACAGACCATTGATAAACCAGCTGGCCGCCGTAAGTATCTGTAGTGTTATTGATGAACGTGAAGTTGTTGTTGGTACAGATCAATCCAGTGGGGACCTGGAAATCGGCAACCGGTGGTGAATAAATCCTTAACGGCTTGGTGACGAAGTTCTCGCACCCGCTTGATGTTGCATTCACAGTCAGCGTGACATCGTAGGACCCTGCGGTATACTGATGTGTCGGTGAGGCTGTCGTCGAGTTGTCCCCATCACCGAACTGCCAGTCATATGTGATCCCGCCTGACGTGTTGCCCGAAGTGAAGTTGACGTCGTGACCCTCACAGATATTCTGAACATTGAAATTGATATCAGGCGCGGTCGATGAAGTGACTGTCAGCGGATTTGTGATCGACGATTCGTTGCCGGAGCCATCTGTAACGGTAAGAGTGACGAAGAAATTACCGGCATTCTCTGTTGTCAGTACAGGATTACTTTCCGTGGAAGTGCTTTCAGACGAGAAACAATTATTGGGAAACGTTGACTTGAATATTCCCGGGCCCGCGTTCTCAACAGACATCACCAGCCACTCCGTTCCAACTTTGTACATTGAGAAACCCCACATGCCCGTTCCGGCTATTCCATAATCTTTAAGTTCGTCGACAGCAACCGGATTCCCGGAAAGCGAGCTTCCGAAATTCATTCGATAGAGTGCTGGTGTTGCATTTTGCGATTGCGCGAAGACCAGGTATTCGCTATTCTCTTTTACAACAGAGATCCCGGCGGCAACTCCTACGGAATAATCTGCAATGGTTGGCGTCGTGTCTTCCAAACCGCTGTCGAAGGCGATCTTGTACACCCTGCCGTTTACAACTGATGTTCCAAAGCCATACCACGTCTCGCAGTCTTTTATAAATGATATTCCCGAAAGGACAACCGAACCGGTTACGGTGATAGCGTCGACTTCGATGTCGGGGGTTACTGAATTGAATGCGTTGTTAAATTTGATCCGGACAAGTTTATCGTTACCCAGGTTCGATACGAATACGTAGCGGTCGCCTCCGTCCTGGACAACTGCCATATCGATCGGCGTACTGATCGGGTCTCCTTCAAAGATCGTTTCGGTAACTGTCGGTGTCGAGGTGAGATCGTTGCCGAAACTCACGCGGTACAAACCATGATTGTCAATGATCAGCCCGATGTACTCGGTGCCTTCCTTGACGATGTCGATGGCGCGCCATGTGACCGAGTTCTTCCCAAGGCCACCAACATTGGTGAGCATGACCGGGTCGTGGACATTGGTCCCGAAGAACATTCGGTAAAGTTTCCCTGTGGCGCGGGTGAGCGTAAACCCATAATAGAATCCGTCTTGTTCTGCCAGCTCAACCTTCGATCCGTAGCCCCCGAACTGGTTGTTCAACAGCGTACCGGTGGGTGCCCCGAGCAACTCACCCGAACAAAAGTCCCAGTTTGACGTGGGATAATTCGAGCCCGGGGCGAATGATAACCGTTGGTCCAGACATGCGGTTGGCGCGGACGTGAACGATGGTGCTACGCATTGTGCGTAAGAGAATCCCCCAGTCAACCAGAAGAAATAGATGAAGAAAATCTGCCTGAAAATCCTAACTCGTGGCATTTCGCTAGTCAAAAGAATATATCACAGAGGCGAAGCAAAAGTAACTTTTATTGTTGGTTACCGGGCACGCAGGTTGTTATAGATTTCCTTGAGAATGCCTGATGTTGTTTCAGGGCCAAACTTGACGCGCATTCTCTCGGCCGCCTTTCGGCCCATCCGGTCCCGAAGGTTCCTGTCCACAAGGAGCTGTTTCACTGCTGCTGCAATCACATTGACGTCACCGGGCGGCACGAGAAAACCGGTTATCTCGTGTTCGACGATTTCTTCCGGTCCACCGGAGCGTGTGGCAACCACGGTTCGTCCACAGTATTGTCCTTCGAGGCAGGTCATTGAAAAAGATTCCGACTCAGAAAAATTCAGGACTATGTCTGCGTCGCGGTATTCGTCTTCCACGTTAGCGGTGAAATCCTTCCATTCGATGACGTGGCTGATGTCGGCACTTTGTCGCTCCAGGCTTTTCCGATACTGCCTGTTCTTTTCCAAACCCATGTCGCCTCCGACAAAACGCATCCTCCAATCTTTGAAATCGTCATGAAGACGGCGGAGAACATCGATAGCAACATCGTGTCCTTTACCCGGGATAACATTTGAAAGATATAGCAATACCTTTTTCTCCGGAGCATTCTGTGCGAAAGCATCGTGCTCCTTGAATATCCGGTCGTATACGGTCACGATCCCCGGATTTGCCGGCAGTTGTCTTCGCAAAGAACCGGAAACGACCATTAGAGACGACGCATATTTAAGTTGCTGCCTCAACCAAAAATTAAACAGCATCGGGGGGAATCGGCCGGGAAGAAACCGGATGTGGCAGACGTATTGAAATTTTCCGCCAAAAAATTTCAATACAGGAGGAACCAGGTTGTACAGATCATTGCTATGAACGATGTCGATGCCGTTGTCACGAATGATCCTCTTAACCCGGATGGAGTTGAGAAGGAGCGACGGTATGTATAGAAATAACGAACGCCACGACCGGCTGATCTCGATCATAGGCACTTCAAAGATCCTGACACTTAGATGACTGTTGATCCAGGGGATAGATCTGCTGCCAGACGGAACAACGAACATGAATTCAAAGTCTGACGACAGTTCCTTAGTCATAGCGCAGATCGACTTCAGCGCACCCGTGACGTCCACACTATTCTCGATGATCAGTATCCTGGGTTTCAGCGTCATTTGGTCAATACCATGATCTCTTCGATTGTTTTACTTGCGGATTGCCCGATCGAAAATCTCGATACGGACACCGATGATTTCGCCCGGTATGAATTCAACAAGTCGCGATTGTCGATAAGTTTTAAAATATAATCGGCCCAAACGCCGATACGCTCCTCGTTTGATAAAAGAGGCATCAATACACCATAGGAAGCATTTGTCGGAGCAGTGACTGTGCTGTGCAACCCGGGCGCGAGAATTTCACGTGGACCCGTTGGGCAATCTGCAGAGATCACCGGCAGGCCGCATGCAATTGCTTCACAAACAGATAAAGGAAAGCCTTCCCATAATGATGTAAGAACATAGAGCTGAGAAGCAGCCAGGAACGGGAATGGATTCTCCTGATGGCCGATAAAGTAAACAAGTTCATTGGCCGACCACTCCTGCTGTTGCCAGGGCTGGTGATGCGGCAGCCCCATTTCACGACAACGGTCGAGCAATGCCTGGCGTTGTTCTCCGTCTCCCGCAATCACCCACTTCACCCCAGTCTTACCTTTTAATTTTGCAATGACCTTAAGGAGTGAGCCGAGATTCTTTTGTTGCGCGAAGCGGCAGTGTGTAATGATCACAAAGTTGTTACGAAACAACTGATCCCACTGATCACCAGGTGAATTTACTTTTTTGCGAATGTCTTCAATGTCGATGCCGTTGCGGACAACTGAAATCTTATTTTTCATATCATCGACCAGTAGCAAAAGCTCTTCACGGATGCCTTCGCTCACGCAAACGATCCGGTCGGCGCGGCGATAAAGAAAAGGAAGCATCAGGTTAAGTCTCAGCCAGCCGAGAGATCCTTTAATTTCAAGGTCGTATTTCTTACTTCCGTGGATCCACAACATCACTTTGTCATTGCGGCGTGAGAGAACATTGATGTAGTCGGCCCCTTCGAGGTGACTGACGGTAATGGCGATGCCGAGTGATCTCTTGATCTTTCTGAGCTTCCATACCCTTTTTAAGAAAAAGAAAGTCTTTGAAACGATGTTTGTTCCCCCTGGAACATCGAGTGAAATTATTCCACTGTCCTTTTCGCGGTCGAATGCGCCGTCGAAATTGAAAACACAGCACACCACGTCGTAGTCCGCAGCCAGGAATCGCCGGTGCTCGTGAAATACTTTTTGAGCTCCGCCCCTGCCGAGATTCGGGATCAATTGCAGCAGTTTCGGTCGGGTCTTTGCGTCCGGCAATCGCATTACTCTTTATTCTCTTCGTAACATTCTTCGAACCAGGGCATCAAGTGAGGTCGCGTCGACATCAAACCCACCTCGTAAATTAAGCTTTGTTCCCTTACCGATAACTGCTTCGTATTTGAAACCTTTCATGGCGGCAAGCATAAGATAGTGAAATGGAAGATACCCCTCTTCCGGTGGCGGGAAGATCTCGAGCACCTGTGAGGAACCGGGGCGGAGATAAAGGTTGGTGAGCGCAGCTCCGTGAATTCCCGCAATGAATGATGCTCCCGAAAATATCTCACGCTGCTGATCGGACGAAAGCTTGTCCGGATCGACAATGTCGAAGCCGTGTTTGCGGAACAGGTCGACAATCTCATCGTTGTTCCCGATATGCCGCATCCGGCTTGCGTCCCGTGTGACGAAGATCTTCCTCTCGATTGCCGGCGTTTTTATAATTGGATGAAACACTGCTTCGATCAGATCCTTCCGATGAGTCATCGGCTTACAGAAGAGGGCCGAAGAAGTCTCGATATATTCATCGCCCTGTACGACCATGTCCATATTACGCAACCATTCAGCCTGTTTCATGTACCACTGAAAGTAAGGTTGGTCGAATAATTTCTTGCTAATAAGTACCGGGCGACTATCGAACGAGACATTGTGCGCCCGAAGAAAAAAGAACTTCGCAACAACATCGTTGAAAAAATGGAAGTAGTTCTGTTCGCCGGTGTCGCGGAATGAAATCAAAGATTTTACCGATGTAGTTTTCCTTCGAAACAGGTAACGGAAAAATGCGGGCTTGGGCAAAAACCAGGTTCGGGAGATGCCAAGGGAACAGTACAACAGTTTTCTCCCCGGCCCGATCGCCCATCCGTGGTCCGGTTCAATTATCAATGGCCCCTTGAATTCGAATATGAATTCCTCCTGCGTCCACTCTTTCCATTGCTGCATGTATTTGTGTACACGCTCATCTGTTATCGAGCTGATGTCGACGTTGTTTTCAAGGAAGGGAAATTTTTTCCGGTATAGCAGAAAGTCACGTTCGCTAATGTTGTATTCAGGAAATAAGAGAGGATCAATGAGGGCAACCCGGGTCTTCTTCAAAATGCGATAGACATTCTGAAGAAAATTTTTTGGAAAGATCTTCTTAAGAGTGTTTTTAAAGAAGCCCAAATGCGGTTTTTAAGATTTCCAATATTGAATGGTGCGATGAATACCGTCCTCGAGTTCTATGAGCGGTTTTTTGAGGATCGATTTCATCTTTGTGTTGTCTGGTTTTCGGCGGGTCATGTCGCCCTCCTTTAGAGCAGGAAGAAAAACGATCCTGGAATGCGATCTCGTGAGACGGATCACCAGATTTGCCAACTCAAATATCGTGATCTCGTCGCTGCTTCCTACGTTCATAGTATCGTTAACACTGAACCCGTCTGTAAGGCAACGAATAGTAGTTTCAATGTTGTCGTCGATGTAACAAAATGTGCGGCTTTGATTTCCCTGGCCGTAAATGGTAATATCCTTGCCATCGAGCGCCTGCCTTATAAACCTTGATATCACAAAATCCTCACTCTGCCTGGGCCCATAGGTATTGAAAAATCTCAATATCGTATAGCTCAATCCGTACTCCTTGTGATACGAACGAAAAAAAGACTCGCCAACATTCTTCACAACCGCGTATGGCAAACGACTATTTAACGGGGTGGTGCTTTCGTGCTGGGGAAACTCAACTGGCTCGCCATATACCTCCGAGGAAGACGAATAAAACACTCGTTTCACATTCGTGTCACGGGCGAGGTCGAGCACATTCCGGATGCCGCTAATGTCGTTGAGCACCATGATGGGATTTTCCAGGGTCCGCTGGACACCGACCACTGCCGCATAATGGAACACGCAGTCGAAACGTTCGGCTTGCATCACATCTTCGAGTTGCTTCCGGTCGTTGACATCGCCCTTGATGAATTTAAATCCCGGCGTATTTGAAGGCGGCAGCTTGTCGGGCGACCCGGTCAGGAAATTATCAAGCACAACCACCCGGGCATCCTTTTCCCTGGTAAGTCGTTCGACAAGCGAACTGCCGATATTGCCTGCTCCGCCGGTGACAAGGACATTCATCGTTTAAATATTACTTTTTTTATCGAGGCCAGAAACCGGCTGCTGACCAAAATTAACGGATACTTCCAGATTGCAACGCGAGCCCATTGGAATACCTCCTTGTTGCGTCCATCCTCGGCAAGGCAAAGCATGTAAAAAGTGTACCGTTGAGTCACGAATTTTTTCCATCCAAAAAAACCAAAGCTGTCTCTAACCTGGCGGTCTTTCCCGAGCTGATCTATCAGGAAATTATCACGGCGAATGATCCTGTCGGTCGGAATGGTATGAATGCTACGTTGCTCGTGACTGACTACTGTGGACGTAATTGTATTGTCATAACGGATCCTGAACCTGCTCAGCAGCCTGATCCAGAGTTCCCAATCTTCCGCAGAAGCCAGGACCCGGTCTTCTTCGAACCGGTATTTGCCGGCAACATCCTTTCGCACGAACACCCCATTACAACTCAGGAAGTTGTCGAACATCGCCCTTCGCTGCAAGGTCTGGTCGAGGTTGTCGACTTTGCGTATCAGTTCTCTTTCGGGAGTTTTGAAGTCGTAGCCAAGATGAAAAAACTCGGGGCTGTTTTCTCTTTCGATGAGAGCTTTTGCGCTGCTCAGGTGATTGGGATACAGAATATCGTCGGAGTCGAAAAAGTTGATGTACTCTCCCCGGGCCTTTGAAGCGCCGTAGTTTCTCGCTGCTCCACGTTCAGCATTTTCTTTCCAGTAGTATGTTAATCGTGGATCGGTAATCGACTTTAAATGTTCCCCGGTGTTGTCCTTACCGCCGTCGTCCACCACAATCACTTCAAAATCGCCAAACTCCTGTGCCAACACCGACATGACTGCCGCTGTAACGAGAGGAGCCCTATTGTACGTGGGAATTACAATAGAAAAAAACGGTGTTGAATTCAATTGTTGAGCGTTTCGTATTTGTGCAAAATGTTATCCACGCTGAACAAACTCGTCACCTTTTCATAGAGGCGGGAGGCAATATCGTCTATAGGTTGCTCCAGGTTCTTTATAATCAGGTCCACGGTGTCTTTCACAAAAGTGTCTCTATCGACAATGAATCCATTGTTTTCGTGCTCAATATAATCATCAAAATCGCCTATTCCTTTACATACGACCACAGGTAGTCTTGTAAGTGCCGCTTCTTTAACAACGACACAGCTGGACTCCGCAACGGATGGGTGCAGCAGGAAATCGGATATAGCCATGTAGTCTGTGACATTACTCACGTAGCCGACGATCTGTACGTTGTCCTCGAGTCCATGTTCACGTATCATATTTTTCAGGCTCTCCTCTGCTACGCCGCGTCCCAATAATAGTAGCCTGGCATTCACATTTCTTGCCTTCAATTCCTTAACAACTTCTATCGACAATTCCGGGCGCTTGAATTGATTTAACCTGCCGGCCGTCAACAAAGTAACCTGGTAATATCTATTTCCTTTTATTTCCTGGACGCGCGACGCGTTCGGTGGCGGGTACAGGCTAAAGTCGTAAGCGAGATTGATATGCCTGATCTTCCCGGGGTTCACTTTCTCCACGTCGATCATGTATTGTCTTGCCTGCTTCGATACAACGATCACGTCTTTCGCCAACCTGTAGGTCAACCGGTACGAGAATGATTTGTCGAAACCGAATAACCTCGCCTCGTCGATATGGTGTCGAACGATGATCACCCGTGCTTTTACAAAATACTGTGCAACGACGCTTACGAGGTTTGCAGGTTCGAGGTGACTATAGACAACATCGACCTTATGTTTCCTGCAGAATTTTATGAACCAGAAAATATGCTGCAGATAGTAGATGACCCCTGGTTTTCGATTTAGTACATGCGTGTGTGTCTCGATGCCATGTAGTCGCAGGTAATCATGAATTTGAGCGCCGGACGCCTGGCTTAGCGAAATTACGTGATGCTGCTGTTCCCTGAAGGCTATCATAAGCGTTTCGGTATCACGCGATCGTTGGTCGAATGGTGAATAGAAAAGTATAACGCTCATCTGCCGGTTGCTCTAAAGATATTTATGAAAGTGGCTTGAAATCCTTTTTGCGATTACTTCCGTGGAATAGTGTTGCTGCACAACGGCCCTTCCCCTCTTACCCTGCTCATTTCTTTCGGGCTCGCTCATATTGTAATAGAGTTCCAGGACATCCCCCCAGTTTTCGTGGGCCTCCTGGCCAAAGGAACCAATCGTTTTTCCATGATTCATTACTTCGACGTTCATTCCAACCGGGCTTACTATTGATGGTATCCCGCAGCCCATATACTGCAGCATTTTAAAGCTACACTTTCCACGTTCCCAATCCGTGTTGTGCAGAGGCATTATTCCCACAGAAAACATGTTGATCGAGTTTAGCTCGGTGTCGCGCGACCATGGCATGTATGTTATGTACTTCTCTAATGTTTTCAATTCCCGCGGTTCACGCTCGGCTACAATGATCAAGCGCGCATCCGGGCGCTTTTCGAAAAAAGACAAAAGCTGGCGCTCGATCGAAACGAGGTAGCGAAGTCCGGCCGCACTGCCGATCCAGCCTACGTTGAACGTATCGTTTTTGATGTTGAGATTCCTGTAATAGGTAGTATCCACCGACGTCGGGACTATCTCAACCAGTTTCGTGTATTTACTTGCTTCGTTTGCCACGAAATTGTTCCCGGCAAGAACAACCAACGATTCCCGGCAGTGGTGCCCGAAGCAATGATTTGCCTCACCATTGAGCCAAATAGCGTCATCAACATCATAAATGATGTCCTTCACCCGGCGATCGGCGCTGTTGTCGAAGCTGAGAAGCGACCTGCTTAACCAAAATGCATCGTAGGATGCCTGGCTGTCGACCATTTTCTTTCTCTCACGTAGTTTCGTCCGGTCCCACATGGAACCGGAAACACGATCGAACAGCGTTATTCCTGATTTGTGGGGAGATCGAAACTTGTTGATCTGGTACTGGGGTGTGTCGATACTCCACCCGGTAAGATATTTTGCCGGTGTTTCGATCCGAAAGAACGAACACCCATCATCTTTCTGAACGGGGGCGAGTATATTCCTCTGCATTAGATCTTCAACGGTTTTCGTATGCCTTACCCTTAAGCAGAAAGTCCTTGAGAAAGGATACCGGCTTTAAGTTGAGCAATTCCGTCCTGTTTTTGTCGAGATCCCTGTATTCGAGGTTGCGAAACTCATCGCGACCGCTATCTGTTGCCTCCACCTTCTTTCCGTTTATGGAGATTACCCCAAGACCATGATCGCAATCTGCCACAAACACATTGAGATCAGGACGATACTTTCGAAGGTAGGGAATGACTTTCCACACATCTCCATTCCAATAACCCGCGAAACCACGGTTTTTCCACCGGGCGAATGATTCTTCTGCTTCGTTGCTCAATGGATTACAGTCGTGCAAAAGTAACACACCATCATCAGAAAGATACCGAAGGCAATTGTTTACGTCGTTCAAGACATAATCAAACTCATGCATCCCATCGATCAGCGCAATATCCAGGGGATGCTTGCAAAAAACACCGGTTGATTGATTCTCAAAAAAATCGTCGCTGGTCGTCTCAAAGTACTTTGCATTGATGTTGGACGGGTTTCGTATCGTTTCACCCACTCTTCCCTTCCAGTTAAACCGGAATTCAGGATCGACGGCAATCTTTCGCTTACAGCGGATGGGAAAGAATACCATGCCTCCAAGCACTCCTATTTCGAGGTAGGTCGTATAACCCCTCTTGTCAATTAGTGTTTGAAGTACTTCCTGTCGCTCCACTGTTCAATCAATTTATTTCCATGCGCCACGTCCGAAAACGCCGCCATAATCGTAACCGCCATGTTTCAGCATGATGGATCCGTTATCGATCACTTCAAAGTCGCACACGTCGTCGATCTCGTCGATGCGGGCAATGTTCGGCTGGTTGATGAAAGCGCTGATTGAATAACTGCCCCTGACGAGGGTGCCGGGTTCAATGACAACACTCATGGTTTCTTTCAGGTTGCTCGACTCCAGTGCAAATAACCTGCGTTTCCTTGCATCGAGTATCATAACAAACAGGTCACACTTCAACGACCGGTCCCGAATCGCAATCTCGAAGTCGAGGCGGATCGGTTGATCGTAGATAAAATTCGAAGCCAACTCTCCATTGGCGTTGCAAACACGAACATCCGTGAAATGGATCGGTCGCGACCCCCTGTTTTCATCCGCGGTATAAACAGCCGATCGTTTATACCCTTGCTGGTAAAACGCGATGCCACCGACAGTGTCGCCGAGGTAGACCATCGATCCTTCTCTCAGTACAGCTACCGATGCGCAAAGGTTACTCACCGCATTCAGGTCGTGACTTACAAAAATGATCGTCCGGCCGCTTTTGCTCACGTCCTCCATTTTCCCGATGCATTTTCTTTGGAACTCAGCGTCGCCGACAGCAAGAACTTCGTCTATGATCAGGATCTCGGGTTCGAGAAAGGCAGCAACCGAAAAGGCGAGCCGGAGTTGCATACCGCTTGAATAATGTTTCAGGGGGGTATCGATAAATCTCTCGGTTCCACTGAAAGCCACGATCTCGTCGAACCTTGCGCTGATCTCTTTTTTCTTCATCCCGAGAATAGATCCGTTGAAAAAAATATTCTCGCGACCCGTGAGTTCATAGTGAAATCCAGTACCCACTTCGAGCAGGCTGGCGATCCGACCTCTTGAAACGATCCTGCCCGTGGTGGGCGGAGTGATCTTTGAAAGCACTTTCAGCAGCGTGGACTTGCCAGCGCCGTTTTTCCCAATGATGCCGATAGATTGGCCGGGCTGCAGGTCGAACGATACATCCTTCAAAGCCCAGAACTCCTTGTTTGAGGTGTCACTTATCCGGAACATGTTCGCGATGCTGTCGCGAAAGCTCAGATACCCTGCAACTCTCTGGCCGATGGTGTATTTCTTACCGACTCCCTGAACTTCGAGAAGAGGCTGCATTTATGACCAGAATTTCCGTTTTTGTACTCAGGAAATTTCAGCAAAAAACGAAATAAAGACGACTATTTGAAATAGGCCCGGATCAATTTTATGATCCGCTGAACTGACTTCTCTTCAAGACCGGGCCATATGGGAATACTGAGACTTGTTTGTGAAAGTTGTTCCGCCACAGGGAACTGTCCTTTTTTAAATCCGTGGTCGTGGTAAGCGGTCTGAAGGTGGGGTGGCACCGGGTAATGGACGATCGTTTCGATTTTCTTTCTTCCAAGGAATTCCCTGAGCTTGTCAGGCGTCGAAGTGCGTATTGCAAAAACATGATATGCGTGTGTTGCCAACGGAATGGTGATTGGAAGAATAATGTCGCCCACATCCTGAAGTTGCTCCAGGTAACGCGACGCAATTTTACCTCTGTTCTTATTCCATTTCGATAGACGAGCGAGTTTTACCCGCAGTACGGCTGCCTGGAGTTCATCGAGTCGTGAATTGATGCCACGCTGCTCGGCAACAGACCTCGTCAATGTGCCGTAATTGCGAAGCATAGATACAGACTTGAACAGGTCTTTGTTATTCGTTGTAATCGCTCCACCATCGCCCATTGCCCCGAGGTTTTTTGTCGGATAAAAACTTGTGGCATTGATCACACCAAAGGTACCTGTCATCTTTCCATTGAATGTCGCTCCGTGTGCCTGCGCATTGTCTTCAACGACATGGATACTGTTCTTCGACGCAATGGCCATGATCTGCTTCATGTCGCAAGGCTGACCGAAGAGATGAACCGGAACGATTGCTTTAGTTGCCGGGGTTATAGCGGCTTCAATGAATGAAGGATCTATGTTAAACGTAGCGGGGTTCGGCTCGACCGGCACTACTCGTGCCCCAGTCATAGTTACCGCTATCCACGTCGGAACGCATGTGTTTGAAGGAACAATTACTTCGTGGCCTTTACCGATACCGAGCGCACGAAGGGCAAGGTACAAAGCATCGAGTCCGCTTGCAGTTCCAACACAATATTTTACTCCGCTAAAGTCTGCATACTCTTCCTCAAACGCAGAAACTTCTTCTCCAAGAATATAATTTCCTCCTTTCCACACTTTCTTTATAGCGGAAGCCAGCTTGCGTTCAACATCTTCGTGTTGCT
>WUUC01131642.1_pt1 | contig 16542 bp, 7 predicted proteins | sample 6278441 | NCBI WGS metagenome assembly WUUC01 (sample SAMN13675441, study PRJNA597444) | soil metagenome | isolation source: soil | place: USA: Washington | collected 2017-10
ACCGAGCTCGAAAGCGTGGCTCCTGACCCGGTTGAGAATCCGGTCTGCGAACACGTGCAGGTAATCCGGGCTCGTCTTCTTCAGCACGACGAGAAACTCCTCGCCGCCGAGACGGATCACCACGTCGTCGCCGCGCACGAGGCCGCGCAGGATCTCCGAGAGCTGCTTCAATACGCGGTCGCCCGCTTGGTGCGTGTACGTGTCGTTGATTTTCTTGAAATAGTCGATGTCCAACAAGAACACGCCGTAGACGCTGTCTTCGCGCGCCTCGCCGCGACGGTTGTGAGCGCCCGAGCGCAGCAGGTGACTCTTGTGGCTGATGAAAGCCTTTACGTCGTCTTGCAGGATGTCGGTCATGAAGCGGCGATTGCGCAGGCCCGTGAGCGGATCGGTGAGGGCGGCCTCCCTGAGCTGCAACGTGCGCTCTTCGACCAAGGCTTCCAGCTCCGCCTTCTGATGTCTGAGCTTCTGCGTGTAGAGCTGAAGGATGCTCGCCAACACGCCGAGCGAGCCTAGGGCTCCGAGTAAGTAGGCCCACCACGTGCGATACCAAGGCGGCAAGATCACGAAGCGGTAGGTCGCGCGCCCGCTCTCTCGTCCGTAGGTGTTCTTCGCGATCACGTTGAACACGTACGAGCCTTCAGGGAGGTTTGTGTACTCTTTGGAAGTGGTCTTCAGCCACGCGCTCGGCTGCGCATCGAAGCCCTCGAGCTGGAAACGAAAGCGTGTGTCTTCGGGTTTTTCATAAAAGGCCGCCGCGAAGCGAAAGGAGACCGTGTTGTCCTGATAATCCAGGATCGGTTCGCTGCGCGGCGTCTGTTCGAGCGCGACACTGCGTAAGCGCCCTGCCTGGGCAGGTGCGGGCCTGAAGTAGTCTCCGTCGTGAAGGACTTGTCCGCTGCCGGTCGCCACCCGACGGATGAGCGCGACGAACGAGCGGTGCCTATCGATCGGCTTTTGCGCGTCATAGCGGTAGAGCGCCTTGTCACTACCGATCCAAAGCACGCCGTTTTGATCCGCGGCAAAGGTTATCACCTTGCCCGCCAGCGTGCTCATGATGCGGGTATCCCAAGCGTACGATCCGCTGTGGTCTCGCTTTACCACGCCCATCTTGTCTTGATTGCTGAGCCACAGGGCGCCCGTGGCGTCGGCTTGAATGTGCCAGACGATGGGTGGAGTTTCGCCGAGTAGAGCATTGAGATTCGTGTCGGCGACGATGCGTGCGGGCTTGTCGCCATGCTCTGCTCGAGTACGCGACTCGATCCGGTACACGCCGCGCTTGGTGCCGATGAGGAGCTCATCGTTCACGCGATACACGTTGTTGTCAGTCAACGCCGGAAGGCCGTCCTCGAGACCGTAATGAAAGATTTCGAAGTCCGCGATGCCCGCTCCGGACCAGCGAATCTGATAGATGCCCTTGTCTTCCGAACTGGCCCAGAGGTCGCCATCCGCGGCACCGACCAGTTCGTAGAAGGCAGACGGCAAGCTCGCCAGTCGTTCATTCGCGACGAGCTCCGCTCTCAGCCTCGGCGTGTTCGCGCTGGCGGCGTCGAGTGCTTGCGGTTGCTCCGGTTCGACCTTCAGCACGCTGATGCCGAGACCCAAGCCAGCGAAGATGTGCTCGGGAAAGCGTGGCGTCGTCTCGAGGGTCAAGATCGTATCGGACATCACGGCAAGACCGCGTTTGCTCGCGCCCTCAATCTGTACGAGCTCATTGTCGTGCGTACCCAAGAGGGCGCCGCGATAGTCGAGCATACGAAAAGATTGAGCCTTGCTCTCTTCGACATGCCCTACGCGATGCTCGTCGTCTTCGACTGCCAATTGGTGCGGACCTAGAAAGTAAAAGCCCTTGAACGTACTGAAGTAGACAGTGTCGCGATGGCGCTTGACGAAGAGCACGGTGGTGTCGATGCCGTTGTTTTCATCGAAGACCGTGGTTGGAGAGCTGGTCGCGATGTGAGCGATGCCGCTATTGGTGGTGGCCCAGAGGTTCTCGAAACCGTCTGCGTAAAGATCGAGAACGAAATCGTCGACGAGGCCGCGCTTGTGATTGATCACCTGCAGCAGTGCGCCCTGTTCGTCAATGATGACGATGCCACCTGTGCGTGTGCCGATGGCGTAGCGATGCTCACCGAGCCGTTTGCCACAGTAGGCTTGGTTCTTGGCAACGTAAGCATCGGCTTCGCTCACAAACGGCGTTACCGAGGTGTCTTGGCTCGGGTCCTCGCTGGCTAGCCGCGGGTCGTGGAGAAACATGCCGCGGCTGGTGACGATCAGCGCCTTGTCGCCCGGCCAAGGCAGAACGACCGAGCGTCGAGCGTCGTTGCTTCTGTCGAGCTTCGCGAAGTAAGGCACGCGGCTTACTTCGCCATCGCGGATGATCGCGATCTGCCCGCTTTGACTGGTCAGATAGATCGTGTCGCGGATCGCGTAGCCTTTGTACGCGTATTGCTCGTGGATCACGCTAAGCGCGCCATGGTGATAGCGATACACGACCTGAGAGCTCTCGAAGTACACACCATGAGTGGTCGCGTGAACGCTCCAAACCGTAGTTGGTTTGGCTGCTGATTTGGGAAGGAGGTCGAGGAGCGAGACGAAGCCGAACTTACCCTTTTCGTCACCGGCGAGGTAACCAAAGTCGCCAACCATGGCGACATAGATGGTGCCGTCGCTGCCACTCGCCAGTCCGTAGACGGGTCCGGACGGGACAGGGATCAAGTTCCAGTGCTGACCATCGAATTGGACGATGTTGCGCCACAAGCCGAAATACATCACGCCACGCGGGTCTGCTGTCGCAGACCAGACCTGGGAGAGCTCTCCCTCTGCGGCCTCGGCAAATTCGTCGATCTCATAATTGCGGATGATCGGACTGCCGAGCTCGTGCTTCTTGCCTTCGTCGGCGACGGCTCGTCCGCTGGCAGACCAGACGAACGCGCAGAGCAAGAGCAACAACAGGCGATACATCTCGTTTGCGTCGGGTCACTTGGGAAAGGCCACATGCGCGTCACGGTGCGCGCCTTTCCCAGCTTCTGCGTCCTTGCGCAGAGCGAACGAAAGCGTGCGTATCACTACGTTCCGTAGCGCGTTTGGCTCTCTGAAAATGATACCTGAAAGGAAGATCCGCTGGATGGCGGATCCGCTTTGGCGATCGCGCGCAACCTCACCGTTCTGAACGGTTGGCCCCACAGCGCCTCCGGTGCAGGCCCCGGTTTTTTACGGCATCACGAGGCGAAGGCGCTCAGCCGGCGGCGGGTCGAGGCGCGCGGCTCAGGTGTTCGAGAACAGCGGTCGCCGCGCGTTCGGCCTGAACGCGCAACTCCGGCACGGCGGTCGACTCCCATGCTTGCGGTTTGCGCAGACTACCTACGATGACGAGGTCCGGGCGCAGCTTGCCAAAGGCGTTGCGGGCTTCGCCGCGTGCACCCGAGCGCACGCCGAGGCCGAAGGCATCCGGCACCAGCTGACCTGCTTCGAGCAGCGACGACAACGCCGAGGCTTTGCCTGCATAGAGATCGGTGCTCGGTCCCGTACAATTGATGATCCAGCCGGCGCAAACGGTTTCAACGATCTCGGTTCCGCGCAGCTGGACCTGAAGCTGCGCACCGCCTTGATCGGCATCGACGCGCAAAGCGCGTCCGGCCACCACTTTGAAAAGCCCCTCATCACGCAGCGTGTGGACCGTGGCGGCGACGGCCGGAGCCATCCGATGACGTCGCACTTCCCAAAATGGCCGCAGATGCCGCAAGAAACGTGCAGCTTCGCGCTCGGGGAGGGCACGCCACAAGTGCGGCGTGTAAGCGCGCAAGCCATCGATGACCGTGCGCCAGTCACGGCCTTCACCCTCGGCATGGTTGAGTTGTTCGCGTAGGGCGCGTAGCAGGACGAGCGTCGAGAGTGGCTTACGCGCAGATAGTAAGGGGTCGAGCCATGGACCGGCATCGGAAGGTACGAGCGGACTCGTCAGATGACTCGTCGGGACGAGACCGCGCCGCGAGATCGCGATCACGGCAGCCGTGCGCCGTTCGCGCGACAAGGTGAGCAGGGCGTCGATGGCAGTCAGCCCGGTGCCCATGATCACCACGGGTTCGTCCGGGCGGATCGACGAGAGGGCGAGCGAAGCCCACGGATCTGCGATGAGTCGAGCGCGCGAGCCGTACCAACGCTTGGCGAACGGATCGCCTGGAGGTCGGTGGCCCGTAGCCAGGATGACGGCGTCAGCGTCCAAGGCGCCGCCCAGGCGGGTGGTGAGATGGAAGCCGAGGTCGCCGCGCGTGGCCACCGAAACCACTTCGTCTTGATGGATGCGTGCACTGATCTGGGTGCCAGCAGCGCGTGCCGTGTCGAGTAAGGTCGCCCTTACATACTCACCGTAGGTGCGACGCGGCAGGAATGTGTAAGGTGCGACCGCCGGATCCCGTGTTTTGGCCCAGCGCAAGAAGGCTTCCGGATCGTCGGGCCACGCGCTCATGCGGGCCGCCGGCACGTTGAGCAAATGCGTGCTCTCCGTGGTGCGATAGGCGGGCCCTTCGCCGAACGACGAATGGCGATCAAAGAGCACGACATGCAGAGGCAGCCCGCGTGCGCTGGCTTGCCGGACGAGCTGCGCAGCGGCAATCGTGCCCGAAAAGCCGCCGCCGATAATGGCAACCGTGCGGGCTTTGGGCGCGACTTTGCGATTGAACATCGCCAAGGGCGTGACGTTGATGTCGCGCGTCGCGTAGCAGCGCAGCTCGGGGAGCGGTGGCGCGTACACGTGGAGCGTGACGAGTAGGCGGCTTGAATCGGCATTGGCGAGCGCATGAATGGCTGCGTCGCGGCCCACCACGACATCGTTGGCGCGCGCTTGGGTTACGCGTTCCGAACACACCAGGCCGTCGCTACCGAGTTCGAAGTGCGTTTCCGTGACGGCACCGTGCAGCACGCGGAATGCGCAGGCGGAGCCGACGTGGTCGTGGGGTGCACTGCCCTGGCCGGGACGCCAGGTGAGCACGAGCAACTCGAACGCGTCGCCACGCGCCACACGTCGCCGGGCGTAGCCGCGGCTCTGCTGTACGACGTAAGGCTGGACGTCGTCCCAGCGCACGTCGCTGCCGCGTAGCAGTGCCGCAGCGTCTTCGAGCGAGAGCTCCGTGCCACGTTGCGATAAGGCGCGAATCAGAGCCTGCAGGCGGGGCGCAGGGTCGACGGCCGGGCTCGCCTGGGGTTGCGGCGAGATCATGTTGTTCCCCTACGGATGAGCAGTGAGAGCGCGGTGCAGTGCATGGTATTTCACGGTTCCGTGACATATGCCCGCGATCCATCCTGGGTCGGGCTTGAGTCCGCGCGCCAGGCTGGTGAGAGCGTAGGTCGATGTTGTGCGACGTCGCAGAGCACGTCTTGTGCCCGTCTCGCTCTCTTTGGTCCGCTCTCCCTCTCCCTCGTTCGTTCGTTCGTTCGTCGTTCGTTCGTGAACGGCGAGGCATGGGGGCGGCCTTGCTGCGAGAACGCAGGCCAAGAACTTTTTCGCGGTCAGCGAAGTGGTGGTTCGGGGAGGTGCGAAAAAGTTTGGCCTACGTCCTCTCCGCCGCGGACCGAACCTGCGATGCGCAGGTTCGGCGCAACGAGCGGGTTCATGAACTGGGCTCGCGGTGGCGAGGTTTACCGAGGTTGAGGCGGCTGGTGGTCCGGTGTTGGCGAGTTGCGCGGCGTCGAGGTGGCCGGTCGTTGGTGTTGGCGAGTGGTGGGTCTTGGCAAGCGGTCGGTGTTGGTGAGTTGCCTGGCGTGGAGACGGCTGGTGTTGGTGTTTGGGCGGACGGTGATGCTTACCCTTACGGGTGTGAAGTTTTGATTGAAAGCGCGGAAGTGTAAGGGCGACCGCGAAAATTGATGGCGTCAGGGAGAGCTGTTCGAAGTGGTAAGCGGCCCATTCAAATAGCTCGGGAAGATTCCTCGGCGCTGGACACAAACGAAAGACGAGACCGATTCGCTGACGTCGTGGGAGTGGTCCGTCTGATTCTTTGGTGCTTAGGCAGCTTGTTTGCTTAGCCGCGCACTTGCGCCGATTTCAAACGCGAGCGAACTGACTTCGCTCCGATGCTGAGGGGCTGTCCGTCCTGCGTGGGAACGGGCGAGGCCTTGATCTATCTCCACATGAAAGAGACGCCGCATGCAGAAGCTCGATCGAGAATCTATAAGTCCGTTGTGGTGTCTGTTGATCGGCGCATCGCTGCTTGGGTGTCCAAGCAATGAACTTGCGCCGATCGAGCCATGTACCGTTTCCGGCGTCGTCGACCGCGCGAACAAACAAGGCGTCGATGAGGTCGATCTGCTGTTCATGATCGACAACTCGTCTTCGATGACGGAGGAGCAAGATCTATTGGCTGCGCAGCTGCCGATTCTGGCGCAAGTCTTAGCTGCTGGAGAGCTGGAGCTCGAGAACGGCGAGAAGCGCACGTTCACTCCCGTGAGGAGTCTGCACCTAGGCGTCATCTCTTCTGACATGGGACTCAGCGGCGCGAACACGATACTCAAAGCTTGCGAGGATGCTCGCGGAGACGATGGCAAGCTTCTCACGAATGGCCTCAGGGGATGTCAGCTGACGACGAATGCCGGCGGCAACCATCTCAGCTTCACCAAAGGCGAGACGGATGTCGCCACGCTCGGCGACGAGTTCGCGTGCATCTCCACTCTTGGCATAGCCGGATGCGGGCTCGAGCAGCAGCTGGAGGCGATGCTGAAGGCAGTGACTCCGGGCACGCAGGCCATCTTCAGTGGCGGCAGCACCGGGCACGGCGATGGCTTCAACGCGGGCTTTCTGCGCAGCAACTCCGTATTGGCGCTCATCGCTGTCACGGACGAAGAAGACTGTTCCATTCCGGACACTTCGAATGAGCTGTTCGTGGCCAACACGGAGGATCCTCGCTTTCAGGCGCCCAATCAGAAGCGACTAGGCATCAACTCGCGCTGCGGACTTTTCGCGACCAGCGGCATGCTCCATCCGATCAGCCGCTACGTCGATGGCTTCAAGGCGTTGCGTCCCACGAATCCGGACCTGGTGGTCTTCGGCGCCATCGCAGGCGTGCCGGAGGAGGCGGAGGGGTTGGAAGTCGACGGCGTACAAAACTTCGACGCGATTCTCGGCCTCCCCGATATGAAGATTAAGTTCGCCGGCGACGAAGGCGTTACCAATAACAATCTGGAGGCCGTCACCAGCGCGAGAATGGGAGCGGGAGAACTGCCCGACCCTGCCTGTGTGTCCAACGCTGGCGCAATGCCTGCTGGCGCTTCACCGGCGCGTCGCTTCGTCGAGGTGGCAAAAGGGTTCGGCAAAAACGGCATCATTCGCTCCATTTGCGCGAACAGTTTCGCGAGCGCCATGAATGCGATCATCGACAAGATCGCCAACCAGCTTTCGGGTGCATGTCTCGATCGCACGCTCAATCCCAACGATCAGGGAATCGTCGAGTGCGACATCGTCGAATATCTGCCGGTCGGCATGACGAGCTGTGACGCGGGCAAAGGTCGCACGCCCGCGATTCCCGCGACGCGGTTTGACGAGATGGGCGTTTCCCACACGGCGTGTAAGATCGCTCAGGTCGCGGTGAACGCGGAAAAGCAAGGCTGCGCACCCAACACGCAGGATCCATTCACCTGTCTGGAGCCCAATCCCACGCCCGGCGCCAGCCAGGAGCTGGTGGGTTGGTACTACGACGACTTTACTGCCGAGGTGCGGACCGCATGCAAAGAGATCTCCAGTCAGCAGCGCATCGCCTTCACACCGGGCGCCGAGCCTCCGTTGGGTGCAACGGTGCAGTTCGAGTGTCTGCAGCCTGTCTTTACGGTTGACGGTGAACCATTCGGCAAAGACACCGTCAACAAGCAGTGCGAGGGCCAACCGTACGGTTCCATGACGCTCGCCGAATTGGCGAGCGAGATGGGCATCTCGGAGCAATGCAAGAGCGACGAGAGATACCCGCGGGTGCGCTGCCAGCCGGCAACCAATACTTGTCAGATCATGTGCGAGGCAGACGCGAACTGTCCCGATGCTTGGGTGTGCAACAAAGACGCTGCCCAGGGGCTCGGCTTCTGCATCAACCCGACCTGCCCGAACTGATTCGCTTGCGCAGCAGCTGCGACTCTGTCGCTCAGCGAGGTAGCGGCGCCGACTACTGGCCGTTGCTCGATTCTGGCTCGGCAGTCTCGAGCCGCCCGTCGGCGTGTTTGGCGAAGCGTGTCCTATCACGCGCGTGGACGGGGCCATCGCTAGGCCACGGCCAGCCGCCAAACTGTGTTTTACGGTAGTCACTGAACGCCTGCTGAATCTCAGCTGGCGTGTTCATGACGAACGGACCGTGTTGCGCCACGGGCTCGCGAATCGGCCGGCCTTGCAGCAGCAACAGCTCGCTCTCCTGATCGCCATTGACGAGCGCGATCGCACGTTCGGGGCGCAGCGCAATGCCCACCGCCGGCTTGAGATCGTGCGCTTCGATGCGCAACGTTTGGCCGCGGAAGAAGTAGAGATTGCGCAGGCTGTCGGCGCTGGTGGCCGGCAGCGTCCACGTGGCATGTGGAGCGAGCTTGATCGTCCAGATGGCAACGTCCGAGTCTTTTCGCGCCGCCCACGACTTGGGCGGAGGCGGCGGAGCTCGCAGGTCGCCGAGATTCCCCGCGACGATCGTTACCTCCGTCGCACGACCGTGGCTGTCGTGATGGACGTGACGCGGGATCTTGTGATCCCACAGCATCGCGAAATGCGGCTCGACCAGTTTGTCCGCGCTGGGCAAGTTCAGCCAAATCTGAAACAGCTCCGCGCGATTGCTGGCGTTGCGATCGAGCAAGGGAAACATCTCCGAATGGACGATGCCTTTGCCGGCCGTCATCCACTGCACGTCGCCCTGCCCGAAGCGTGCGGTCGCGCCCAACGAATCGGAGTGATCGATCAAGCCACGCCGCACCAGCGTGACTGTCTCGAAGCCACGATGGGGATGCTGGGGAAAGCCAGGGACGATATCGCCGTGGTACATCCGCCAGCCGTCTTTACCCTCGAAATCCTGGCCGATGTTGCGGCCAGCGAGCGACGCGTCGGGACCGAGCGCTTCGTTGCCTTTTGGATAAGCGTCATCGTGGTGCACGCAAAATAGGAACGGATCGGCGGTTTCCCATACGAAACCAAGCGGTTTGACACTCAACACGGCATCTGTCGCCATGACTCGACCTCGACTGGGCACGCAAATTTGCGATGCCACGAAGCATAGTCTGGCGGAGACCGTCGGCAGTTACAGGCGCCTCGAGCTGCTAGGCGCCCTGCAACTACGTGAGCGAATTGGCCTTCACAACACGTACAAGAAAGCGAGCAAGTCCGCTTTTTCGTCGGCCGTGAGATGCGTCTCCAGGATCAAGTTGAAGAACTCGATCGTGTCTTCGAGCGTGAGCAAGCGGCCGTCGTGAAAGTAAGGCGGCGACTCCTTGATACCCCGCAGCGTGAACGTCTTGATCGGCCCGTCGGCGCTGGCCATCCTGCCGTTGATCATGCGTGGTTCGTAGAAACGCTCCACCTCGAGGTTGTGCATGGAGTGGTCGGTGAAGTCGCTGCCGGTGTGGCATTCACCGCACTGGCCCTTGCCGTAGAAGACGGCTTCGCCGCGTAGCTCGGCGGCTGTCGCCAAAGCAGGATCGAGCTTTCCATCGACGTCGAGCTTGGGCGCGGGCGGAAAGTCCAACAGCTTTTGAAACTCCGCCATGTGATGGACTTGTAACCCACGATCGAGCGGATTGACCCCTTTCTTCGTGGCCAGCACCGGATCGCCGTCGAAATAGGCGGCCCGCTGTTCGAACTCGGTGAAGTCCTCCACGCTGCTGAGCGCGCGCTGCGAGCCGAAGATGTGTTGAATGTTCAGGCCGCGTAGCGAGGGAGTATCGATGCGATGCCGAAGTTCTTGAGGGCGAATGTCGCCCACCAAATGGGTACCTGCATTCGAGTGACCGTTGGCGTGGCAATCGAAGCACGACACGCCGAGGCTCGGCCGCTCTGAGCGGCGGTCGTCGATCATGTTGAACTGCTGCTGCGGAAAGGGAGTAAGGAGCAGCCGCAAACCGTCGAGCTGCTTCGGATTCAAAACGCACTTGAACAACTCATAGTAGTTGTCGGTGGTCACCAACTGACCCTGCGACACGTCACCGAGGTCGGGACGTGTCGTCAGAAACATCGGCGCGGGAAACTCGGGCAAGAAGTGATCGGGGAGGTCGAAATCGAGATCGAAGCGCGTCAGGTCGCGTCCCGTCTGCTTCAAGACTTCGTCGATGTGAAACTGCGGAAAGAGCATGCCACCTTCGGGCTGCTTGGGATGTGGCAGGGGGAAGAAGCCTGCCGGAAAGAGGTCTGCCGAGCGAATCTGTTCAGGTGTAAGGTCGGTAAGCGAATCCCACGTGTGCCCTGCAGGCAAGCGGACGCGTACACCGCGCTGGATGGGCTTGCCGTTGAACATCGTGCGATCGGAAGGATCGTCGGAGAGGTCGTAGCGCGTCTCCAACAGGGCTAACTGACGCTCCATCGCCACTGGTTTTTCTGCGATCTTGTTCTTCATCAAGGTCGCGAAATCCACGTGCTGATCGCCACCCCCATTCATGTCACCGCAAGCCGCGGGCGGAGGCGGTGCATTCGGTGGTGCATCTCCCGGTTGGCTTGCGTTATCACCGAGAGCATTCGAATCCACGGACTCGATACCTCCGTCACTGCCTCGTTCGCACGCCGTACCGAACATGGCGATGAACAACACGCTCAGATATCTCTTCATGGGCCCTCCGCGGAAGCGCTGGCGCTGGATGCGCGGAGTCGCCAGTGCAAGCCATATGCCCGTATCGCATGCGCGACGGAGTGGACCGGCGAGCGCTGATTGTTGGCAGCTCGCTCGAGAATATCCGCAAACCAGCGTCGGCTCGCAGCGTGCTCTCGACAGCCGCCGAGGCCTGATGGCACGTTGGCGCCTTATGTCCCGCCACACGCCAGGCCCAACTGAGTGGTAGGCAGATGCTTCGCGGTGATTAGACAAGCCCGTGGCGGTGGAGCGGGATTTATCTAGTGACGGGCGATGCGTTCGTCTCGTTGGCTCACAGCAGACCGGCGCTGCTGTAGCGATACAGGCCGGCAACCCGTTACTGTGCGAGGCGAGGTGGTGCGCATGGTTAGGTCAGGTCGGTGGCTTCTGGGGCTTCGCTCCACGACGCTTGCTTTTTGCGTGGCGGCGGGCTGTTCCTCGAACGAAACGGAGCCGGCCGTCCGCGATCCCGATCCGTCGCGGCCCTCCGATCCTTGCTGCGACGGGGCCACGGAACGCGATGCCTCGACGCCTGCCGATGCTGGCGCGCCGACGGATGCCTCGCGACCCTCTTCACCCGACGGATCAATGGCGCCCGACGCTGCGACCACGCCGTCCGACGCTTCCACCACGCCCGACGCATCCACACCTGCGGACGGTTCGACCGGCACGGACGCGGGACCGCAAATGGACGCATCGTTGCCTCCGGCCAATCCAGCGTGCGCGACCGGCAACGTGGACGCGTTCCGCGATTGCATGTTGAGCGAAGGCAAGCCCATCGAGCACGTCCGCGCCCTCACGACCGAAGTCGGAGCGCGCTTGGCAGGGAGCGCAGGCGATGCCAAAGCCGTGGCGTGGGCTGTCGCGCGCATGAAGGCGATCGGCCTTACCAACGTGCGGACCGATGCGGTGACCGTCCCTCATTGGGAGCGCGGCATGGAGCACGGCGAGTTGCTCGGCACCACTGAAACGCCGTTGGCCATCGCGGCGTTGGGCGGTTCGGTGGCGACGCCTGCCACGGGCATCGAAGCAGAGGTGCTTACCGTCGCCAGTGTCGATGCGCTCAACTCGGTCGCGGCCGATCAAGTAAAGGGTAAGATTGTCTTCTTCAACACGGTCACCGAGCGCGCCAAAGACGTCAGCGGCTATTCGAAGGCGGTCTCCTCGCGCCGAAGTGGTGCGTCTGCGGCAGCCAAAAAAGGCGCCGTTGCAGCCATCGTTCGCTCGATAAGCCCGGCGATTTCCGCTTATCCGCACACAGGGGAGATGGCTTCCGCGACGATCCCGGCGGCAGCGATCTCCGTTGCCGATGCGCTCGTGCTCGAGAAAGCCGTCGCTGCGGGCACCACACGCGTGAGGCTCACGTTAGGCTGTCAGAAACGCGCAAACGCTCAGTCTGCAAACGTGATCGGCGAAGTCGTGGGCACTGAACGTCCGGAAGAGATCGTGCTGCTCGGCGCACACCTCGATTCCTGGGATCTCGGCACGGGAGCGCTCGACGACGGGGCAGGCGTGGCCATGGTGCTCGAGGCTGCTCGGTTTCTCGCGCACGCAAAGGAAGGCACGCTGCGAACCGTACGGGTCGTGCTGTACGCGAACGAAGAGTTCGGCGTGAGTGGTGGCAGTGCATACGCCACCGCGCACAAGGCAGAACTCGCCAACCACATCATGGCGATCGAAGCCGATCTCGGTGGAGATCGGGTTTACGGAGCCACATTCGTCGCGGGCTCTTCGGCTGCGGCCGCCATCCGCGAGATGCTGATGCCGCTCATGCCCCTCGGCATCAGCGCCGCAACCGCGGGTGGAGATTACGGAGCAGACATCGGGGCGCTCGCACGCGCGGGTGTTCCCGTCGCAGAGCTCCCGCAAGACCTGACGCGCTACTTCGACTACCACCACGCGGGCAACGACACCCTGGACAGCGTGGATCCAGAAGCGCTCAAGCAAGCCGCTGCGGCGATGGGAGTGTTCGCGTATCAGTTTGCGCGAAGCACGGCCGACATCGGTCGCGCGCTGCTGAGCGAACGCGTGCACGAGCACTGACCACGCTAGTCGCGCGGTGAAATCTCGACGCGCCATTGGCTACCCGCCGCAGCGGAAACTGTGCGAACGCGGACCGGCAAAAACTGCTCGATCACCTGCACATTGCTCTCGAAATGCGGGGTGAGCGCCACGGTCGAGAACGAGCCGCCGTTCGCCATCGCGCACGGAATCAGCAGCTGATCGGACAAGTGCTCTCCCACGGGCGCGGCGGATTCGAGATAGCTCTGCATGGCTTGGCAGGCTCGGCTGGCGACTCGCTCGGCGTGCACTCCGCGCTCACCAAACGCGGCGATTAGCTCCACTGCGTGCTCGTGAACGGCGCGCAGCATGAGCACGTTGCCGGGACCGTCCGCGACGGGCGTGCGCAACGCCAGGTCTTGTTCCGCAATCGTAAGGCACTGCTTGGCCGTCTGCAGCTCGCGTAGTGCCACGGTGTGCGGCAGGTTGGCGACGAGCGCTTCGGCGCTCAGCTTCAGCAGGTTGCCGCGCTCGTGCAGCGAAAGCGTACGCAGTGTTTTGACGGGCTCGATACGCACGTCGAACGCGCCACCTCCCGCAGGGGCAAAGCCGGTGCGGCGCAGCGCGCGCTCGATGCGAGGCCCCATGCGCTCGATCGCAGGGAAGAAGACTTCGTCGAGAAAAGGGTAAGGGGGCGCAAGCGGATTGTGGGTTCCACCTTCGAAGCTCAGTTCCGAAGGCGCCGCGGCGACCAGCAGTGGTGGAAGCACAGTCTGCAGCACGAGGCACGCGCTCCCCGCACCGCTCACTACGAAGCGATAGCGACCGCCTCGGGTTGCCCCCGGGCGAAAGGTGAGCCGCGTGGAGCCGAGTTCAGCGCCCTCTAAGTCTGCAGCACAGATCTCGGCCGCGGCGCGCGTCGCCGTCAGATGCTGGCGCATCAGGCCCGGCCGCGAACGCTTGGCGCGAATGTTGTCGATGGTGAACGGTTGCCCGGTAAGCGCACTCAAGCTGAGTGCACTGCGCAGCACCTGTCCACCACCGATCGAACCGTCGATACGCAGCAACGCTTGGGACACGCTCAACCCTTTACGCAGACGACCTGACGCAGCGTGTGTACGACCTCGACGAGATCCGCCTGCGCCTGCATCACGGCATCGATATCTTTGTAAGCCATCGGCGTTTCGTCGATCACATCGGCGTCCTTGCGACATTCGACCGCGCTCGTGGCGCGCGCGTGATCTTCGATCGTGAAGCGTCGCTTGGCTTCGGTTCGCGACATTACGCGTCCCGCCCCGTGACTGCAGCTGCAGAAGCTCTCGAGATTTCCCTTGCCGCGAACGATGTACGAGCGCGTTCCCATGCTTCCTGGAATGATGCCAAGGTCGCCTTCGCCCGCACGGACCGCGCCCTTACGTGTCACCAACACCGCTTCTCCGAAGTGTTGTTCGCGCGCGACATAGTTGTGGTGGCAGTTCACGGCCATCTTCTCCGCGGTGAATTCGGGCAGCGTACCCAGCTTGCGCAAGGCTTGCAGCACTTGCTGCATCATCAGGCGACGGTTTTCGAGCGCGAAATCTTGTGCCCACTCGACTGCTTCTACGTACTCGTCGAAGTGCGAGCTGCCTTCGGGCAAATAGGCGAGGTTCTGGTCGGGTAGGTTGATGAAGTGCTTCTTCATCTCCTTTTTGGCGAGCTCGATGAAGTAACTTCCGATGCGGTTTCCCACGCCACGCGAACCGGAGTGCAGCATCAGCCAAACTTGCTCGGCTTCATCGAGGCAGATTTCGATGAAGTGGTTTCCCGTGCCCAGCGTTCCGAGGTGATTGAGATTGTTGGATTGGCCTATCGCGGGATGCTTTTGGACGATGTGCTTGAAGCGTGCGCCAAGCTTCTCGGTCCAGACTTGCTGTTGCGCGTGAGGAGGATGTCCCCACGAACCTTTGTCGCGGCCGCCGCGCGTCACATCACGGCCGTGAGGAACGGCCGCTTCGATGGCGGTGCGTACTTGGCGCAGCGAGTCGGGTAGATCACGCGCGTTGAGCGAGGTCTGCACGGCCATCATTCCACAACCGATGTCTACGCCGACGGCCGCCGGAATGATCGCTTTGTGCGTGGCCAGCACGCTGCCGATCGTCGCGCCCTTTCCGGTGTGCACATCGGGCATGACCGCGAGCCACTTGTAGATGAAGGGCATCGCGGCGATGTTTTGCAGTTGCTTCAACGCTTCGGCCTCGACAGGCACGCCGCGCGTCCAACTTTTGATGGGCGCCCCGTGCGTGGGTAGAAAATCGTAGCTGCGCTCTTGCATGACCTGACTCCATCCGCTTGCGCGTTCGATGAGCATGCCATCAGCAGCGAGTGTGCCAAAAGCCGAGTCAAGCGCAGCACTCCTATTTGAACGCATATTTGCCTGTATTTACGAGCGCGTGGAGCGATGGGCCGGCAGCTGCGGCAGGCGCTAAGACGAGATGGTAGGATAAGGCTTTATCCATACGGATAGGGTCCATGGGGAAGCTCAAAACCGTCGTCATCGGTCTACTCGGCACGGTCTTGGATGGTGGCGGGGGCGAGAAGCGCTGGAACCGGTGGCGGCCGAGCGTGGACCTCGCGTTGCACGAAGACTTCGTGATCGACCGCTTCGAGCTGCTCGCCGATCGGCGCTTCAACCAGCTGGCCCGCGTGATCGCCGACGATATTCGTCAGGTCTCGCCCGAGACCGAAGTGCGCTTGCCTACCCTGGATTTCAAAGACCCTTGGGATTTCGAAGAGGTGTACGCCGCGCTCTTCGATTGGACACGCACCTATCCGTTTCAGACTGATCGTGAAGAATACTTCGTCCACATCACTACTGGCACGCACGTCGCGCAGATCTGCTGGTTTCTGCTCACTGAATCGCGGCACATTCCGGGCAAGCTGCTCCAAGCGTCACCGCGGGCCGCCGATGCGCAGGGCGAACGAGGCACGTATCGCATCATCGATCTCGACTTGAGCCGCTACGACCGCATCGCGCGCCGCTTTGCGGAAGAGAAGCGCGACAGTATCAGCTTCCTCAAGGCCGGCATCGCTACGGAGAATGCCGCCTTCAACCGTCTGATCGAGCAGATCGAAGTCGTCGCCACCCGCTCGAGCGAGCCGATGCTGCTGCGCGGACCGACGGGCGCCGGAAAGTCGCAGTTGGCGCGACGAATCTACGATTTGAAACGCGAACGACAGCGCTTGAAAGGGCCATTCGTCGAAGTGAACTGCGCGACGCTGCGCGGCGATGCGGCGATGAGCGCGTTGTTTGGCCACGTGAAAGGCGCCTACACAGGTGCAGTCTCGGATCGAATTGGTCTGCTGCGCACCGCGCACGGCGGCGTACTGTTTCTCGATGAGATTGGCGAGCTGCGTTCCGATGAGCAGGCGATGCTGCTGCGTGCGCTCGAGGACAAGACCTTTCTGCCCGTGGGCAGCGATCGTAGCGTCGACAGTGATTTTCAGCTCCTGGCAGGGACCAATCGCAGCCTCGATCCAGCTCACTTTCGCGAAGATCTCTTGGCTCGCATTCAGCTGTGGACGTTCGTGCTGCCGGGCCTTGCCGAGCGCCGCGAAGACATCGAGCCGAACCTCGACTTCGAGCTGGAACGATGGGCCAAGCGGACACATCGTCGCGTGACCATGAACCACGAAGCGCGCGCGATGTTTTTGCAGTTCGCGCGCTCGCCCCAAGCGGCGTGGTTGGGCAGCTTTCGCGATTTCAACGCCG
>WUUC01210724.1_pt1 | contig 16533 bp, 5 predicted proteins | sample 6278441 | NCBI WGS metagenome assembly WUUC01 (sample SAMN13675441, study PRJNA597444) | soil metagenome | isolation source: soil | place: USA: Washington | collected 2017-10
CGAGCGCCGTCATGGCACGATCGTCGCCGGGCACCGGGAGCCGGACGAATTTCGCGTCGGCCAGCTGGACCGGCTGGATATGGTCCTCGAATGGCTCCGGGTTGACGACCATGATCCGCTGCAACGGGTCGCCCTCGTGTTGCCCGGCGAGGAACGCCGCGGTCAGCTCGAACTGGCAGGCCGACCGGAGTGGGTAGGCGGCCGAGTAGAGGACCAGCATGATCCGCGACGCGTTCAGGTGTTCCTCGATACCGGCGGTGATGCTGCTTGTGGGACGGAGAGTCTCGTCGAGCCACACGCGGAGGCGTCGCCGCTTGAGGGCTTCGCGGATCCGGCGGACCGTGTCCCGTTCCGGCCCGGCGAAGGAGAGGAACACGCCATAGTCGCTCACGGCGACGTTCCTGCGGGCTCGGCGTCGGGACCGAGGGCCGCGATCCACCGGCGGATTGCGTCGGCGGCCCGACTGGCCGGATCCTCGGGGCCGAGATCGATCTCCAGTCCCTCGGCGGCGTCGTCGATGAGCGCCCACGCCTGATCGAACTGGACGTCCATCTGGTCGAGCGCGGCCAGCGCGTGAGCCAGGTAGCAGATCGCCACCGAGGTTTGGGTGGCGTCGGATCCGAACTGCCCGAGCTGGGTGTCGTAGTAGGTGTTCGCCAGCTCGAACAGCGCGATCCGTTCGTCCATGTCCTCGTCGTCGAGACGGATGTCCCCGGGCCGGACGCCGTCGGGCAACGCCGGTGCTTCCTCGACGACGGCGAGCGGCGCGGATCCCGTCGGGGCGGCGCCGATATGGCGCAGGAGTTCGACGAGCAGGATACGCAGCGACCGGGCCGTGCGCGGGTGTCCCGGGCTCTGCGCGTCGAGCCTCGTCCGGTAGGCCTCGGTCAACAGCTCGATGATCCGGTCCGCGTCGTCCTCGGTCGCGGCCAGATTTTCCGCGGCGTCCGCGGTGGCGACTCGAGCGCCCGGCATCGTACGGCGCCGCTCGTACACCTGCCGGTACAACTGCCTCGCTGTGTCGTGGTCGGGCAGCTTCAGCACCGTCGCGGCCAGGCTGCTGAGCGCGTCGAGCGTGCGTTCATGAGTGTCGCCGTGCACGGAACGCAGGGCGGCGTGGACCTGTGTCTTGAGCCGCAGCGCCTCCTGCGTGGCGCCGCACTGGCCGGTGGCGATGCCCAGGTTATACAGCGCGTCCAGGGTGTCGGGATGACCAGGGCCGTAGGTTCTCTCCCGTGCTTCGTGGACGTGCCGGTAGATGTCGCGGGCGGCCTCGTGGTCGCCCGCCGAGGTATGGACCACGGCGATGTTGTTGAGGATGGTGAGCGCGTCGGCATGACCGGGGCCAAGCCGCCCGGCCAGCAGCGCGTGGACGTCGCCTAGCAGGCGCAGGGCGATCGCATGGTTGCCGTGCATCCCGTGTGCTGTGCCGAGCCCGACCTGCATGGTCAGCGTGACAGGGTCGTCGTCGCCTAGCCCCGCGCGGCACACCTCATGCAGGCGGCCGTACACGTCGAGCGCGGCGCGGCTGTCGCCGAGCTCGAGGTGTACCCGTCCGGCTTCGTTGAGCAGGTGCCACTCGTCGATGTCGCGCATCATCGCGGCGACGGCGGTGACGTGCGGCAACAGCATGGACAGTTCACCGCTCGGGTGGTGTTGCTCGCGACCGTGGGTGAGCCGCGTGCTGAAGACGGCCACGGCGGCCAGCCGCAGCATCTGACGGCGGGGATCGTGGCGACGCATCGCGCGGACGGCGCCGATGACAAGCGGGTGGACCAGCCATGAAGACGGCGTCTCGCCGCCGCTCGGCAGAGCCTCAACGAGATGAGCCGCGGCGGCCTCGGCCAGACCGGTGTTCGCCCGCGTCGTGGCGTCGGCCGGGCCCAGTCCGTCGGCCTCGGCGAGTACGTCCGCGACCAGCGTCGCCGGCAGGGGCTCGGGTGCCAGCAGGCTGGCGAGCAGCAACACGTCGCGGCCTGCTTCGGACAGTCCACGAACCGCTAGCGTCAAGGTGGCGGCGACGCTGCCGATGTGGGCGGTCGCCAAGCGGGGTCGGAGCTGCTCGGCCAGGACGAGGGCGTCACGGTCGGGGTCCTGCATCATCGCCGCGAGCGCGGCAAAGCCAGTGAAGCCGGGGGCGCCGGCCAGACCGGCACCCAGCCGCAGGGCAAGGGGATGCCCCCCAAGCGCATCGACCACATGGCGCGCTGCGCCGTACTCTCGGCGGTCTCCGCGCAGCCGCTGCAGGCGTTGGGCGACGCCTTCGCCAGAGTCGGGCGGCCAGCGGCAGGTGAGCGTCGCGAGCGCTGCGGAGCGGCCGAGCCCGCCGAGTTTGATGTGCCGGTCCGGGTGCACCCAGCCGCGGAGATCGTGCCGGGCGGTCACCAGGGTCCGGCCCACGGGCGTCGGCGCGAGCAGCGTATTGAACTGCCGCAGGTCGATACCGTCAGGTACTTCATCGACAAGCCACAGGTAGCGGCGCCCGCTGGCGAGCGCCGCGGGCGATCGTTGCGTTCCGCGCGCGGTCGCATCGAGCAACGTGGAGGCGTTGCGGACGAAAACGCCGCCTGGAAAGTCTGCGGCGAAGAGCCGGGCGTACTGCTCGGCGAGCATCGTCGTTCCCTGGCCTGCGGCTCCCGTCACGGCGGCGACCCGGCCGCTGGCCTCGGCATCGTCGTCGGGGAACAGGGCGTCGTGAATGTGCCACAGCTCGAGTTCCCGGCCGTAGAGTTCGTGCGGGTCACGCGCTGGGCCGGGGTCCCAGAGCACCGGCGGTGGATCCGGTGCGTCCCCGAGCCGGCGTGGGTCATCGCGACGTAGCGCGTTGACATGGCGTGCAACCTGTGGGGCGATCGTCCCCGGGTCGGAGTCGGGCCGGGGCAGCACCCAGTGCTTCAGCCGGCTGGGCCGCACGTCGGCGATCTCGACGCCTTGCAGGACCGCGAGCACGCGGATTCGCCGCCGGTGCAGGTAATGGGAGCGCAGCAGGGCGAAGTGCATCTCCTGGCGGCAGTACTCACTGGACGGCAGCGACGGCGTGTAAAGGACCAAGAGGACGCCGGTGGAACGCAGCGCGACGTCGATCCGTTCAGGAATGTGGTAGAAGTCGCGCATGCCGCGTTCATCCTGGAAGACCGTGAGACCGGCGGCGACCAGCGCACCGTACAGGTCGTCGGCCCGTTGCTTATCCTCCCACGCGTAACACAGAAAGACGTCGTTCTCTTCATCGGCGGTCGTCTTGTCCGTCACCATCATGACCTTCGTGGTCGGCGCAGGCGCGTACGGCAAAATGCACTCTGGAGCGTATCGCCAGTTCGGGAAGATCTGCCCAAGGGGCCCCGGGCCGTGAGGGGCTTTAGCTCCATGCCGGATCTGAAGCGGATCTGAAGGTCTTCGGTTCGCGCGGGATCATCGTCGGTATTCACATGGGTGTTGTCTGAGGCACAGACAGCGAGTGGGTGACGCGTCGGTTCGCTTCACTGTCCTGGGATCGGTGCGTGCACTCGCTGACGACGGGACCACTCGACGTCGGCGGCGCGACGCCCCGGGGCCGTCCCGGCCATGCTCTGGTGCGCGGCGAAGTGGATGCCAGCCTTGAGGAGATCATCTCGTCGGTGTGGGGCAGCCCGGCGGCAGCTCCCGCGACAGCCTTCTACCACTACCTCTCCGGCCTGCGGAAGGTCCTGGCCCGCGCGAGGGCCGGCGCGGTGCTGGAGACACGGCGCCCGCGTTACCGACTGCTCGTGACCCCGACACCGTCGACTGCGTCGTTTCCGCAAGCACGTGCGGCAGGCCGACGCACTGCGCGACGGGCGCGAGCCGTGATCGGATGGTTGCTCGGCATGTCGAGCAAAGCCTTGCACCGACGTTTCGGCCAGGTCATGCGCGGCGGCGGGCGAGGCCCGGCCGCGCCCGGCGACAGGATTCGCAGTCGATGCGCGATCCGCGGTCATCTCGGCGGCATGCGCGTTGCGGTACGTACGACAGGTGCCGTCGTCGCGGCAGGCGGCCCGTTCGCGCCGGGCGACGGCGACCTCGGACGCGGGGGCCCTGCGTTGACTGCACTCAACAAGAGCCGGCAGCGAGCGCCGTCACCGGTCGGCGTTGGCGGCGAAGCAGATGAGCCGCCCGCCGCGAGCTGCCACGAACATGCCGGTTCCGGGTACACCGGCGAGCGCGTCGACCGTGATGTTCAGGTTCGCGGCGGTGACTCGTACGGTGACCGCGTCGACCAGCAGCAATTGTCCACCACCGTCGGCGACCGCCACCGCCGATGCGGTACGCGCGACGTGCAGTGGCGTTCCCCGCAACTCGCCGAGCGGCCTCTCCAGGCGAAGGTCACCGTCGTGGTCCGGTAGCCAGCTGAGCAGGCGCGGTGGAGTGCTTGCGACGCCGAACAGCCGTCCCCCCACCGCTGCCGACGTTGCGATCAGATGAGTGACCTGCCACGGGATCGAGTCGATGGTTGGCGCCGGATCATCTCCGGTCGTGCCGACGGCTAGAGCGCCGTAGCGGTCGGCGGCGAACACGGTTCCGCGCCCGTCGGTGGCCAGCACAGCGACCGCGAGCACGGCGTCACCCTCGTGCACGGTCTGGATCGAAGCCGAACCGCTCGTGGAGAGCTCGATCAGCCGTACCGCGCCGTCGTCATCGCCCGTCGCGACAAACATCCGGTCGTCGAGTTGCTCAACCGCCAAGGCCGTGATCCAGTCGTCCTCGGACGTGACCACAGCGGTGAACATTTCGCCGTCGTAGCTCCACAGCTGTAGGTGTTCCGGTCCGGCGGTGCCGAGAATCAGTCGATTGTCCGGGCCAGCGCCTAGGATCACATGTTCGACGTCGGGGTGGCCGGTGGGCGTGGCGGCTTCGACTCGAAGGAGTCCGTCCCCGTTAACGGCCCACAGCGTCGTGCCGGATTCCCCGGCGGTGGCGAGCCAGGCGCGACCACCCACCCGGGCGCAGACCATCGCGCTCACCCCTCCGGGGTGGGTGACGGTCGGCAGGGGGTCGGCACGGTGCCGGCCCGGGTCGGCCGACCAGCATCGAGCGATCTCGTATCCGGCCGAGGCCGCCACCACCAACAGTCGCCCGTCGTCAGTCGGAACTGAGCACAGCGAGCTCACCGGCGGCTCCTCGGCGGCAGGTGACGCCGACGCGGACGGCAGTTGCCAGACGCGGGTGAGTCCGTTGAGTCCGCGCGTCGCCATGAGCCAGGAGCGATCGGCCTGACCGAGGGGATGGACGGTCACGCCGGACTCGCCGTGACCTATCCGCAGCATGCCGGGCCGGCCCGGCTCACGAGCGTTCAGGACGGCGACGGTGCCCGGCCATCCCCCGACCGCCAGCATGGTGGCCTGCCGGTCGACGAACGCGAGGTGATAGACAGGGTCGTCGGTGTCGTGGCGGCTGATCGGGGCCGCGGGCGCGTCCGGCGGCAGGTCGAAGACGTGCACGCCGGCACTGCCGTCAGCCACCGCGGCGGTGGCAACTTCGGCGTGAACGGCGAGCGCGATGCGTGCGGTCCGGCCACCGTCGTGGAGGCGCTGGTGGGAGCCGGCGGTACGCAAGCGCGCCGTGAGCCAGGTCGAGTGGACGGCCTGCTCGGCGTTGCTGAGCACGCATGCCCGATCGGCGTCGCCATCGGCGATGATCGTATCCGTGCGGAGGCAGGGTGCCGGATGAACGGTTGACTCCACGGCGTGCGTCTGAGAGGAGATGCGCCACGCGGTGAGGTCGGCGTCGGCGCCCGTCGTGAGGAAAGCCGCCGTCCTGTCGGTCGGCGCCAGCGGAAGCACCCGGGAGGCCGGACAGGTGATGTGGAGCAGCGTGTCGGTCGTCGGTCCGGAGGCCTCGAAGGGCCGCAACGGACGCGCGGTGAGCGTGCCGCCGGCAAGGATGACGATCAGGTCGGTGCCTTGTGGGCCTGCTGCCCGTGCCAGGTCTCGCAATTGCGGTCCGGCCGAACACCGCCAGACGACTGAACCGGCCGAGCGGCCGGTAAGTGTCCACACCGTGACCTGCCCGTCGTGCCGTCCGACGGCGAGGTAGACCGGTCCGCTCAGCGTCTGCCACGCCCGCAGAATCGGCACTTCGTCGTCGCTCGACTCGATGACGATGTCGGAGGCGAGCGCCTGGCCGCTGACCGCGTCGCGCAGTGAGCAACTGCCATCGGTACGGACGACGATCATACTGGGAGGGTCGTCGGGGTGGGCGGCGACGGTAACGACCGCCTGGGTCCGGTAGACGCCGCCGACGGCCACCGGCGCGTTGTCCGGGGTGCCCGCCGACCACCGCACCGTCCACGGCATCCGCGCTTCAGCCTGAGACAGCAGCGTGGATGCGAGGTGGTCGTGGCCAGCGAGCGCGGCATGTGCCTGCAGAGCGGCCGCTCGCTGACCGTATCCGGCAGATGATGCGTACGCGGCGCGGCGTAGCACGTCGGCGGCGGCGCGGCACCACGGTTCGGTGGCTGTGGCCAGCAAGGTCCCGGCCGACAGTGGGTCAACGCGGGCGAGGCAGGCCGGCTGCTCCTTGATCACCGCGCCGAGTCGCCCAGCGCCGTGGGCGTGCGCGAGGAGATTAAGGGCGGTGTACTCGTCGGCATGGGCCCAGTCCAGTCGTCCGTCGCCCGATCTCGGCACGCCGTCGGTCAGGATGTCGACGAAGATGTCATCGCCTCGTCCGGCGGGGAGCCCAGCAGCGAAGTAGCCGGCGAACTGCTCATGACGTATCGCGAAGCGGCCCGGAGCAGGCGAGGTGAGGTAGAAACCCAGCTGGGTCGTCACACCCGCGATGGCGGTGTCCGGATTGACACCCAAACCGAACCGGGGGATGAGCGCTCGCCAGAGGTCGACCGTCAGCCCACCACGCAACGCGTGAGCCACAGGGGCGAGCGTCGAGCGGGCCTCGGTTGCGGCGGACTCGCCCAACCGGCGGCGCATGTCGCGCCGGATCCAGTCCTGCAGCTGCTCGGGCCAGTCGAGGTCGTTGCTCCAGCCTCGGCGGCGGGCGGCCACCACCGGCATGGCGAGCAGTTCCTCGACCACGAGTTGTGCGATCAGGAAGTTCCCGGCGGCGACCTCGTCATGGATCTCGGCGCCGATCACGTCGACGAGCACGTCCATGTCCCAGGCCAGCGTGCCGTAGCCGCCCGGCCGTGTGGCGTCGGCGCGCAGGCGCTGCGCGACGTAGGCGGCGACGTCGCGGTCCGACATATGCTCGGTGGCGTCGAGGTCGATGACGACCGGGTGGCGGGGCCGGAGAGCCGTCGGCAACACGGGGCCGCCGGGACCGGCCGGGGCGTCGGGGCGGACGCCGACGATCGTCACCGCTCGAGCGGACAGCCAGCGAACCGCGTCCGCTACGCCCCCCGGGTCTTTCGCTTCGTCGAGTGCGTCGATCACGCAGACCGGCGGGGAGTCCGGATCGATGATCTCGTCGAGCAGATCTCGGACTTCGGCGACGTTGCGCGGGGTGCCGTCGAGGCACTCCGCCACCTCGGCCAAGACCGTGTCGGCCTCTTTGCCCCGAGCATGGACGGCGACGTTGATCGAGCAGTCCGGGATCGAGGAACGAATTTCAGGTGGCAGCGTGTCGGGCGCCAGGCTTCGCAGGACACAGACGCCGAGGAGCGCGGACTTGCCGGCGCCCGGCATGCCGGTTACGGCAAGGATGCCGGGCTGGCGGTCTCGGGTGAAGTCGCTGATCAGCGCGAGCGCGTGACGTCGGCCGGTGAACCAGAACTCGGTCGCGGACAGGTCGGTTCCGCGAGCCGACACCACCCAGTGTCGGGCGACCCGGGGAGGCAGTGCCGGCCGAGTTCCGGATTCCGCTCGTGGCGCGGTAGGCACTTCGACGAGCTGGCGCAACAGGCGCTCCGCGCCGGTCACCGTGAAGGCCATGACGATGTAGTGATCGGCATTGTGCGGTTGAAGGAAGCTCGGGATCTCGGAGATCGAGCGGCCTGGGAGGAGGACCGGCAGAATCCGTTTCGGCCATACCTGCGGCTCGCCGTTGTAGAGGTCGCGGAGCAGGTTCAGCTCGGCTCGCAGCCCGCGGACCCCGTCGGGCATGTCGCCGTCGCCTACACGGCGCACAGTGTCCGATGCGATAACCAGGACGTAGCGGGAGCCCCTGATGGCCTGCCGCATCCATACATCCCAGTCCCGGCGTTCGTCCTCGGCCAACTGGTCCAGCACGACGTCGACATCGTTGCGGCGCAGGAATTCAGCAAAGTTGAGCACCATGGCCTTGTGCCCGGGATTCTCGTGGGCGTAGCAGACGAACACTCTGGGCCTCCGCGTCACTTCGTTCTTCGGCACAAGTCGTCGCAGAACCGCCTCCGCCTGCCACTGCCGTCGAACGGATTCAGCCAGCCCAGCGGGAAAATCGTCTGTCGTCGGCTCGGCGCGCCCCCGCCACTCGACTATGAGTGCTGCCGCTACCAGTACGCCGGTCAGCCCCCACAACAGCGGCGCCCACCACCACCGGCGAACCTCCACCATGTTGGTTGCGAGGTTCCCTACCAACCCCAGCATGATCGTCACCGTGGCCAGCGTCACTGGCGACAGCTTCCACCGGCGGCCACCCGCTCTCACAAGCTCAGCATCCCCGCCTACGCCGACGTTCGGCTACCCGCGGCCGCAGTTCTGCCCGCCAAGTCCGGGGGCTTTTGGCGGGCCTGCGCCACTCTCGCTGCTCTCGTTTGTAGTGCCGCATTTCCTGAGCAAGCCCTTCGCCCCGGGGCGGCACCATCACCGACCGGTCGTGGATGGACGTCGGTGCTGGCTTTGCGCATCTAGAGACTGCCGGGAAGCACGACGCCCGGCAGCCGCCGCGCGGTTGAGCTCAATGGGCATGGGTCATCCAGTTCCAGTTCCGGGATTGTCCTTCTGCGATCGATCGGAGAATGCACGTCGTACTTGCCACCCAGCAAGCAAGTCGAGCCGGCCCTCTCATGCTTGGCGGCGGCCTGACAGCTGACCGAGCAGTACCACCGACGCCTCGCGCCGGATGCTTTCACGGGCCGGTGTGGATGTATGAGGCCCATTGGGCGGGGTTGCCTGGATGGGCGTCGCGTAGTTCGCGGGCGACCTGGTGCAGCGCGTGCGCGGTGCGCGTGAGGTCCAGCCGGTCGCCGTCGGCCGCTAGATCGTAGACGCGGCTGGCGATGTTCGCCGCCGGGTGGTCGGCGATTCTCCACAGGGTCGCGATCACCTGCCGGTATCCGGCGAGTTGCAGCGCACCGGCCAGGTGGATGCTCTCGTCGAGCAGGTCGACGCCGCCGACCGCGGTCTGGCAGGCGGACAGAAACGCCAACTCCGCTCCGGTCAGCCGCAGCGCGGCGATGTCGAGCACGGTGAGCGGGCCGTCGTGCAGGTAGAGCGCGCCGGCGGACGGGTTGTCCACCCGAAACCCGCCGTGGCAGGCGAAGTGGACGTAGGCGTGGCCGCGCAGGTCGCCGATCACCTTGGCCTTGGTCGCCTGCTCTCCGACGCGGCTGGTGTGCCGGCCGCGGAAGCGGGCGCGCACGAGGCCGGCCTCCTGTTGCGCGCCGGGCAGCGGCCGGAGGTCCGTGAACGGGGTTACGGGCATGGCCACCACGAGCATCCGGTCGTTTTCCGGCGTGCGGGTGTGCGGCTCCCTGGCCTTGGCCAGGGCTTGCAGGGTGGGCACGTAGGAGGAGACGGCGTGGTCGAGGACCGCTCTCCCGGCCGGTTCGTCGGACGGGTCGTGATAGCCGGCGGCGTGCAGCGGCAGCACGGTCAGCGGTCCTGTCGGGCACCAGATGATTCGCGGCAGCCCCTCACTTCGCGCGCCGTCCAGGAGGGCGCCGTCCAGCCGCGCGCTGTCCCGCCGGGCGCCGCTCAGCCGGGCGAGCACCGGTTCGGCGATGCCGTCCCAGAGCCATTCCAGGGTGGCCAGCACGGTCTGTTCCGCGGCCGCCCGGTCCGGGCCGGATGCGGCGGGGTGGTCCAGGGCGTCCCGTGCGGCCAGGTACACCTCGCTCCTCGTGTGGGCCTCGTCGTACAGGTCCGCCAGTTCGACGACGGTGACCGAGCCGCCCGCGACGATCAGCGCGTCGCATCGGGTGACATGGAGGTTTACGATCACCACGGGATGCTCGCCCAGCCCCTGGCACAGCGCCTCGAAGGACGGCGTGCGCAGCAGGTCCGCCTGGCCCGGCAATGCCCTCGCCGTGGCGAGCAGGGTGTCCCATTCGTCGGCGAGCCGGACCCTGTGGTCGGGGGCCTCGTCCGGATCACGCGCGTCGAGTTCGACGGCCAGGGCCCGGAGCCGGTCGGCGAGCTCCCTGTCGACGGCTCGCAGCGCGGAGAAGTCGTCCCGGAGACCGAGTGCCTGTGCCCACAGCACCGATCTGCCCTGCTCCAGCAGGGTGACGGCCCGCTCGGGTTCCCCTGCGGACAGGGCGGCCGCCGCGCTGGCCGACGCCAGCCCCTGCCATTCCCGCAGGGAAAGTTCCCTGGTGGCCCGGCTCGACCCGACCCATGCCAGCCTGGGCAGCATCGCGACGGCCTCGGTGAACCCGGCGAGCGCGGTGTCGGGCCGGCCGGCCTGCTCGCCGAGCAGCCCCCAGAACATCGCCGCCCGCGCGCGAATCTTGGTCTGACCCACTGGGTCGCTCACCGCGGCCCGGTAGGCGTCAACGGCTCTGTCCAGGTCGGCCTCCGACTCGCTCACCGTCCAGCGAAAGGCGAGCGACCGTCCGAGGTTCAACAGCGCCATGGCGCGCCAAGGGTGGCCTTCCGCCGTAGCGCGCACTGCGGCCTCGGCCGCCGTGACGGCCTCGGCGATGTCCCCGGCGGCCTGGGTCCGGGTGAACCGCAACTGCAGCACCGCACTCAGGTTTCCCCGCCGCATAGCGAGTGCCTGGTGCCCTGCCGGGGTCGCCGCGACGGCGGCGCGGGTGACCGCGACGGCCTCGTCCAGCACCCCGGGATGCGGCGCGAGTTCCGCGCGGGCCGTCAGCGTCTGTCCCAGGCGCTCGAGCCTGATCGGCCGGTCGGCGTGATCGGCCGGAGTCTTCGCCACGATCGATCGCCCGAGATCGTTGGCCTCGTCGATCTCCGTGATATCACCGGACCGCACGAACCGGGCGCCGAGATCGCCGGCCAGGTTCAACACCACGATGGTTCGGCCGGGGTGGTCGTGAGCCATCGAATCGGCCACCGCGCGCAGGTCCGCGATGGCGGCGTCCAGATCAGCCAGATCTCCCACCCGGTCGTACCGCAGGCGCAGGTTGCTCGCCAGATTCTGCCGGTAGGTGAGCACGCCGGGGTCGTCGAGCGCGGTCGCGGCGACCGCGCGCCGGCCAGCCTCGATCGCCTCGGACAGGTCCGCGAGCCGCCCCAGTCGTTCGAACCGCGCGCCGAGCACCCGCGCCAGTTGGGAAAGGGCATGTCCTTGGCGGGGATGGTCGGCCGGCAGCCGTGCCACCATGAGTCTGCCCGCGTCCAGGGCCTCGTCGAGGTCGGCGAGGTCCCCCTCGCGCTGGAACCTCGCCGTCAGCGCGTTGCCGAGTGTCCCCAACCGGCCGGCCATGTCGGGATGGTCATCCGGGGTCGCCCGCAGCGCGCGTCGGGCGGCGTCGATGGCCGCGTGCAGGTCCGCCATCTCCCCGAACCGCCGGTACCTGGTGTCGTGGCTGATGGCGAGGCCCGACAGGTACAGCGCCCGGAGCGGGTGGTCTGCGGGAGCGGCCGCCACTGCGGCCTGTTTGCTCCGTAGCGCCTCGTCCAGGTCGGCGGTCTGATCGAACCGCTCGTACCTGGCCTGCAGGGCGACCGCCAGGTCGGCCAGCCGAGCGGGGTACCGGGAATGGTCGGGCGGCGTGCCGGCGACCACGGCCCGCAGCAGGGCGATGGTCTCGTTCAGATCGGCGATGTCGCCCAGTCGCTCGTACCTGGCATACAGCGCCTTGCCCAGGTTGGACATTCGCCGGATCCGGTCGGGGTGCTCCGCGGGCAGCGCCGCCAGCACCTCCTTGGCGATGTCGACGGCCTCGTCGAGATCGTCGAGACGTCCGAACCGTTTGAACCGCTCGTCGAGGTCCGCGGCGAGATTCGACAGATGCTGCGTCCGGGTGGGATGGTCGGCGGGCAGTTCGGTGACCGCCGACCGGGACAGCTCGATCGCCTCGTCCAACAGGGCGGGCGGACCGCCGCAGCCGAACCTGGCGGCCAGCGCCACGGCCAGATTGGCCTGAATCGCAGGACGGCGCGGGTGATCGCGCGGTACCGACTCGACCGCGGCTCGCTGGAGCCGCACCGCCTCGTCGAGGTGGGTCACGTCGCCGGTGTGCCGGAAGTGGGCGTTCAGCGAGGAGCCGAGGCTGCTCTGTAGGGCGAACCGGTCCGGGTGGTCCGTGGCCGCCATGTCAAGCGCGCGGCGCAGCAGGGCGACCGACTCGGCGAGCACCGCCGGGTCGCCGGTCCGTTCGTGCCGCTCACGCAGCGAGTTGCCGAGGTTCAGCAGCAGGGCGATGGAGTGCGGGTGCCCCGCCGGCACGCGGGCGAGCGCGGCCCGAATTGCCTCGATCGCCTCCTCCAGGTCGCCGTCCTCGCCCGTCCGCAGGAATCTGTCGGCCAGCACGAAGCCGAGGTTGCCCAGGCAAAGCGCCAGCCACGGATGTCCCTCTTCGGTGCTCGCCACCGCGGTGCGCAGCAGGTCGGCCGCCTCCGTGAGCGCCGCGAGCCGGCCGGTTCTGTCGAAGCGGGTCTTCAGCGTGACCGCCAGATTCGTCAGGGCCATGCCCCGGCCCGGATGACCGTCCGGGGTGAGTGCCACAGCCGCCCGGCCGGCCGCTTCCGCATCGGCGAGGTCTCGATCCGCGCCGGCTCGCTCGAACCGTCGAAGCAAGGCGAATCCCAGCTTGGACAGGCAGTTCCACCGGCTCGGGTGGTCCGCGGGAGTGGCGTGCGACGCGGCGGTGAGCGCCTCGACCGCCCCGTCCAGGTCATGCACGGAGCCGGTCACTGTGTGTCTGTTCAGCAGCAGGCCGCCGAAATTGGCCTCGAACACGGTGCGGTCCGGGTGGTCGTCCGGCGTGTGATCGAGCGCGGCGCGCATTGTCTCCACCGCGGCGTCGAAGGCCGCCGGAGAACCGGTGCGTTCCGCCTGATCGTTTTGCCCTGCGGCGAGAGCGGCCAGGTAGCCGCACAGGTCCGGGTCACCTGGCCGCGCCGCGTCGACCGCCGCCGCGGCCGACGCCACTGCGTCGGAGAGAAGGCTCTCGTCCCCGGTGACGACGGACATCATCCGTTGTGCGTCGGCCAGGCAGGCCAGGTCGGCGGCCTCACCGGTGGCCGCGGCCGCCGCTCCGGCCAGCGCGACGACCGCCGACAGGACGCCGGGATCGTCGGACAGGTGCACCAGCACAGGCGGGTAGATCCGCCACAAACGCTGGTCGAATGATTCAAGTGATTCAAGCTCAGGCTGCGCGTCCAACCAGGAGCGCGCGTCCGGGGGCAGCTGCGGCCGGGCCAGTGCGAAACACAGCTGGGCGAACTCGCGCTCGACCTCGGCGTAACCGGCCGGCTGGGCGGCCTGCCGCCGCCAGTGCAGACTGCCGACCGCGACGGCCACCTCGGGTGGGGTCGGCTCGGTCTCGTGCAACGGGACCATTGCGGCGGCAGCGGCGGCGAGCATCGCGGGATCCGCGGGGTCTGTGCCGGCCCGCAGCCGGGCCAGGGCGCGGTCGCGAGTGGTGGACAGCGTCGTTCCCCGGCCCTTCGTGATAACCCGCTAGCGTTTACCCAACAGGAAAGCACAGCGGAGGGCCCTAGTGGACGGCGAACTCGACGAGGCCGGCGCCATGGCGCTGTGGTGTGCCTGGTTGCCGGTGCTGCGCGAGCGCGCGGCCGCGGGGTTCTGGACCGACCGGCTGGCCCGAGCCGAGTCGCGGGTGCGGAACGGCGCGTCGCCACTGGCCACGTGCCGCGCTTTCGGGCTGTCCGGGTCGGACCTGCCCCCGGAGTCCCATCGCGCCGAGCCGGGGCAGGGCGTGGTGCTGCCACCGGGGCTCGACACGGTTCCCCCGGTCGGGCGCGGCAATTATCGTTGCCCGCAACTGCGCTGCCCCCGCCTCGCCGAGCGCGACGATCGGGGCCGGCCGCCGGTATGCGCCCTGTTCGACGACCTGCCGATGACCCCGGTGCCATGACGGGTTTCCTGTCGTCCATTGGCGGCAGACTCGCCGAGCGGTGGGTCGCAGCTGTGCTGCCGGGGGCGCTGTTCGTGGTTGCGGTGCTCTGTGCCGCCCTGCTCGGTCACGCCCACGCCCTCGACATCGGTTTGGCGCAGGCCAGGATCACCGAGTTCACGCACGGCTCCGATGTGTCGGTCCAGGTCCGGTTGGCCGGACTGCTGCTCGGTGCGGCCACCGCGGTCCTGCTCGCACAGGCGACGGGTAGACTCGTGCAGTCGTTGTGGTTCGGCCAGTGGCGCGGCCCGCTCGCCCACGCGTTGGTGCGGCTGCGCCGCCGGCGGGCGGTCGCGGCCACCGCACGGGCCGGAATACGCCCGGTGCCCGCATACCTGCCGAAACGGCCGACATGGATCGGCGAACAGTTCCGGCTCGCCGACGCCGGGATCGCCGCCCAATACCACGGCCTGCGGCTCGGGCTGGTGTGGCCGCGGCTGTGGATCCTGCTCCCGGAAAGCGAACGCCACCCGGTGCGGATCTCGAACAGCGAATTCCAGGCCGCCGCCGTGGTCACCGGATGGGGGCTGTTGCATCTCGTGGTCGGCCTGTGGTGGTTCCCATCCGCGATCATCGGGGTTTGCGTCATCGGCACCGGATGGGCTCGGGCCAGGGAGCACGCCGCAACGCTGAGCGCGCTGATCGAAGCGACCGTGGACACTCACCTGACGATGCTGCTCACCGCCCTCAACCAGCCGCTGCCCAGCTCCGGGATGACCGCGGAACTGGCCGATCGAGTGAACGACCAGTTGCACAAAGGCAGATGACCCGGCTCTTACTTTTGGCGCTCCCATCGACGGTGTTGCGGACGAGATCGAGCCATTCATCGTCGCTGTTCGGATCAAAGGCCTCCATCGCGGGGAGCCCGGCCGCATATAGCAGCCGCTCGATCACGCCGCACGAGGCGTTGAGGAGATGAAGCCCCAGTACTCACGATTGGCGGATACCCCGACCGGTTCGCCCCACGACCGTCCAGCCGAGTGCATCCAGGGGTGCTGCCCAAGCTGATCAGCAGTCAACGCCAGCGGATGCGTCACGGACCGGCGGTCGGGGCCTGGGAGCTATCGAGGGTTAAGTGCTGTGGCTGGTCGACAACGGCCAACGCGATCACGGAGTGTGTGCCTTAGCCGATCTTCAGGCGTTGTCGTCAAGATTCGGCGCTCGGTGTGTCGGCATATGAACGGCCGTGGGGCGCCATCCCGATGGGACGTCTTCTGGCATCCGTGGACCAATGATCCGATCTTGACTTATCTGCGCAGAGAGTCCAACTTGCCCGGCATAGATCCGATAGGATCACGTATTCCGTCATGAGCGTCACTTTCCTGGCTAAGTTTGGGCTAAGGCGTCGAGCACGGACGGCTTGCATTTCTGTTGGTTTGACTGCGCGTTACCGCGGTCCATCGAACATGCCGTCGAACCAGAACATCATCGGAGGGATATATGGTCACTGCGCCGGAGGTCGAGGCCTTCGCCAGTGTCGCGGACCTGGGACCGCACGGCGATGAGGCAGCGCGGAAGCTGAAGCATCTGAAGGACGAGCTCTCACGGCTGGGAGCGCCCGGCGATGCCGAACGCCTTTCGGTTGCCGATGCCGCCGCTGAGCGTGGGGAATTCGCCGTGCTCGAGCGATTTGTCGCTTCGGGTATTCCGCTCTACGAACTCTCGGAGAATCAGCAGGCCAGGGTCCGGCGGGTCGTCGGTTGGCGGAATGCCCTCGCCCTGCTGCCTCTGGTGATCACCTGGGTCGCTCTGGCGGTGGCTACCTTTGAGTACAACAGCATGGTCCGCGCGCAGCCGAATCTGACGACACAGCCTTTCCTCGTTCTGTGGCAGCGCCGCTTCGACGGCAGCCCCCTTCCGACCTTCGCCGAAACGGCTTTTCTCTCCTTCCTCCTGCTGTGCGTTGTGCTCATACTCACCGTGTGGGCGCATCGGCTGGAAAGCGTGTCTAATCAGACGTTGGCCAAGGTCAACGCAATCGCGGATGATGCATTGTACTCCCTAGGTCTGGCGATCGAGACTAGCAATGTCCGGCCGCCCGACAACGCCAAGGAATGGGCCGAGGTGGCGCAACGCGTCCTGAGCCAGACCCAGAAAGTGATCAAAGCGGCGGTGCGCGACACGAGCAAGCTTGCCGAGAAGAACAACGCCATCTCCAAGTCCGCGAGCGAGCAGCTGGGACAGTTGCAGGTTCGGGCCGAGGAACTGCTGACGGGCGTGGGTAACGAGACCCGAGAGGTCATGGTCACGCTCCAGCGGCAGAGCGAGCAGACCACCACACAGGTGGGGGAGGAGGCTACGCGTGTCCTCCA
>WUUC01198911.1_pt1 | contig 16529 bp, 13 predicted proteins | sample 6278441 | NCBI WGS metagenome assembly WUUC01 (sample SAMN13675441, study PRJNA597444) | soil metagenome | isolation source: soil | place: USA: Washington | collected 2017-10
CCTTGTCCCACTGGACGACGACGCGGCCGGGCATGCTGGCGTTCTCGAGCGGCACGACAGCGTCGAGCTGACCCTGGCAGATCACCATGCCGCCGGAATGCTGGCCGAGATGCCGCGGCAGATCCTGCATCTCGCTCCAGAGGCGCGCGAAGAGCCGCACGCGGCGGGAATTCAGGTCGAGGCCGACCGACGCGAGATGGCGCGGCAGCGTATCGGCGAGATCCGTGAACTCGAAGGTGTTCATCACCTTCGCCAGCCGATCGACCTGCGGCGCGTCGAAGCCGAGCGCCTTTCCCACTTCGCGCGCCGCGCTGCGGCCGCGGTACGTGATGACGTTTGCGGTCATGGCCGCGCCGAGCCGCCCGTACTTTTCGTACACATGCTGGATCACCTGCTCGCGCCGGTCCCCGCTTGGCAGGTCGATGTCGATATCGGGCCACTCGCCGCGCTCTTCCGAGAGGAACCGCTCGAACAGCAGGTCCATGCCGACGGGATCCACGGCGGTGATGCCGAGGCTGTAGCACACGGCGCTGTTGGCCGCGGATCCGCGGCCCTGTACCAGGATGTCGTGCTGCCGGCAGAAATTCACGATGTCCCACACGATGAGGAAGTAGCCGGCGAGGTCAAGCTTCTCGATCAGATCGAGCTCCCGGGCAATCTGCGCGCGGGCGCGGTCGTGGTACGGCCGATACCGTTCGCGCGCGCCGACCTCGGTGATGCGCCGCAGAAACGACGGCTGCGTCTCGGCGGGCGGCACCGGGTAATCGGGAAACCGATATCCGAGATCCGCCATCGTGAACTGCAGCCGATCCGCCAGCTCGCGCGTACGCGCGACGGCGTGCGGCAGATCGGCGAAGAGCGCCGCCATGTCGCCCGGCGCCTTGAGGTAGCGTTCCGCATTCGGCACGAGCCGCCGTCCCGCACGCGCGAGATCCGTGTGGTGGTGAATGCAGGTGAGCACGTCGAACAGCGGACGCTCGGCGGCGGTCGCGAACCGCACGCCGCCGGTGGCGACGACCGGCACGTGGAATGCCGCCGCCAGGTCGAGCAGCATGCGGTTGTCTCGCGCCTCGTCGCGGCGCAAATGGCGGTGCAGTTCCACGTATAGACGGTCGCGGCCGAACACGGCGACGAGCCGATCGAGCAACCCGCCCACGCCGAAGCGGCCGGTCTGCAGCGCCGCGCGGCCGGCGAGCGCGACGAGGCCGCCGGTCGCGCCGTCGAGCTCGTCGAGCGCGAGCGCGCCTTCGCCTTTCGCCGCGCGCATTTTCATGCGCGTCACCAGCCGGCACAGGTTTTTGTAGCCCTCCTGCGATTCGCAGAGGACTGGGAGCGTGAACGGCAACACAGGCTGCACGGCCGGCACAGGCGGGATGCGATATCCGCCTCCTGCCCCTCCTGCCCCTCCTGCCCCTCCTGCCCTTCCCGCCCCCTCAATCGTGAGCTCCGCGCCGATGAGGGGCCGGATTCCGGCCGCGCATGCCGCCTTGTGAAAGCGCGGCGCGCCGTACACGCCATCGCGATCGAGCAGCGCGAGCGCGGAGTAGCCGAGATCGGCGGCGCGGTCGACGAGCGCCTCGGGAAGCGAGGCGCCCTGAAGAAAACTGAACGCAGACGCAGTATGGAGCTCGATATACGACGACGACACGGGTGAAAATCTCCACCACAGACGGCATGAATCAGACGGTCCGCCCGCCGGCGGACGCGGTGACCGAAAACGGCGCGCCGCGTTCGCGCGTCGCGGCGACCTTCATGGTTGGCGTGTCAATCCACGATCGCATCGATGAACCACCCTTCGGTCTCGCGATCCTGAAAGATTCGATACGCGGCGCCGTCGCCCAGAACGACGTCCCATTCGTCGCGGTTCCAACGGGCCGGCGAAGGCCGGGAGGACGGGCCGTCGCTCCACCACTCACCGGACGTCCGCCACGGGCCGGTGCACGCGACCACGTTGCCGCCACCAAACCCGCGGCGATTGGTGGTGACGCGCGCCGGACGCCCCTGATCGACAGCCACGCGCGCGGGCACCGGCTGGCGGCAGCGCCGCAGGGCGGCAATGAGATCGCGGCCGGATGTGAGATCGGCGTCTGCCGTGGGCGAACGCCGAGCGTCGGCCTGGGTGTATGCGTGCTCGGTCGCAAACGGCTTCACCGCGAAACCGTCCGGGCGATACGAGTCGATCGTCGCCGGGGCGCCGAGGCGGTCCTGCCCCATCAACGCGCCCAGCCTCGCGAGGAGCGTGGACAGCTGTTCGGGCGTGGGATGCGGGCGCGTGAACAGCGTGTGCTGCAGGATCCGGCCAGGTGTCGGATCGACCACGACGGTGACCCGATCGATCGCCGCGTCGGGCGGATGCGATTCGAGATCGAGGAGCGCCAGCGTCCGCAGCGGCCGCACGTCGCGCATCGGCGAGGGCAGCTGCAGGCGGCGCGCATGCGTGTCCCTCGTGACGAGCCGCAGGACGACGTGCAACACCGCCGCGCCGCGATCGTGCCGCTCGAGACGCACGGCCAATGGTTCGAGCAGCCGCGTCAACACAAAGGAGAGCGGCTCCAGCCCCTCAATCGGCCACTCGAGCTCCATCGTCGATTCGAAGCGCTCCTCCGGTAGCGTCGGAATGAGCGGCCGGATGTCCTCGCCGCGCGCGAGCGCCTGCCACTGCCGCGCCGGGCGGCCGAGGCGGGCGGCGAGGTCGGCGGGAGGCAGCGCGGCGAGCTCGCCGAGCGTACGCAGGCCCCACCGTTTGAACGCGGTCAGATCGGGCGGCTCCGACGATCCGTTCTCGTGTTTCACGTTCCGATGCCTCGCCGAAGCCGTGGCGGCGGCGGGAAACGCCGCATGCGCGTCCGTCCTCGTCGCGAGCGCCTGAAGAACCGTGATAGGCAACAACGCCACCGCACGGGCTTCGCCACCAGGATCGACGACGGTGACGCCAGGGCGCGCGAGGGCCAGCACCATGGCCGACGTCCAGGTGCCCGCAACGGCAATGTGCACGCGGCCGGCGCGCCCGGCAGTGCGCCGCAGCTCCGAGGCAACCGCGTCCGGGGGGCCGAGCAGCCGATCGAGGCCGCTCACGTCGATGGCGATCAGATCCGCGGTGTGACGCTCGTAGCGCGGGGAGAAGTCCGCCGCAACCCGTACGAGCGCGGACGTGTCGTTCAGCGGCGCGTCTGCGGCGTTCGCGGACCAACCGCCTCCCGCGGGAAGGCCGTTCGATCGATCGCCGCAGGGATCTGCCGGTGCGTACAAGCAGGCAAAACAGGCATCAGACATACGGCGAGCACTCCGCGCCCAATGCCGCGGTCGACTCTTCGTGCATTCGCGCGCGCGCGCGCGCGACGGTGGCGCAAATGGTGAATCGTTCCGTGCTGCCGCCATCGCCGTCGCTCCCGCCGTCCGCCAATGGTTCGAAGCACTGGCGCCAATGGCGATCGGGGCTGGCAGACCCGGGGGCGCGTCCGGACGGTACCGCGCGGGCGAGCGCGACGGTGAGCCCGGCGGAGCTGCGCGCCATCGGCGAACTGCCGATCAACACGCAGACCGTGTGGCGTCCTTCCACCATGCGCTGCAGGCGCAGCCACGTCGTGAACGGCAGCCGCCGCCATGCCTCGACCGGCGCTTCCCCGCCGTCCAGCGCGACGAGCCCGAAGTTGCCGGCCTGCAGGACCAGCGTGAGCGCCTTCACGGCCTGCTCCATCGCGCGCTGATTGGTGTCGTGGCAGAACCCCGGGTGGACCACAACGTGGCCGCGGATCCAAAGAAGCCGGTCCAGATCGACGCCGGCGGCGTCGGCGGACGCGATGTCGAACATGTCGAGGGCATCCACGATCGCCACCAGCTCGCCGCGGGTGGTAGCGGCGGCCATCATCTGCAGCAGCAGGGTGGCGCGCCCTGAGGATCGCGGCCCGACAAGCTCCGACAACTGCCCGCGCGGGAATCCTCCGCCCAGGCAGCGATCGAGCGGTGGAACGCCCGTCGGCGCCACGGCGTATTCATCATGCGGATCGATCGGCGGCAGCGCCGTCGTGAGCGTTCGATCGAGCTGCCGTGTGCGGAGCAGCGATTCGAGATCGGTGCGGGCGAGCGGCATTGTTTCGTTGTTCGTGTGTTTCCGTGTGTGTTTCGCTGTATCTTCGCCTTCGCGACTATACCGCACGCGTCCGATTCCGATCAAGCGGCATCGGTCAGTAAGAGGCACCGTGCGGGAACGCACGCCGCTCAGACAACCGCGAGCGCGCAGAACAGGTGGAGATTGCGCCTCGCGTCGGCGACGCGGGTGGTGACGCTTTGAGAGTGAGGTAAGATAGCCCGGCAGCTAACCAGATGTCGTGCAGGACTTTAGTCCTGCCGCCGCAGGACGCCGCTCCTGCCCTCATCGCCAGGACCCGCGATTGGCCGACTCCGCTCGGGCAGAACCTACGACTGCCGAAACCGCTGTCGGCGCCACCTCGGCCACGAGCGATCCGCGGGGCGGCCTCCGCCGCACCCTGGCCGCTTTCAGCTACCGCGACTTTCGCATCCTGTGGTTCGGCGCCTGCACTTCGAGCATCGGCACCTGGATGCAGAGCTTCGCCGGCAACTGGCTGGTGCTGTCCCTCACTGATTCGGCAATCTTCCTGGGACTCGACGCGTTCCTGCAGCAACTCCCGATCATGCTCTTCACGCTGATCGGCGGCGTCCTGGCCGACCGCCTCGACCGCCGGCGAACGCTGCTCTTCTCGCAGTATGTGCAGACCGCCACCGCCGCCACGCTGGCACTGCTCGTCTACTTCGGCTACGTGCGCATCTGGCACATCCTCACGCTGTCGTTCATCACCGGCTGCGCGCAGGCGTTCGGCGGGCCCGCATACCAGTCGCTCATTCCCTCGCTCGTGGACAAGCGCGATCTCACGAACGCGATCGCGCTCAACTCGATCCAGTTCAACGTCGCGCGCGTGATCGGGCCGCTCCTGGCCGGCGCCGTGCTCGCGCTGTTTGCAACGATCGGATACGGCGACGAGAGTCCGCAGGCAATGACGGCGTGTTTCACGCTGAACGCGCTGTCCTATCTCGTTGTGATCTACTCGCTCATCTCGCTCCACGTGCGGCACATTCCGCCGGCCACCACGCGGCCGATGATGGAGGAGCTGCGCGGCGGCCTCCGTTACGTCAAGCAGACGCCCGCCATCCCGCCGCTGATCGTCCTTGCCTTCGCGACGACGTTCCTGGGCATGCCGGTATTGACGCTGCTGCCCATCTATGCGCGCGACATCTACGAGACGGGCGCAGGCGGGTACAGCTGGATGATGGCGTTTTCCGGCGCAGGCGCGATCGCCGGATCGCTGATCGTGGCATGGCTGGGCCGCTTTCCGCGGATGGGGGCGTCGACACTGCTGGTGCAGATCGCCTTCGGCGTGCTGATCGTGCTCTTCGCGGTGACCCGCGTGATCTACGTGAGCTACGCGCTGCTGTTTTTCACCAATGTCGCGCTCATGATCGTGTTCTCCACGGTCACCTCGCTCGTGCAGCTCATCGCGCCCAACGAGATGCGGGGCCGCGTGATGAGCATCTACATGCTCGCGTTCCGCGGCGGCATGCCGCTCGGTAGTCTGTCAAGCGGCTACCTGGCCACGGTGTTCTCCCCGACCGCCGTGCTCGTCGCCAACGGCACGCTGCTGGCGGCGGTGGCAGTGTACTTCCTGATGCGCAGCCGGAGCGTGAGGGAGCTTTGAAATTGCAGATTGCCGATTGCAGATTGCAGATTTATTGCAGATTGGTCGGACGAGATCGAAGATTGCAGATTGAACATCGGAGATTGGGAGATCGAGATCGGAGACTGATTGATGTTTGAGCTGCTCGCCAGTTCGGGCCTTGGTTCGTTGCTCGGGATGCGGCACGCGCTCGAGCCGGATCACCTGGCGGCGGTTTCGACGCTCGTCAGCCGCGAGCGCAGCGGCGCAAGGGCGGCATTGCTGGGCGTGTGGTGGGGCGTCGGACACACGCTTGCGCTGCTCCTGGTCGGCGCCGCGCTCGTCCTGTTGCGGGCAGAGATGCCGGCGGCGGTGTCGGACCTGTTCGAGCTCGGCGTGGGCGTGATGCTCGTCACGCTCGGCATCCGGGCGGTTGGCCAGGCGGTGCTGCAGGGCGAGGCAGGACCCGCGCGGCTTCACCGCCACGGCGCCATCGTTCACCAGCACGCCGGTGGTCCCGCGCACGTACACATCGGCGTCTGGACGTTCGCCAGCCGGCCGCTCCTGATCGGCGCCGTCCACGGCCTCGCGGGCAGCGGCGCTCTCACGGCGCTGGTGCTTACCACCCTCCCGTCGAATGCGGCGCGGCTCGCGTATCTCGCGCTGTTCGGCGTCGGCTCCACCCTCGGCATGACGGTGCTGTCGGGCCTGCTTGGCTGGCCGCTCGCGCGGTTCGGCACCCATCACGGTCTCGCGCGCGGCGTTTCGGTCGTGGTCGGGTGTCTATCGATTGCGATCGGCGTGGGATGGGGGTACGAGGCGTTCGAGCGGTTGGTGTAGGGACCGACGGCTGACGCCGTGCGCTACATCACACGAATCGTCCAGCTGACGAGCACCTTCGACGGCGGGTAACAGAGCGAGTCGTCGCACGCCTGGTAATCCACGACGCCGGTCGCGGTCAGCACCTCACCGGATGTGACGCCTCTCGACACGGAAACAGGCTGGGCGATCCGGAACGCCTGGCTGTAAACGGGCGTGCGTTCGTTCAACGCGGGAAAGAACACGACCTGCGGCCTGGGATAAACGGGGCGTCCCGCCTTGAACCCGGGGGACGGCAGGATGGTGAGCGCAATCGGCAGGTATCCTTTCGCGCCCGGGCCATAGACGTGGACGGCGGGCTTGGGCGTCACGTCCAGCCACAACGAGATCTCCCCGCCGGCGGCGATGTGCGCCGCGCTGGCGGACGTCGCGAAAGTGGCGTGCTGGATTGGCGTCGGCTTGAGATCCAGGATCTGCGCGGACGCGCCGCACCACGCGACGGCCATTACGACAGCGGACAGTCGTGCTCGCATGGTTCGGTGCGCTTGATTAGCGACCGGCAAACTCGTCGTACAGATCGTCGAGCCGTGCCTTCGGAAACGGCCAGCTCAGATCTTTGGTGTCGAGCGCGGCCTCGAGCGCTTCCTTCGCCACCCCTTTCTTCACCAATTGTGTCATGCGCCGTTCGAGCGTGATCAATTTCTGGCGGAACGAGCGCACCTCGTCTTTGGTGAGCACCGGGCCGTGCCCCGGGATGGCGGCGTCGAAGTCGAGCTGAAGGAGCTTGTCGAGGGTGGCGATCCATTCAACGAGGCTGCCGCCGTTGGCGCGGTCCACAAACGGCGTCAGGAGGCTGCCGTCCGTTCGCTTGCCCCATACGACAAGATCCCCGGTGTGCACGGTCCGGAGATCCGGAAAGTAGACGACGGCGTCGCCATTTGTGTGGCCGCGCCCGAGGTGCCGCGCCTGCACCTCGACGTCGCCGAGAAAGACCGCCGTCTGATCCGTAAACACGACGCGCGGCGGGGACGCCTGCTTCCCGCGAATCATGTTCTCGCGCGCGTTGCGGTGCGCGATGATCTCGGCCACGTCGATGAACTCTGGGTGGCCGCCGGCGTGGTCGCCGTGATGGTGAGTGCCGAGCACGTATTTGATCGGCTGCGGGGTGATCGACTTGACCTTCGCCGCAATCTCCGTTGACGTGGGCGGAAACTGGTCGTCGACAATGACGACGCCCGCGTCCGTCACGCGGACGGCGACGTTGCCGCCGGTGACCGCTCCGTCGTACCCGGGAATCACGTACAGCCCGTCCTTCAGTTTCCGGATGGCTGTCGAGAACGGCTCGCCCTCGCGCTGCTGGTCGAGGGCGAGCGGAAGCGCGACGAACGACAGCGTGGCGAACAGGAACGTCAGGGTGAGTCTTGTCAGCCGCATGCGCGGGATGGTAGCACGCGGTCGCGTCGTCTTCGCAGCGAGTGGCCTCTCACTTGGTGCCCTGTCACTAGTGGCCGTACCCGGCGAACCAGTACCGCCGACACGACGTACAACGCAGAGACGGCAAAGCACGCAGAGGTTGTTTTCGGAATGATTCGCCCTGCGAGCTCAGCGCGCTCTGCGTTGATCGTCGTGACCTGCCGTTACTGAATCAGGGTGGACAAGGTACTAGTCCTTCTTCGTCACCTCGTAAATCGTGCTCGCACCGCCGCCGATGGCGGCACCGATGAGCGCGCCCTTCTTGCCGCCGAAGATGGCGCCCACGCCGGCGCCGGCCGCCGACGAGCCGCCGATCACCGCCGCCGTCTTCTTCCAATTGCGCTTCGGCGCGGCGCGTTCGACCGCCCGCGCGGCGGGGCGCGCCTGCGGCTGCGCGTCCGTGACGGCGGTGCGAATGGGAACCGCCTGGACGGGCGCAGCCGCGGCCACCGGTGCATAACCGCCGTAGGAAGCGGACGGCATGTAGCGTGCGTCGTAGGCGTACGCATTCGCCGCGTACGGATTCACCGGCACGACAGCGTAAGGATGAACAGCGGGAGCCGGAGCGGCATCGCGAAGCATCATGCGTTCGTTGGCGAGCATCGGCCCCGCGAGCGGCTCGCGCGCCGAATACGCCTCCGTCTGTGGACCGAGCAGTCCGTATGCGATCAGCAGGACGCCTGCCGCAATCACGGTGAGCACACCTGCGAGAAACTTCGTCATGTCTGCCTCCCCACGCTCCCCTGAGCGCGTCTGCCAGGTAGTCAGACCAAGCGCGGTGCCAACCTGAAAGCCTCGATTCTCAGGGCTTTCGTCGCCGGGGTGTCCTCGGAACAGCACAGGCGGTGTCCATGAGTGCGAGGGGCGCGACCTTGGCGAGGGCGCCGGCTCGCTAGAATAGAACCCGGGAGCCCCTTGTTGATTGTCCGGACGACCGACAACGATCTGCTGCTCATCACACAACCCGATCACGCCGTGCTGGCGGCCAAACTGATGGCGGAGTGGGAGGCCGACGGGCTCTTGTCGAATCCGCGCCGCGCCACGATTCTCTTTGCAACCCGCGAGCACGACAACGGCTGGCAGGAGCTCGACGCGCGGCCGCTCGTGGACCCGTCGGGGCACATTCGCGACTTTCTGAACATGCCCGCCGACACGCACATGGACGTATGGCCGCGCAGCGTCGACCGTCTGGCCGACACGCCGTACGCCGCGGCGCTCGTCGCGCAGCACGCTCTGCACCTCTTTCGCGATCACAGGGGCGAAGCCGCGTACGATCCGTTCATCGAACAGATGGAAGCGGCGCGCGATCGCTGCCTCGCGGACGCGCAAACGGGCCTCCATGTCCTGGCGCGCGATTACTTCTTCGTCAGGATCGGCGACCTGCTGTCGCTCACCTTTTGCAACGGGTGGAGCGAGCCCCGGCGCGAGGGCCCCTACGTCGCGCACGTCGACGGCTCGCGTCTCACCATCGATCCCGACCCGCTCGGCGGGCGCGAGATTCCTCTGGCCGTCCCTGCGCGGCGGGTCGGCCGGCGCACGTTCGCGGGGCAGGACGATCTCGCGTCGGCGTTTTCCCGGGCGCCGGTCGAGCTCGTCAGCGGCGTCATGGGTGGCGCGTGACACGCGTGCTCGTCGTCGAGGACGACCGGGATATCGCAGAGCTCGTCGCCAGGTATCTGGAAAAAGCGGGATTCACGGTCGAGACGCTGTCGTCGGGACGCGACGCGCTTGCCGCGATTGCCCAACGGCCGCCCGACCTGCTCGTGCTCGACCTGATGCTGCCGCACGTCGACGGCCTCGAGATCTGCCGCGCGGCGCGAAGCAACGCGCGAACGGCGGCGATGCCGATCATCGTGTTGACCGCCCGCGCCGAGGAATCCGATCGCATCGCCGGCCTCGAGATCGGCGCCGACGACTACATGGGGAAGCCGTTCAGCCCGAACGAGCTGGTCGCGCGCGTCCGCGCCCTGCTCCGCCGGACGACCCGTCAGGAACCGGAAGCGCGCGCGGTGAGCTATGGATCCATCGTGGTCGACACGGAGCGGCACACGGTCTCGACCGGCGGCCGCGACGTGACGCTCACCGCAAAGGAGTTTCTGCTGCTCGAGTACCTCCTGAGGCATCGCGGGCGGGTGCTCTCGCGAGACGTGCTGCTCACCGATGTCTGGGGCTACAAATACACCGGCGGCACGCGAACGGTTGACGTGCACGTCCGCCGCCTGCGCGAGAAGCTGCCGCCGCTCGGAGACGCGCTCGTCACGGTGAAGCAGTTCGGCTACAAGCTGCTCGACCAGCCGCCGGCCTGAGATGTCGCGCGCCACGTTCCAGGTCAAGGTCTTCCTCGCCAGCCTCTCCGCCGCGGTGCTCGCTCTTGCGGTCGCAGGAATGCTCTTCGCCATCTCCATGCGGCGGCAGACCAACGCGCGCATCGAACGGGCGGTGGTGGCCGAGGCGCGGCTCGCCGCGGAGCTGCTCGGCCAGGGCGCGCTGCCGCAGGGAACCGGCGGCGCGGACCTCTCGATGCTCGACGCGGAAGCCGATCGCATCGGCGAGCTGCTCACCGCGCGCGTGACGTTCGTGGCGCCCGACGGACGCGTGGTCGGCGATTCGGCCGAACCGCTGGAGGCGCTCGCGTCCCTGGAGAACCATCGACGACGGCCGGAGATCGTCGCTGCCGCAGCGTCGGGCGTGGGACGATCCGAGCGCTACAGCACGACACTGGGCATCGACATGCTCTATGTGGCCGTGCCCGCGCCCCGCGCGGACATCGCGTTCGTTCGTCTCGCGCTGCCGCTCACCGACATCGCGGGTCAGCTTCGGGCGATGCTCGTGGCGATCGTCGCGGCGCTGGCGGTCGCGCTCGTCGCGGCGGCGGCGACCGCCTACCTCGTGGCGCACCGGATCGGGGAACGGGTGCGGAACATTGCCGCCATCGCATCCCGCTACCGCCAGGGCGACCTCAGACCCGCCGGCCACGATTTCGGAGACGACGAGCTCGGCGCGGTCGCGCGGGCGCTCGACTCCGCGGTGCAGGAGCTCGCGCAGCGTTTCGAGGAGCTCACCCGCAATCGTGCGCGAATGGAAGCGGTGCTCGCGGGCATGATCGAAGGCGTGATCGCGATCGATCCGCAAGGACGCGTGCAGCTCGCCAACCATGCCGCACGCGACCTGATGAAGCTCGACGATCGCGCGATCGGCCGGCACCACGTCGAGACGATCCGGCATCCGGGGATCACCGATCTGCTCGGTACGGCGCTCGCCGGCCGCGCGGCGGCATCCGTCGAGCTCTCGCCGCCGCGGGATGTCGCCCGTACGATCATGGCGCGCGCCGCGCCGGCCGAGGCCGGCGGCGCTTACGGCGCGGTCCTCGTGCTGCACGACATCACCGATCTCCGGCGCACCGATCAGATCCGACGCGATTTCGTTGCCAACGTCTCTCACGAGCTGCGCACGCCGCTCACCGCCATACGCGGCTACGTCGAGGCGCTCGCTGAAGGCGACGTCCGACCAGAGGATGCGAAGCGATTTCTCGACATCATCATGCGCCACACGCTCGCCATGGAGCGGCTCGTGAAGGACCTGCTTCGGCTGGCACGGCTCGACGCAAGGCAGGAATCGATCGAGCTTGCGCCCTGCGACCCGCGCCGCATCGTGCAGGCGGTCGCCGCCGATCTCGGACCGGCGCTCGAGGCGCGCGCGCAGCGCGTGGAAGTGCGCGTCGGCGCAGGCGTCGGCACCATTCGCGCCGATCCGGCCAAGCTCCAGGACGCGCTGCGCAACCTGATGGCCAATGCGAGTACCTATGCGCCGCAGGGCACGGTGATCCGCGTCGACGTCGCGCGCGAGGGCAAAGGGACGACCATCGCGGTGTCCGACGAGGGTCCCGGCATTCCGGACGCCGACCTGGGCAGAATTTTCGAGCGCTTCTACCGGGTGGACAAGTCACGCGGCCGCGATCCCGGCGGGACGGGCCTCGGACTCGCGATCGTCAGACATCTGGTGGAGCTGCACGGAGGCACCGTAAGGGCGGAGAACCGGCCGCCGACCGGCGCCAAGCTGACGATCGAGATCCCCGGATGACGCCGCGCGGGTCCATCTGGGCGTCGATCCTGCGTAGGCAAGTCCACCTTCCTTGGCAAGTCCACCTAACGGTGGACACTACGCCTATGATCACGCCCGGCCGTTGTAGGACGGAGCGTCGCCGGTTAGGCGGATCAGGTAGTGGTCCCGTTCAGGCGGATCCCGGTACGTGGTGTCCTAAAGCGGAGGGGACTACTACTCGGCTCCCGTCATCCGGAGCAGCAGGTAGGCACCCGCTCCGATCGCGAACGCCGCGGGTATCGTGAGGACCCACGCCCACACAATCTGGCCGGCCACCCCCCAGCGCACCGCTGACAGGCGCCGGGTGGCGCCGACCCCCACGATCGCGCCCGTAATGGCGTGCGTCGTGCTCACCGGGACGCCCGTCTGCGTCGCGATGAGAATCGCGATCGCAGCGCCCGTTTCGGCGGCGAAGCCGCCGACCGGCTGCAGCTTCGTGATCTTCGATCCCATCGTATGGATGATTCGCCAGCCGCCGGCGAGCGTCCCGAGCGCGATGGCCGCGTGCGCCGCGAGAACCACCCAGAACGGAATCTCGAACACCGTGAGGTACCCGGCGGCGAACAGCACTCCGGAGATGATTCCCATCGTCTTCTGCGCGTCGTTCGCGCCGTGGTTCAGGCTGAACGCCGCCGCCGACACCAGCTGAAGCCGCCGGAACCAGCGATCCACCCGCGACGGCGGCGTCCAGCGGAAAATCCAGAAGATCGCGGCCATGAGCGTGAGCCCGATCGCCATCCCAATGAGCGGCGACAGGAAGATGAAGATGACGGTCTTGGTCCACCCCGCCGGAATGATGGCGCCGAATCCGGCTTTCGCGACGGCGGCCCCGGCATACCCGCCGATGAGCGCGTGCGACGAGCTCGTCGGCAGACCGAAGTACCAGGTAATCAGATCCCAGATGATCGCGCCGGTGAGCCCGCCGAAGATCACCGCGAAGGTGACGATGTTGATGTCGATCATGCCGGAGCCGACCGTGCGCGCCACGGCGGTGCCGAAGGTGAACGCGGCGACGAAGTTGAAGAACGCCGCCCAGACGACGGCCTTGCCGGGCGAGAGGACCCGCGTGGACACGACCGTCGCGATGGAGTTCGCGGCGTCGTGGAATCCGTTGATGTAATCGAACAGGAGCGCGAGCAGGATCAGCGCGACGACGATCCAGAACATCGACGCGCTACCCGTGCTTCACGATCACGCCTTCGAGAACGTTCGCGACGTCCTCGCAGCGATCGGTGGCGTCTTCGAGGAAATCGAGCGTCTCCTTCCACTTCAGCACCATGATCGGATCGCGCTCCTCGTCGAAGAGGCGGCTCACCGCCTGCTGGTGCGCGCGGTCCGCCTCGTTTTCGAGGCGGTTGATCTCGACGGCATGCGCGACGACGCCCTTCCGCTTCTCCATCGCACCGAGCGCGAGGCGCACCTGTTTGGTCGAGGCGGTGATGATGCTGGCCAGCTCCCGGGCGCCGAAACGCACGCTCTCCAGCCGGTACAGGCGCACCAGCGCCGCGGACGCGTCGATCGCGTCCATCACGTCGTCGAGCGACCGGGCGAGCGCGTGGATGTCTTCCCGATCCAGCGGCGTCACGAACGTCCGGTTCAGCCGCTGAATGACTTCGTGCGTGAGGAAGTCGCACTTGTGTTCGACTTCCTTGATCTCGTCCGCCTTGTCCCACACGGGCCGCTCGGGGGCGAGCATCTCTTCGAGCAGGAGCGCGCCGCGGTGGAGCTCGTCGGCGAGGGCCTGAAAGTCGTCGTAGAACTTCTCTTCACGCGGAATCAGACGCATCGCGACGAGGTTCTCCCTGCTTGCGGCCCGAAACAGGCCAAAACCTGGGGATTGTAGCAGATTCGTTTACACATCCGTAACATGGACGTAACACAAACGTTACACGAGCGAAGTCCTGAGGAGCCGATTGGGGCACGTACGCTGCCTGCTCGGGCCGCGGGGTTAGCACGGCCGGGCTGCGGACCCACGCGCCAGACGCGCCTCGACTGGTGATCCGGAGCGTTTTCGGTGCGCCTCGTCTCCGTCGCCGCCGGCGCTCGCACTGCCGCGGCGCTCCCGCGGTTGGTTGTCCGCTTGCTACACTCGCCGCCATGCGCGACGTGCTGGCGTTGATTCTCGGCGGCGGTCAGGGCACCCGGTTGTTCCCGCTCACGGAGAAGCGCTCGAAGCCGGCTGTCCCAATCGGCGGAAGCTACAGGCTCATCGACATTCCGGTCAGCAACTGTCTGCACGCGGACATACGGCGGATCTTCGTGCTCACGCAGTTCAACTCAGCGTCGCTCAACCGCCACGTCGGCAGCACCTACCGCATGGATCTGTTCAGCCACGGCTTCGTGGAAATTCTCGCGGCGGAACAGACGCCGGACAACCCCAACTGGTTTCAAGGGACCGCCGACGCGGTCCGGCAGGCGGTCCGCCACTTCGAACGGTTCGACGCCGAACACTTCCTCATCCTTGCTGGCGATCACCTTTATCGTATGGACTACTCCGAGATGATCGACACGCACTGCGATCGCAAGGCAGACATCACCATTGCCGCTCAGCCGATCGACATCGAAGAGGCGTCGGCAATGGGCATCTTTCGATTCGATCGAAACGGCCAGATCGTCGCCTTCGAGGAAAAACCGAAGCGGCCGCGGCTGGAGGAGATCCGTCAGAGCATTCCGCCCGGCTCTCTCTTCGCGGCACACAATCCCGAGTGCCCCTTCATTGCGTCGATGGGCGTCTACGTGTTTTCGCGAGACGTGCTGCTGGAGATGCTGCAGGCCGACGGAGCGAAGGATTTCGGACGCGAGGTGATTCCATCCGCGCTCGACAAATACCGTGTGAACTCGTATCTGTTCCGCGGATATTGGGCCGACGTGGGCACCGTGAGATCTTTCTACGATGCGAACATCATGCTCACGAAGCCTGGCGCGCCATTCAAGTTCTACGACCCCCATCGGCCGGTCTACACACACCCGCGGTTCCTGCCCGGCGCGCGGCTGAGCGACTGCACCGCGCGCGATGCGATCATCGCGGAAGGTTGTTACCTCGAGCGCTGCAGCGTCTCACAGTCGGTAATCGGGATACGCACGAACATCCAGGAGGGCGCCAGCATCACCCGCTCGGTGCTACTTGGCGCCGACTACTATGAGGCCGACGACGACGCGCCCGCTCGCGGAAACAGACCGCGGCTCGGCATCGGCCGCAACGTGCAGCTCGACGGCGTCATCGTGGACAAAAACGCGCGGATCGGCGACGGGGCGCGTCTGACGAACGCTGCACGTGTGCAGGAGGCGGACGGGGCCGGCTACCACATCCGCGACGGGATCATTGTTGTTCCCAAGGACGCCGTCGTGGCGCCCGGCACCGTGGCCTGACATACCAGCGTCGGCATTTCGAACACGTCGGTTTCGAATTACATCGGCAAAATGCACGGTGTCCGGGCACACTGTGCAATTGTTGGTGAACGGATCAGTTCTCCCTGCGAACACGTCTATTCGCCGCGGGTGTTGCTCAGTTCAAAAAACGGCGCAATCCTTCTCGACGGGCCGGTGGAACTGTCCTTGCGGTTACTCATGTCGACCCAACTGTCAGCCGAAGGTACGCACGCTCTCGGTAGCGGACCGCCCCGACCATTCCCAAGGAGTCCCTCGTGCGCAAAACGCTTTTCAGTGTGATGTCTGTGTGTCTTTGGCTGGTGGCCGTTCAGGCCTCGGCGGCGACTCTCACTGTGAATGCCGGCGGAGACCTGCAGGCCGCGATCAACGCAGCGCAGCCGGGCGATACGATCCTGCTGCAGGCCGGCGCCACCTTCAGCGGTCCGTTCAGGCTGCCACCCAAGGGCGGCACGACGTACATCACCATTCGCTCGAACACGCCGGACCACCTGCTGCCTCCCACTGGCGTCCGCATCACGCCCGCCCAGGCGCCTCTTCTGGCGAAGATCCGCGCGACGACCGCGGGTCCTGCCATTCGCGTCTCAGGCGCGGGCAGCAATTACTGGCGGCTGCTGTTTCTCGAGTTCCTCCCCAACTCCGCCGACAGCAGCGCGACTCTGGTGGAGTTCGGCGGGGCCGGCAGCGAACAGACGACGCTGGCCTCCGTGCCGCATCATCTGATCATGGATCGCTGCTATCTGCACGGGAACGCGAGCTACGGGCAGCGCCGGGGGCTGGCGCTGAACAGCGGCGAAACGCAAGTGATCAACTCGTATTTCTCGGATTTCAAAAAAGTACAGCAGGACACGCAAGCGATCATGGGCTGGAACGGTCCCGGCCCGTACCTGATCGAGAACAATCACCTCGAAGCGGCTGCCGAAAACGTCATGTTCGGCGGGACCGACCCGAAGATTCCCAACCTCATCCCGTCCAACATCACCATCCGCCGGAACCTCATCACCAAGCCAATGGCATGGCGAACGGCGAGCTGGACCGTCAAGAACCTCCTGGAGTTCAAGAGCGCCCAGAACGTGCTGG
>WUUC01145494.1_pt1 | contig 16528 bp, 13 predicted proteins | sample 6278441 | NCBI WGS metagenome assembly WUUC01 (sample SAMN13675441, study PRJNA597444) | soil metagenome | isolation source: soil | place: USA: Washington | collected 2017-10
CAAAAACCGGCGTATGGTGTAAGTCTTTTATCCACGCAGCTTAAATTTTTGTGGTGGTGCCGAAGGGGGGCTTGGATAGCTTGATCCCATTCTCCCACTTTGCTGAACAAATCACAAAATCCTCGGCTTTCTCACTTCTCAGCCATTCTCATTCCGGCCATTGAGTATATAGCGGTTTCGCAGTTGGGCACTAAATCTACCACCACGGTGGTCTTCCGCTTGCTGGCATCCACCGATTCAAAACTAAACCGGCGCCACCTCTAATTGAAAAGGCCCCGATCGAGATTCGTAATGCCGTCTACGAGGAATTGATTCGGAGGTCGAATGCCCGGAAGTACTATTCCCAACTGATCGACGGACCTAATGGACTCTTATCAAGAGGACTGCGTGAACACGAAATGCAGAACTATGGAGCTCTTCCGCGAACGCAGAAGGAACGTGCGAGTCTGGCTCGCACACTGAACAAGTTTGTTAACGTCAGGTTTCCTGAGTATGCGCTCAGGAATAGTCATCCGGGCGTGATCGGCGTTCCTGGCTTCTGGCAAGATGAGTCTGGCAACGTTCAACTATGGAAACCTCGTGACTACAGCATACCGTTGCTCGTCATCCCCTATCGCGATGACGAAGGTCGAATCCAAGCATGCCAACTCCGGCTTCAGGGAAACGATCTTCGCATCGGCGAGAAGAAGTACCGATGGCTCGCGTGTCCATTTGAACGTCGCGGCGCCAGCTCGGGCACGCCAATCCACTTTACCTTCAAGGCGCGAACTCTGCCACCAGGACAAAATGTCATCGTTACCGAAGGCGCCCTTAAAGCTCAGGCTCTTGTCAGTCTCAGACCGAAAGCGCGGGTTATCGCCACCAGCGGTGTTAGCTGCTCCCACGCAGAAATCATCGATGCCGCCCGCGCATACAACGCCCTAATCGCCTTCGACGCTGACTATAAAACAAACCCAGCTGTCGCTCGGCAACTCGCCCGACTCATAGCGGCCCGGGAACGGGACATCGCCGCCCAGCAGCTCACAACCACTACTAGAATCGTTTGTTGGCGAAGATACAAAGGGATAGATGACGCTGTCCTAGCACGCGTCCCACTCGAGACAATGACTATTCTCGAATGGATTTCGACTCTCGACGGAAGACCGCTCCAAGAGGTTTGGGGAGCCTGGGATCAAACGAAGTACTCGCCTCTTCACTAACAAATTTGGAAAGAATTGATCAGACGGGATGAATTTCAATCACTGGCTAGAATCGGCTCTGGGTGAAATTCACCCACCACCCGGAATCGCCCTGGCGGGATTAACGCGAACACTATCCAGCGAAGGCCACCATGATGTCGTCTCCTGGTAAGACCTTAAATCCGAGTGAGCCATAGTACTCTTTCAGTTTCGCTAAACTCCGCTTACGATCTCTGCTGAGCTTTCCGAGCTGCATCTTGCTACGCCAAGCAGGCTCGCTCAGTTCCGCACGCTCGAATTGCAACGGAAAACACTTTAAGGCCACGACACCACACCCACGAGCATATTGCTGCAAACACAGTCGCAGGCATTCCAGTCCTATGTTCTTCCCTCTAAACTCTGGAAGAATTTCAAGGCGATCAACGATAAGTACATTCAAATCGAGAATGTACTCGCCAAGTGTACTCTCCAGATCTGATCGGAAATCCCCGGTTTCAGGATCGATAAGTGCCGAATAGAACGGCGCTGTCTCTGACCGAACATCAAAAAGGTCAAAACCACTAATGTTCGTTTCGAGTATGGCACCCAGATCCAGATAGAAAAGTCGTACCTTTCCCACTAGCGTGTCATCATCGCTCCTTTCCTCAGAACAAGTAATAGTGCCCTCAATGCAGGTTGCGAAATCCTCTATCTCGCCCCACGTACTCTTTGACGAATTAAACTGTAGGTGCACGTCAGAAACTGTCCGCGCTATTGTTGCGGTGTTACCCATTTGTCTGATTCTCCCGTTCGAAATGAACTCTCAAGAGCGCCGGCATTAACCGGCCGGGATGAGTGAGCACATTCTGTGCCACTTCATCAGACCACATCGACGGTAGAGAGAGGACGCGGAATTCGCCGGAAAAACTGAGCGTGAGCTTGAGCAATGGCCCCGAGAGGAGATCCCCAGAGTTATTTACCCTCACTCCCAATCAGCCCACTTCCTAGATCGAGGCAATTAACCTCGGTGGCTACAAAGGTCGAGCTACCCCTTCCGATAAATCGAGGATCCGCTGCTCAAGTGCCGGACCCCTCCAACACCCAACAAAAAAGGGGCGGCTGGTTAAATCCGACTTTCAAGATTAGCCAGAGAAATGAGGACAAACAGATGAATGAATCGCTTCTTATTAGCTTTGAAGAGGCTGGCCGGTTGCTCGGAGGGCTACACGCGAACACTCTGCGGCAGCGTAAGGCCGGCACGGAGAACCTTACACACGTTACAGGTTTCGGGCGGCGGGTGATGCTGCTTCGGGAAGAAGTTTCTGCCCTGGTTGAGTTAAAGATCGCCCAAGCGCATGCCGCTGAAAGAGATCGCCGGAAAATTCTTCGTTTGGCGAGCTAGTCCAAGGAGCAGCTATCGATGATCAAACAAGTCTATTCACGTCGGCTCAAGATAAACGTTTACCGCCTTGATACGCGGCTGACTCATGGGATCAGGTTTCGGAGGTTTTTTCTCAAGCGTTCCGACGCGGAGGCCGTCGCCTACAAGATCAAACACGACGCGACAACGCGTCGGTTTGGATTATCCGTAGCGTTAGATCGCCCGATGCTGTCCGAGTTGGCGAAGCGATATGCCGACGACATCCAGAATTCTCGCGAGCAAACGAGGGCGAGGCGGGTTCTTGCGGATTTCTGTAACCTGCTCACGCCTGGTCTCTGCGTTGATGAGGTAACGAAGGCTGATTGCAGAGATACATCGACAAGAGAATGCGAGATGAACTGAAGCCGCAATCAATCGACCGTGAATTAAACATCATTGTGGCGATGTTCAATCAAGCGGAAAACTACTTCCCTGCCTTGGATCAATGGCGACCGCCACGAATTCCCAGGCCAAAGATTATAGATGGCCGAAGAGAAAGAACTTGGAGCGAACATGAAATCAAAGTGGTCCTGGGAGAGCTATTTGCACCCAAGCGCGAGGATGAACAAGTTCAGTCAGCCATTGCTCGCTACCGAGTCGGCCGAAAAGTTCAGTTTTGTCTTCTGAATGGAGTGCGCCATAGTGAGATGAATCTAATACCGAAGACGGGCATCAATTGGGAAGCTCGTCAAGTGCGAATCAGACAGGGCAAGACCGGCAACTACAAAGTCATCGGTCCGCTCGGACCAACTTCGATGGAAATTCTTCGCGAGTTTTACGACGCATCGAAAACAGATCTGGTGTTCTCACGTAGCGGCAATATCTCACCAAAGTTTTACCGAATTCTCCGAGAGGCTTGCGAACGAGCGGGGGTTCCATACGGTCGTGGCACGCGCGATGGCTTAGTACTTCACGATGCCAGGCACACCGCCACAACCCATCTGCTTGAAAGTAATGTCAGCCCGAAAACAGTCCAGGAGTGGATGGGCTGGTCCGACAAGGCTTTCGTTCTCTACTACTCACACGCAACGAAGCAATCGAGAGAACAGGCAGGGCGTTCATTGGAGAGATTGGCGGGACGAAAGACTGCCTGAGCGTTGCATATCTTTATCGGAACACTCGATCAACTACAGCCAGCGTGCATCAATTCAACCCTCACTCTCGGCATCGAACCTTGTAGTCGCGATTCGATCACACCACCAGCAAAACTTTGACGTCATTTGTCTCATGCTCGGTTTTTGACTGGCTCTTTGAGCGGAAAACCTGGTAGCCAAAATGGTAAACTGATCATCGGGAAACAGCACGTTGCTCGACCATTAACCGAAACAATCATGGCGGCGATCAATCTTCTTGAGCTAAAGAGACTGGCAACCAATCGTTCATTCGCTCGCGGAGAAACCTATTTCAAAGATGGCCGCGTGCACAGTCTCGCCACGCACAAGGCGGTATTGACGGCGATCGTCAGAGGTCAAGCCGACTATTCCGTCACGCTCCGTTCAGGCGAGCGCGAAATCGAGTATTCGTGTGACTGCCCGATTGGCCTCGAGGGTGAGTTCTGTAAACACCTCGTTGCCGTCGGTCTGGCTTCACTTGACCCAGCGCAGGAAAGCAACGGCAAGCCCGAGAAAAAACGAAAACGGACGGCAAGCGAAGACGATCTAGGTGAGTACCTCGAGCGGCAAGACAAAGATACTCTGGTCGCCATGCTGGCGCGCGCCGCGACGGAAAACCGAGACTTGCGCGAACGACTACTGCTTGAAGCCGCGCAATCCAATCCCGCCGGCTTCGACATTGCCGCTTATCGTCGTTCCATCGCAAATGCGACGCGGACCGATGGCTTCATCGACTACCATTCCGCCTACGGCTATACCCGGCGCATTCATCAGGTAACCGAATCGATCGCGGCGCTCCTTACCGGCGGTCACGCGCCAGCGGTCATCGAGTTGACGGAATACGCGCTCGCGCAACTGGAATGCGCCATTGGCGACATAGACGATTCGGATGGCTACATGAGCGACATCCTGTCAGAGCTCCAGAATCTACATCATCGCGCCTGCTTGAAGGCCGGTCCGGAACCCCAGGTTCTCGCGCGGCGACTGTTCGAGTGGGAGATGAGAAGCGATTGGGAGATTTTCTTTGGCGCGGCAGAGACATATGCCGACGTCTTCGGCGCGAAAGGCCTGGCAGAATACCGCCGGTTGGCCGACTCCGAATGGGTGAAGGTGCGCCAACTTCATCCAGGGGACAGCGACGATGAGAGATCCAGCCGGCGTTTTCGCATCACCAGCGTGATGGCAGCGCTGGCGCGGCAATCGGGCGACCCTGAAGCCCTAGTCGAGATCAAGCGTCGTGACCTTTCGCACGCTTATTCGTTCCTTCAGATTGCCGAAATTTATCGCCAAGCGGGCCAGCGCGAGAAGGCGCTTGACTGGGCCGAACAAGGAATGAAGTCTTTCTCGAAGCGTGATTCGCGACTGGTTGAGTTTCTCGCTCGCGAGTATCACCGACTTGCGCGCCACGACGACGCGATGAAACTTATCTGGCACGAGTTTATCGAATCGCCATTTTTGAAAAATTACCAGGAGTTGAAAGCGCACGCTCCTAAAGTGCGCCCGCGCCCCGACTGGCCTGCCTGGAGGGACAAAGCGCTGGCCCATCTACGAGGTGTCATTGAGAAAGAAAGGCGAGAAGAGAAAAGTTTAAAGAACCATTGGCATTGGGCCGGCCATGCCGACAACTCGCGGCTGGTTGACGTCTTTCTCTGGGAAAAGCGGTATGACGAGGCCTGGCAGGAAGCTTGCGCGGGTGGCTGTTCTTCGGGGCTATGGCTTCGGGTCGCCGCCGCGCGTGAAGAAAAACACCCCGCGGATGCCGTACCAATCTACAAAGAGATGATAGGGCCCACCCTCAAACAGGCAAACAATGCCGGTTACGCGGAAGCAGTTAAGCTGCTGGACAAGATTCGCGAGCTATTGGTTCGCCTGGACCGCGGGACTGAGTTTGACGATTACCTTACTGCGCTTCGCGTCGAATACAAACGCAAGCGCAATTTCATCAAGCTGCTTCATAAGATTGAAAGGTAGCGAGCCGACGTTGGCTAACCGGAAGTCAGGTGATGGGTCGCGGTGGCATCGAGGTCAGGATCGATGTCGGCAGCGGTCCCCGCGTATTGGATGGCGTAATCCGTGAGTGCCTGGTGGAGATTTATTCGATTGCCACCCTGTTCACGCCGTGCGAGAGAGTCAACAAAATTCTCAACTTCAGCGACCCGATCCTGAGGGAGTCGCTTGATTTTCTCGATTAGTTCTTGCTGCTCCATGTTGGAAAAAATAACACACGACTTTTCGCTAAGGCTCGGCTTCGGCAATGCCGGACAAGACGACTGGCTCACGGTCGGGGAATTCAGCAACTAGCGACAAGTTACCTCCCATGGCCTCAACGCTTTTCCGTAGTGTAGAAAGCAAAAGGTCGCTGCGCTTTTCCAGACGGGAGACGCCGTCCTGGCTGATTCCGAGAACCTTGGCCATCCGCACTTGGGTGAGTCTACGAGCCTGCCGGAGTTCCTGCAACGTCATTTCCTCGGCGATCAGACCGGCGGTACGGGCCTCGACCTTCTTACGGCGCGAGCGGCTTATGCTTTTCATTTTCTGGTCCAGAGTCTTCATAGTTAGTTCTTCCTTTCCTTTTTCAAGCGCGCCAGATGCAAGTCGAACCGCCTATCGGCTTTCGCTATTAACTGCCGATAAAAACGCTTTTCACTGCCGCCTGACTTTGTCACCCGCTACCAGAAGGATAGCCTTGCGCTTCGGGTCGAAAGCGAAAGCAACGCGCCAAGTGCCATCAGCGGCATCAAATCTCAGCTCCTTCATGTTCGCGTGGCGGGAGCCGTTCAGAGTATCGACGCGGGGCCTCCCGAGTTGCGGACCAAACTGTTCGAGCAATCTGGCGTGAGCAAGCATTTCGTCCTGCACGGCTTCTGACAGGGCGTCAAACTCCACGTTGAATTCGTCATGAAACGATACTGCCCACTTCACTCTCAAAGTATGTACCAAAGAACATTATGTAGTCAACTACATATCGGGGCTGTCAAGCACCTCTGGCTGCCATTGTCACGACGTACTCAACGCTGCAAGAGTTAAGTTATTGCTATTTAGAAAAACTTAAAGGAAGGAGTTAGTGCCGAAAAGCCTCAATCGATTGATCGGTAATTGAACATTATTGTTGCGATGTTTAATAAAGAGGACAGCTATTTCGAGCAGTTGGAACAGTGGCGCCCTCCGCGCATGCCGAGGCCAAAAATTATCGACGGCCGACGAGAAAGAACCTGGAGCGAAACATGAAATCAAAGTGGTCCTGGGCGAACTATTTGCCCCAAAGGGCGAAGATGAAAAAGTGCAGTCAGCGATTGCCCGCTATAAGGTTGGCCGCAAGGTTCAGTTTTGTCTCTTGAATGGGGTGCGACATAGCGAGATGAATCTCATACCGAAGACGGGCATCAATTGGGAAGCTCGCCAGGTGCGAATCAGACAGGGCAAGACCGGCAACTACAAAGTCATCGGTCCGCTTGGACCCACCTCGATGGAAATTCTTCGCGAGTTTTACGACGCATCGAAAACGGACCTGGTGTTTTCACGTAGCGGCAACATCTCGCCGAAGTTTTATCGGATTCTGCGACAGGCCTGCGAGCTTGCCGGTGTGCCGTACGGAAGGAAGAATCCTGATGGCTTAGTACTCCACGACGCTAGGCATACAGCGACTACGCACCTTCTGGAAAGTAATGTTAGTCCAAAGACAGTGCAGGAGTGGATGGGTTGGTCCGACAAAGCATTCGTTCTTTATTACTCACATGCGACGAAGCAATCACGTGAACAGGCAGGCCACTCGCTTGAACAGCTAGCAGGCGGTAAAGCTTCCGACGCTTAAATCGGAGGTCACGCCCAGTCGCCATGCGCATAGCTCTCCCCGGGATACGGTCCATCTGGACAACAACGTTCACCGAGGGTGAGCTCCTCCAAATTTCACGGCCGGGCTAAAGTAGGGAAAATTGGACAAAGGCATTGGTAGTTTTGCCGGGAATTCGCATGAGACAATAATTTCCTTTTCGCGAGGATCAATGAGGACGCGCCTATGGAGAACCCGTGAGTCCCGTGGTTCGATCTCCATACCCAGCGGCCGAGCAAGGCGATTCGTCGTTACTCTTTTTTTCTTCAAAATTCATGCTCGTGAACCTGCTCCTCTCACAAATAACGTTAGGCGGCTGGATTTGGTCTTTACTGTCGAGAAGGTGCAGTTGATACTCGGAGTGCCCTTTGCGGTCAAATGCCTTGTAGTTCAGAAAGAAGTCGCTGCGCTTCTTCTTGTCAGTGTGATTTGGGTTGAAGAACTCGTGGCACGGGGTACTTCCCTTTATACAATGATTCTTGAAATAGATTTCTCCGGGCGGTTGAATCGGGAAAGTGACGTCGTCGACTTTCAACGTAACACTTCCGGATTTGACGTAGACATTCGCGGCCATTATGTAGGGGGCATTGCTCATATAGACGTAATTATTGCCATCTTCGGATCGTGCTAGAAACGTGCTGGAGGTTTTCTGAAGTGTATAGAAGATTCCATGCTTAACATTAAGTACAGGACTATAGACGTTCTCCCTCAATTCAAGATGTGAGTTAGCAGACAGGTGCTTTCGATAAAGGTAATCACTCTCAAAGTCTATAATCCATCGGAAGTCCTCATCATAGGCTAGTTCTCCTCTCGTACAGGCCGATCCCCGCTGATAAAAATAGGCTTGATCTATGTCAGGGTCAGCCACTGTAAGCTCAATCACTTCGATCCTCCGTTGGTCAAATCTTCTGGAGCCAGCGCAGTTATCCGCATCGACCACGTTGCTATAGGCATCTATTGACAAGTGGTGGCTTATTGGGGAGTCGCCCTTACTATGAAAACCCACATCGCATTCCGTTTTGCCGCTATTCAGCCGTCGGGCAAAGCCCGTTAAGCCTTCGAATATCAACTTGACGCATTTGCTTTCAGCGTTCGGTGGAAATGGTTCACACCATGCTGGATCCCATACAAGCGGAGCTGTTGGTTTAGGACACTGCGGATTAGAAGGACATGATCGTTGAGGACCTGAGTACTCGTGTGCGAAGCCCTGTAGACCCACAGTCCCGGCGAACACGCCCGCAGCACCCATTCGTTTTAGATAGTCGCGCCTGTTCATCTTCATTTTTAGTCCTTTCAAAACTCTGCAAAGCCGCCGATGGTGACAAATGCGGCCCAACCGTAGTTTTGAGGCAAATTCGGCTGTTGGTTATAAAGCATCTCTAACTGTGCGCGCCGAAGCGCCTCGACAGTTGAAAAACGATCCTGTTTGCGATGTTTGTGGAAACTGATCATCAAGTCTGCCGTAGCGTAAGACTCCACTGGCCAAAGGCTGGCCACCACCACAGGCACTTCTGTGATAAAAGGCCTCACCAAGCCAATTGCCCCTTCACCCCGATACGCTCGCTCAATTCCCGTCTGACAGGCAGACAGTACGACCAGACGCGTGCGCGTAAACTTCATCTCATAAATCTCGCTTGCCTGGATAAATCCACTCGAGACGTGATGCGTTTCGCCCTTGCTCACTCGATCTTTCGACAGCAGCAGTTTCGACAGCAATGGCGATCGCTCGTCAGGCACTGCGTGTGTCGCCAGATGAACCACGTCGGCCTTGTTCAGCAATCGCTTTACCTCTGGCGACGTCGCCTCATTGCCGAGCAGTGGTTTCGTCGCGTAAAGCTGCGCAACTTGTTCCGCCTCGCGCCGGGCTTGCGGGAGGTCTGGAAGTTCTCCGAACTGTTCACGATCAAAGTATGGATTGCCAACCACCAGCGCCTGCTCCGACTTGTTCGCCAGTAGTTGTTCTGCTTGTTGAGAGGTCTTGATAAATATCGTCGCACTAGGCACAATTTGAATGCTGTAGTCTTCAATCAGGTGCCTGCCCGAAGTCGGAGACACCAGCGCAGCGAACGGGAGAAAACTCAGATTCTTATCCGGAACAACACAAAGGATGAGACGTTTGTCTAAATACTTCTCAATAGGACCAATCAAGTCGTCATAAAGCTCTTTTGCTTGGGCAACAATCTGATCACTGTTATTTGAGGCTCGAGTTAATGCTTGCAAATAGGCGCTAATCTTCTTATCCAGTTCACTAAGATTAATAATTGTGTGCTCACTGTTTGAGCGATCTCTCGTCATGACCCACATGATGACTTTATCGTCGAGCACAGCATATTGGAGAAGCTGTGTTTTCAACGGCAGCTGCGGTTGAATTTGGCTCTGCGTCAGCGGTGAAACTGAAGGGGCAAGCTGGAGTTGCAGGTCGTTATCGTCCTGGACGATCTGAGCGCCAATGTTCATTAAATCCCATAGTGATCTGGCGCGATAAGCCTCGGCATAGTCAAACGCCTTAGCTTTGTCTTTCTTCCTTCCATACTGAAAATCAACTGCAACATCATAGGTGTGTTGGTCTGTATCAAAGAACTTGTTGCGATAACTCTCTTCAGCAATCTTTTTCCGAATCTGTTCAAACCAGTAGAGGACCGGACCAAGTTCTGCTTCAGCCGCTGCATCGTCATTCAAGGCGATCAGCGCGAGTAGTTTTCCCTTACGAGCACGGTACTGATAAATATCGAGGTTGATTTTCTTATAGAGATCGATAGCTTTATCGTAAGAGTCGACCGCTTGCTGGTGGCGCCCCATTTCTCTATGAAGCTGTCCTGAAATTAGGGCTGAGTGCGCCAGGACGTTCGTCTTCATACGCTCGTCAGAGATTTTTAACCCAGCCGCCAGAGCCTCCTCCGTCTTCTTCATTGCCTCGTCATAATTGCCGAGCCTTTCGAAGATAAGTGCAAGACGGTCATACGAACGGGATGTTTGCAACGGTAGGCCGGCGGTCTGAGCCAAGCGCAAAGCCTCGTTCTCAAACTGAAGTGCGACAGTTGGCATGCCGAGGAAGTAAAAATCAATTGAGACTTCATGGTAGAAAGGCCAAGTCAGTTTGGCATCGGGCGGAAGAGTCTCTAAAAGACTCAACGCGCGAAAAGTGGTGGCAAGTGATTCGCGATAGTTGCCCAGCACAGTTTGAACCGTTGTTTCCGCATGCAAGCAACGAACAGCATTTGTACGGTCCTGAATCTGTTCAGATACAACCAGTGATTGTTTGGCCCGCTCCAGGACCTTCGAATATTCATTCCTTGCGCTTAATCCGTCGGCGATGGCGAATAGTGATTGAGCGTATAGCGATCGATAGTTCTTCGCTTCAAAGACCGTTGACAGGCGTTCGAAAGTTTCAATGCTGATATCCGGGTGTTGTAGCCGGAGATGGCAGTAACCCACCCAAGCCTCCGCAAAGAGTTTTTCGCTGTCGTCAGATGTTTTTGCGAACAGGTCGCGCGCGTTCGAAAAGAGCTCAATCGCTTGTTTGTACTCAGTCTGGTCGTAGAGTGTCACGGCTGATTTAATTAATGCGCGCGCGTGCGCTAGGGTTTCTCGCTGAGTCGATGTGGATGATTTGTAGACCTTCGCCAGATCGAGAGTAAACCGATCCTGGACCATTTGGTCCTCCAGGTTTCCCGCGTACGAAAGCATCTGTTGCTTATTGTTTGCTTCGGCTTCACGACCGCTGGCTGCCAAGCTCAAGAAGTCATCGATCAGTGCTTGGACAATGGCGTTCCCCGTCCGGGCCCGGCTCAGACTCAGCGCTGACCACGCCGCATTATCATTCTGAGTTTTATAAGCTTTGAGAAAATCGTCGATGAGTTGTTCTTGCGTGCCGGAGGTTCTGACTTTTCGTTCTTCGAGCAGCTTGAGATTTCGCCGGGCTTCTTCGGCCCACGGTGAAGTCGAATCTCGTTTGAGATATTCCTGCCACGCCCTTTCGGCCTCTTGGTAAAGCATCAGGTTTTGCTGGGCAAGCGCTCGGTTGAATAGAGGTTCCAGCAAAGCATTGTCGAGTTCGGAAGCCTTGTTCAGGTTGACAACACTTTGACTCAGCTCTTCCATTCCTTTGCCAGACTCAGAACTGGCCGGGTTGGCACGCCCTTTATCAAGACTGAGCTTTCCCTTCTCGAGCAAAGCTGCGCCCAAATCAGCATAAATTGATCCGTTGTTCGGATCGGTTTGTAGTGCGTGTTCAAACTGTTGGATGGCTTGGTCGAAGTCTCGCCGTAGTAGATAGAACTTACCTAGTGCGTGGTAGGAACGCGAATTCGGGTTATCGCGAATTGCATCACGCAAGTAACGGTCGGCATGGTCCAGCTCAAGAGAATCGACACGGACCGATTCTCCGCCTCGGATGGTTGAAAAGGGCGCATAACCTTGCCCTGATAGCCGCGCTTCAAGCGGACGCTGCTCTCGATAAGCATTGTTCAGTGCCAGGAGGCCTTTATCTACATCGGACTGGTAGAAGAACACGCGCCAAAAACCAACGGCGGCGATTAGAATCACCGCAGCAACCGCGGCGCGTTGAAGGAGCGAAGGTGAAAACCATTGGAGCCAATTCCATGGCCCTGAGGACGGAATGGCTTTGGGACCCGCCGCGCGTGCCTGCCTGGCGTATGTTCTTAAGCTCTTTCCGAGACGCAGCTTCTGCCGTCGCTCCTCGGTCACCATGAAATTCTTCTCGAACATCGCAGCCTCGTCCGGGGTTAAGTCACCTGTCAGGAACTCGTCGATCAATTGATCTTCGGCGGCCATTACCTCCTCAAGGAACTCGTCGTTAGCAAAGAGCCGCCGCTCAAACTCGTCTTTACCTCGATCGTCAAAGGTGCCCAACAAATACAATCTGATCGGATCTTGCTCATCGCGACTGGTGCTCATTAACAGCAACGCCTTCTGGTCTGGGGGGACCTGCTATTCTTCATTGTGTTTTCCGGGAAAAGTATTACGGTTACCCGGCGAAATCATCAGGACGTGGAATCGTTCCGGCTCAGGCAATCTTGAATGCAAGGCTTAAGCTGAGCTCGGATCCGATGCACGCGCAATCTTAGGGCCTTTATATCGATGCCTAACTGCTGCGCCAACTTTTTGTGGTGTTCGATCTTCGCTGCTCCTTCAAAGAGGTAGTACTCTATGACCAACCAGCGTTTTTTCTTCGGTAACTCGTCAACACATTCATCAAGGCACTCAAGCTCATCTTCTGTATTGGGGTTGTTTTTATCCTCTTCGCGATTCACAACTTGCGTAGGAATCTCATTTGGTTTGGGTTGCCGGTGATACTCGTGGCGAATGTTTCTAGCAAATCCTAGAAAATAGAAAACTTTATCTCTTTCATGAGACTCTGAAACCTCACCCGCCCTAAGTTTTCGGCTTATGCGGTCGAAGGCCTCATCTGCTAGCCGCTCAGCATCACACCCACATCCCCCACCCACGAAGAACGTAATTAAACGAAAGCGAGTCTTCTCATACTTGAGCGCTGCTTGCTTAGGACTGGAATCCAGCCATCGAAGCAATCGATCGAGGTCTTCTGGAGTTAAGTCTTCATTCTTCATTAGAGGAGCAAGCAAAAGAAGGTCGGTGTCAAAATGTGAAGAGCGGGTTTCAAATACTCGTCTCAGCTCACGGATCTACACATTCAAGCGGCGCATCTTCGTGAGAGCCGTAGAGTCACAATTGTGAATTTCTGCTGTTAGGTATAACGGTAACAACCGAAACATCCGTGAGAAAGCAGCCGAAGATTAAACAGACGTTGGAAGAATGTCAATAAACTTAGACTCCATGTAAACCTAGACTCCAACAACAAAGAGAATCTATGGAAATCAAGTGACAACGTTACCTAGAACACTTGGCCCGACTCGATTTGAAAGCCAAACCTCACCGCCTGCCAGAATATCTTCCCAACGGCTAAGTCAAACCTGCCGACGTAGGACTTGCCCGATTGATGATCTGACGAATGTAGCAATGGCTAGCGAAGCTTGCTTCGGAACGCGGAACCCCTATGGCACTGCCGAGTATCCACTATTAAGCCGCCGTGCAGGAGCCTTTTGCAGAATGTAGTTTCAAGCCCAGAAATGTTTTTCGCGAAATTCTCAATCCACAGTGACTGAGCACCAAGATTTCAGTTTGAGGCTGTAAGGTCCAAGATGCCGTTACAAGGAGAATACTATGACGACTAACCTTCTTACTTCCCGCTCCCACTTGCTGCGCGCGACTGCGTGCGTTCTGTTCTTCATCGCCGCACTCGCCACGCCAGCGTTCGCTCAAACTATCATCGCACTTCCCGATGGCACGGTCGGTAAAGCGTATGGCCCGGTTCAACTCACCGGTCAGGGTGCTGTGGCGGCCGTCACCTGGACCGCACAGCCGGCTCCGCCCGGTGCTAACGCGTTACCTCCGGGCATTACACTGAACGCCTCTACCGGAACACTCGCAGGTAATCCTTCGACAGCGGGCGACTACACTTTCATGCTAGTCGTCACTGACAATGCCAGTCCAGCCGTTAAGGGTGAACAGCGAGTTCGAATGAGGATCAATAACGCCTTGCGCATTGTGCTAACGGCGCCCCCAGCAGCTGTGGTGCTTGGCGCTCTCCCGGTGGTGCCACCAAATCGCACTTCAGCCCCAAAACCCGACAAAGAGCCATCCAATTCAGACGAGTTGACCATCGGCGTTGCAAACGAATTCAACCCCTCCGGTCTCATAACGCCCGGAACAGTAGATATTATCGCTGGGAAACAGTGGGACTTAATCGAGAACTTGTTGCCCAATCTGGCGGTGGACGACTACTGCGTCATACAGGTCGTGAGATGGAAAGAAGCCGCGGCGGCGAAAGATGCACCCGCCAAGTACGAAGCAAAGGACCGTTGGTACCTCTACCACAAGGAGATCGATCCTCAAAATAGATCACAAGCGATTTGGGTGCTCCAGGAGAAACAGGATGGCATACGCATCTTCGGCAGCAAGCGAGTTGCCGCCCTGCTCATCCACCTCAACGCCCTTGCGAGCTGGGACATTAAGTATGCAGTAAAGGTAACTGAGCGCATTCCAGCCAACGTGCAAAACGTTCTGGACCTGGCCGGCGTGATTGCAACCAAGGGCGTTGATCGCGCCGCTGCTCCACCCAATGTCAACCTCTGGGGTGGGCAATTGCTGACTAACATCAACGACATTCCTTCCGATATCGCATTCAATGGAAGCATAAAGTTCACCAACACGGATGGCAGTTCTGATCAACAGCCGAAGGAGTACGCCAAGGCTTACATCAATGAAGGTCGTTATCATTGGGACGTTAGTGTTGGGCTACCCCTGAAATCGTTCAGCGAGGTGCAATACGACGCGTCGAGCGGTGTAGTCACCGCGAAGAAGACGGAACGCCAAAACGCTTACGGCCTTCTGAACCTCTTTCTCAACCCAAAGGGCGTGGACTTGAGTGATGAGTCTGCCTTCAAGACATTGCACTTTGTTGTCGGCGTGCCCATTTCCGGCAAGCCGCTGGATCGTCCGATGGTCGGCTTGGGAATGGGCTTCTACAAGACAAAGATCAAATTCAACATTTTCGCTGGGCCGGTCTTTAACCGTGTACGTGAGCCACGCACGTTGCAAACTGGCGACGTCGCGACGGACGCCGCCCTGCAGTCCGATCTGCGCACACGCTGGGTGACGAAGTTCATTTTCGGGATCAACATGCCGGTCAGGCAATTCGTGAAGGCGCTTGGTGGTAGTAAGTAGGTCGGAGACGCGGCTGACCCAAGCCGATGGCTTGCACTGGTCAGCCGCGAATCGCAACAACGGCTCGTCATACGATTAGAAAGGATGGACCATGCCACGAGGAATCGCCGTCAACATCGGCCTTAATCGAGTTGATCCCACGCAGTACAACCCGCCGCTGCAAGTTCTTAGAGGATGCGAGAATGACGCACGAGCGATGAACGCGATTGCGCAGGCGCAGGGATTCGAAGCGCGGCCGTTGCTAGCCAACGACGCCACACACGACAACGTTACCAACAGCATCGCCGTCGCGGCCCAGATGCTCCAGCCGGGCGATATCTTTTTGCTGACTTATTCAGGTCATGGTAGTCAGGTGCCAGACGAGATACATCCCGATGACGAAGACGGCATGGACGAGACGTTGGTGTTATTTGATCGCAACATGATTGACGACGAGTTGTTCGCGCTATGGGCACGTTTCCGCGCCGGCGTTCGCATACTTTTTATTTCCGACAGTTGCCACAGCGGCACAGTCGCGCAGATAGCCGCCGTCGATGAAGGCTTCTTTCACACGGAACCCGCTCTGCTCGACGAAGATGGTAAACCGCGCCTTCTGAAGTCGGTTTCCTCCTCCGCGCAGCAGCGCCACTACGCGCGGTTTCGAGGGATGTATAACGCCATCCGCGCCGCTCTGCCGGATCGTTCGCAAGTCGTAGTACGCGCCAGTGTGATTCAGCTCGGCGCCTGTCAGGATCATCAGAAAGCTGCGGACGGCATCAGAAACAGTTTCTTCACAAGCAAGCTGTTGGGCGTTTGGGCCAATGGTGCTTTCGGCGGCGACTACATACAGTTCTTCAATGCAATCCTAAGCGGTATGCCGACGCAGCAACAACCCAACTTCTTCCGCGTCGGAGCGCAGAGTGTGGCGTTTGAAGGTCAGCGGCCATTCACCATTTGAGTTGTGTTTACCGGATGCAGTCAGCACTGTCGGAGGTCTCTCTGTCGGCATCAATCACTTACGTGAGAACTAAGGACATTTCTGCAATGGCGTTGAGGCACTAATTTTTCCTGTTTCCTCAGTCAATCTCCGTTAGACCTTATGTCTGGAACTGCTCGCTCAATGAACGCCGCGTTGTGGGCACTAAGTGGACACTAAATTGAAAAGTCTGTGGATTTGCTGAGGAAACTTGAAGAAGGATGGTGCCGAAGGGGGGACTCGAACCCCCACGAGTCGCCTCACACGGCCCTCAACCGTGCGCGTCTGCCA
>WUUC01093092.1_pt1 | contig 16527 bp, 11 predicted proteins | sample 6278441 | NCBI WGS metagenome assembly WUUC01 (sample SAMN13675441, study PRJNA597444) | soil metagenome | isolation source: soil | place: USA: Washington | collected 2017-10
GACCTAAGGGAGTTGAACCCTTATAATATCCATTATGAGCGAACTGCATTAACCATTATGCTAAAGTCTTAAAATTTAATTTAATTTTATTTTATTTTATTTTATTTTATTTTATTTTATTTTATTTTATTTTCTTATATACTTGGTTTTTTTTTACAGTAAGTAGTCTGTAATTAGAAAGAATATATTGTAATATAATAAAAATAAATATACGTAGATAAAACATTAACAATTATCCAATTTAAACTGAGCACTTTATTTTTAAAGAAGTATAATTATTCAAGAAACTCTTTATTTAATTTTTTTAATTTTATTATTTAATTATTATTACCCTGCTACCCTGCTACCCTGCTACCCTGCTACCCGAAGGAGCCTGCGGGTAGGAGGAGTAGTAGGAGCCGGAGGTAATTTAATTTAATATTATTTTTATAGTTTATTTTATAATTTTTTTATTATTAAAAATATCTAAAGATAAATTATATTTAGGACATAGATATTAATATATAATATTATTTCATTATTTAAGTTTATATTTAATTTTATTTCTGGAATATATAGAATTTCTAAAGATAAATTAAATTATATTTAGGATATAATAACATATAATCTAATATTAAAATATTTTTGAGCAGTAAAGGAATCGAACCTTTTACGGTTATTAACCAATTCTTTTACAGAGAATCACCATTACCAATCGGATCACCTGCCCTTATTTTTTTTTCTTTTTCTTTTCTTTTATTAAAATAATAATATTAATAAAATATTAAAATATGCTTTAAATTTCTTTTAATTATTAAAAATATAAATATAATTTATAATTGTATAAGAATTATAAAATATAAAATAGAGGCTTATAAAGATTTAAATATTCAATGTATTAAATGTTAAACATAAATTATAATACTTATGGTATTAAAGAGTAAAAATAAGTCTCTATATCATAATTCCTTATAAAATAAATTTAAATAAATTTAATATTTCTCTCCTACGGACCCGGAGGATCCTACGGAGCCGGAGGATCCGGAGGTAAATTAAATAATCTAAATTTTAGTATAAAAACTATGTATTTATTTATGTAAAAATAATTAGTTATTTGAGTTTGAATTTGAATTTGAATTTGAATAGTTATTTTTATAGTTATAGTTATTTGAATTTGAATTTTAATTTGAATTTGAATATTTATTTTTATAGTTATTTGAATTTGAATTTTAATTTGAATTTAATTTGAATTTGAATTTAAATATTAATAGTAATAGTTATAGTAATATAAACATAGATAGAATATCAGTTAAATTAATATTTAATATAAATATTTAAATTTAGACTATTAATTTAAAAGTGTTGAGAATAAACTCCAAACAAAAGAAAACAGTCATAACAAATCTTAAAAATGTCACAATTTATTTTATCTCCTTTAAGTCAATTTGAAGTATCCAGTTTAATAGGATTGAATGCTCCAATATTAGGTCATTTAAATATAAGTTTAACTAATTTAGCTTTATACTCATGTTTTATATTATTAATTGCTTTATGTTTTCACTATTACGGAAATAATGATTCTAAATTAATACCAAGTAAATGGTCAATATCATTAGAATCATCTTTTGCTAGTTTAAGTTCAATGGTAAGAGAACAAGTAGGATCTCACAGTGAAATTTATTTACCATTTATTTATTCTTTATTTTTCTTTATTTTATTCGGTAATTTAATTTCTAATGTTCCTTATTCTTTTGCTGTTACTGCTAGTGGTGTAGTATCATTAGGTTTAAGTTTTACTATCTTTATTGGTGTAACTATATTAGCTTTATCAATACATGGTATTAAATTTTTCTCTTTCTTTGTTCCCGCTGGTACTCCTTTAGCATTAGTTCCTTTATTAGTTTTAATTGAAGTAGTTTCATATTTAGCTAGAGCTGTTTCATTAGGTGTTCGATTATTTGCTAATATTGTAGCTGGTCACACATTATTAAAAATATTATCTACATACTTATTTAAATTATTTTCAGGTAGCTTAATTGTTGCAGTATTAACTTTAATTCCTTTTGCTATCTTCTTAGCTCTAATAGGATTAGAAATAGCTGTTTCACTTATCCAAGCTTTTGTATTCACATTATTAGTATGTTCTTATTTAAAAGATGCTATTGAACTACATTAATTTAAATTTATTAGTTTGCGGAGCCCCCCCCCAAGTACGCACACCTACGCACACATATGCACACATATGCACACATATGCACACCTATGCACACCTACGCTATTAATTAAATTAAATTAAATTAAATTAAATTAAATTAAATTAAATTATTTTGTATAAATAGTATACATTTTTATTAATATAATATTATATTATAAATATAAGTATATAATAACAATATAATAATAATAATTATATAATATTATATATTATAAATAGAGATAAATATAGAATAGAAAAATAGAATTAGTAACATTTTATAAGTAAAAAATAATAAAAAAAATAAATATTACCTCCGGCTCCTCCTACCCGCAGGAGCCGCAGGCTCCTCCAGGTATAAATATTTTTATAAGTAACAAATAATAATTTACCTCCAAAATAAAAAAGCGAAATAGTGTAAAGGTTAGCACAAGAGTCTCATGAGCTTTTAGATTAGGTTCAATTCCTGATTTCGCTAATATGCTAATGTAATAAATATATTAATTATTTATTAATATTAGCTATATAAAATATATTAATTATTTATTAATATTAGCTATATAAAATATATTAATAAAATATATAATTAAATATAAATAATATTACCTCCGGGTATAAATAAATAACTAATTAAATTAAATTAAATAATTAACTATAAGTATAATAATAACTAAAAAAATATTACCTCCGGGTATAAATAAATAATAAAATAACTAAAAATAAGAATAATAATAACTAAAAATAAAATAAAATAAAAATTCACATTTATTAACTGAAACTTAAATGAAATAACAAAATAAATAAAATATGCTATTAAATAATATAAGTTTAAATTTATTGCTGGTATTCATAACAAGAAAAAAACAAAATTGTTTAAGGTTATCACTAATTAAAAAAGATAATTTTCATACCTCTGCTATTATATTAAATCCACCTAAACAAACTACAAATATAAATACGCCAGAGATAGAAAATGAAAATAATCAAAAACAAGATAACTTAAATAATTTAAATAATTTAGAAATAGAAAAAGATATAAATAATAGTAATAGTAATAATAGTAATAGTAATAATAGTAATAGTAATAATAGTAATATAAATAATAATAATAATACAATACAACTAATAGAATTCGATAGTAATACAGAATATCCCAATGATACAAATAATGAGAATGAAAATATTGAAGAACCTACAAACTATAATTCGGATTCAGATATCGAATCAGACTACGATAATTCACATCTTACCGATAAACAAAAATTTAAATTATATGATGATTTAAATCAAGCTAAAGCTTTTTATAGAAGGCTACCTCAAAAAGACCAAGATCTTCACGATAGTTTATATGAGGATTTCATTTATGAAGGTCTTTTTAAGAAAGAATTAAATAGTAGTAGATATAAATATGTAGAAGGCACATGTCTACCAGATCTTATAGAGTGTGAAGAGGAATTAGAAAAGAATAATCCCAACGATCCAGAGGATTCTAATCCTGGATCTAATAGTGGCTCTGGTTCTAGTGGTTCTAGTTCATTTGTAACACCCAGTAGTGATTCCAATAATACCAATAATAACAATAATGGAAATAATATTAACTCAGAATCTATTGAAAACAATAACAATATTAATAACAATATAGAAGAAAATATCCTTTTTAATTACTGTATTAAAAACCTTTATAAAAATTACTTAACATTCTACCTTGAATTCATATTTACTATTCTTCCAATCATATCAAAAAAACTAATTCATTTATTATTATTATTATTTTAATTAAAGATTAATTACTTAATTTTAACCTTCTCCTGTTTATATTACTATAACTATTACTCAAACTCAAACTACTCAAACTACTATTAATATTAAAATTTAAACTACTATTACTCAAATAAGTTCTCAAATAACTATAACTATTACTCAAATAATTACTCAAATAACTATAACTATCTCTCAAATAAGTTCTACTATTCAAATAACAAAATAAATTATATTTTGAATTATTAATTTTCAATAAGGATAAGTAATACTATATTCTTTTAATTGTAAAAGTATAATAACAACTTATAATTAATATAATAAAATATTAAAATAAATATAAATATAAATAAAAAAATAAATATAAAAAATATAAAATATATTAATTAAAATTTAAGCAACCAAACGTAAATATCTTTATGTTTACCTTATTCTATTTTAATATTAATAAATTAAATTAAATATATAAAAAGTTATAGAATAAAACCTTTGGTATGATAATAATATGAAAAATATAATAACAATATTAAAATTAATAAAATGAAATTAAATATAAATAAATTTCAACTTTTTCCTTATCATTTAGTAGATCCATCACCTTGGCCAATTCTACTAAGTTTTTCATTATTAAATATGGCAATTGGTGCAGTATTATATATGCATGGATTTTATTTAGGAGGTAGTGTATTAACATTAGGTTTTGTATTAACTTTATTTGGTATGACTTTATGGTTTAGAGATGTAATTACAGAAAGTACATATTTAGGTCACCATACAAAACAAGTAAAAACAGGTTTAATGATAGGAGTTGTACTTTTTATCATTAGTGAAGTATTTGCTTTTTTATCTATCTTTTGGGCCTTTTTTCACTCTAGTTTAGCACCTGCAATAGAAATTGGAGGATCTTGGCCTCCTCTAGGTATTACACCTTTAGATCCTTTTGCAATTCCATTACTAAATACTTTTTTATTATTATCAAGTGGAGCTTTTGTAACCTATGGTCACCATGCTTTAATAGCTGGTAATAGAAAAGGTGCAATCGATGGAGTATTAATAACAGTAATTTTAGCTGTTGCTTTTACTGCTTTACAATATTTTGAATATTCAGAAGCTGGATTTACAATGTCTGATGGTGTTTACGGATCAGCCTTTTATGCTTCAACAGGTTTACACGGTTTCCATGTTATAGTAGGAACAATCTTTATTTTAGTAGGATTTATTAGAATTATAAATTATCAATTAACAAAACAACACCACCAAGGTTTTGAAGCTAGTATTTTATATTGGCACTTCGTTGATGTTGTATGGTTATTTTTATTTGTAGCGGTATATTTCTGGGGTGGAGCTTAATAATTAAAATTAATATATTTTAATTAAAATTAATTAAAATTAAATATTAGTTATTAGGTAATATAAAAGAATTTATTAATTAAATAAAATCTTTTATAAGATATATCTCTATTATTCTCTAATCTTTTTTAATGTTAATTAAATAATTTTAAAAGTTAAATTAATACTAATACTTAGTTAACCCCCTTTCTTTAAAATACCCTCCGGAGCCGGAGGAGTAGTAGGAGGGTGGGGGTAGCAGCTCCGCAGGGTAGTAGGAGGGTGGGGCTCCGCAGGGTAGTAGGAGTCGGAGGTAATATTTATTTTTCCGTTTTTATTTTATTTCTAAATCTCTTAAAAATACAAATAATGTAAAGTTTATGTGTTTATACAAATTAAATTAAATTAAATTAAATTAAAAAGTAATAATTTTATTTAAAAAAGGATAAAATTAATAAATTCACATTTATTAACTGAAACTTAAATGAAATAACAAAACATAAACTATGAATCTATCATTATTCTTATTTTTAATAGGTATTTTAGGATTTATTCTAAATAGAAAAAATATTATCTTAATGATCATTGCTATAGAAATAATGTTATTAGCTGTAACGCTATTAGTATTAATCAGTTCTTTTGGTTTTGATGATAATGTTGGACAAACATTTAGTATATATATAATTTCTATTGCAGGTGCAGAATCTGTTATAGGTTTAAGTATTTTAGTTGCATATTACCGTTTAAGAGGAACAATTTCATTAAGAACATAATGTATCTTTCAATTATAATTTTACCTTTATTAGGGTCAATCGTTACCGGTTTCATGGGTCGAAAAGTAGGAGTTACAGGAGCACATATAATAAGTTGTACTTGTTTATTTTTATCATCTTTATTAATGACAGTTGCCTTTTATGAGGTAGGGATTTGTGGATCTCCCGTAACTATCAATTTAGGAAGTTGGGTAGATTCAGAGATAATGAGTATCTCTTGGGAATTTTTCTTTGATCAATTAACAGTATCTTTAGGATTAGCTGTTTTATATTGTTCAACTTTAATTCACATATATAGTATTGATTATTTATCATCCGATCCTCACAATCAAAGATTTTTTTCTTATTTATCAGCTTTCACTGGAGGTATGTTAGTTTTAATTTGTGGAGCTAATTTTTTTGTAATGTTTGTAGGTTGGGAAGCAATTGGTGTAGTATCTTATTTATTAATTAATTATTATTTTACAAGAATACAAGCTAATAAAGCAGCAATGTTAGCTTTTACTATGAATAGATCAGGTGATATGTTAATGAGTATAGGTTTTTTTGCTATATTTGCAGTATTTGGTTCATTAAATTATTCTTCTATTTTTTCATTAGTACCTTATATGAATGAAACAGCAATAACTATTATTGCTTTATTTTTAGTAGGTGGAGCTTTAGCTAAAAGTGCTAATATTCCTCTACATTCTTGGTTACCAGGAAGTATGGAAGCACCTACACCCGTAAGTGCTTTACTTCATGCTGCTACTCTAGTTACAGCAGGTATCTATTTACTATTAAGATGTTCACCTTTATTAGAATATAGTCCTACCGCTTTATTATTGATAACAGTAATAGGATCCACAACTGCTTTTTTTGCAGCTACTTGTGGTTTATTACAAAATGATTTAAAAAGAATAATTGCTTTTAGTACAATATCTCAATTAGGATATATGATGATGGCTATTGGTTTAAGTCAATATAATGTTGCATTAATGCATACAGTAAATCATGCTTTTTTTAAAGCATTACTATTTTTAGGTGCTGGTGCAGTAATTCATTCTTTTGCAGATCAACAAGATGTTAGAAGAATGGGTGGTTTAATAAAATTTTTACCTTTTACATATTCAGTTATGTTAGTAGGATCTTTAAGTTTATTAGCTACACCTTTCTTAACTGGATTTTATAGTAAAGATTTAATATTAGAATTAGCTTATGGACAATATAGTTTTAGTGGTATGTATGCTTTTATCTTAGGAACAGTAACTGCAGGAATAACAGCTTTTTATAGTTTTAGATTAATTAGTCTAGTTTTCTTAACTACACCTAATGGACAAAAACAATCTTATTTAAATTCTCATGAATCTAATTTATCAGTAATAATTCCTTTACTTGTATTAGCATTATTTAGTATATTCTTTGGTTATGTTTTTTCAGATTTATTTGTTGGAGTAGGTTCAGATTTCTTTGCTAATTCTTTATTTATTCATCCTAATAATATTTCTCTAATAGAAGCTGAATTCTCATTAAATCCTATTATTAAATTATTACCTGTAATATTTAGTTTAATTGGAGCTTTAACTGCTATTTTTATGTATCATAGAAATCCTGAATTTATTATTAATTTAACGAATAGTAATTTAGGTAGAAAAATATATGCTTTCTTAAATGGTAAATATTATTTTGATGTTATTTATAACCATTTTATAGTAGCATTAGGATTAAAACTTGGTTATTTAATTTCAAAAGAAATTGATAGAGGAGCTATTGAATTCTTAGGTCCATATGGATTAGCAAATACCTTCAGTAAGACTGGAAATAATATTAGTAAATTAGATACAGGGATTATAACAACATATTCACTATATATTACTATAGGTCTACTATCTTTATTATTCTTAATATTTGCACCAGTATTAATTGATACTTCTATGTTTAATGAAATTAGATTAATAATTATATATTTTGCTTCTTTAGTTTTAGTTTTATCTCCTACTAAAATTTTAGATAAAAAAATAAGTTAATTTATAAGATTAAATTATTAGTATTTATTAACCCCAAAATAAATATAATATATTTATTTTTTGTATTTATACAAAAATGCGCTATCACTTACGATGAAAAGATTACCGAAGGAGCCTGCTACCCTGCTACCCTGCTACCCTGCTACCCTCCTACCCTGCTACCCTGCTACCCTGCTACCCTGCTACCCTGCTACCCGGAGGGTATAAATAACTATATTTTTGGAATTAATATTCTAAGAGATCATTATTGCTCTCTAAAACAACACATTAAATGAATTTAATAGTAGAATTCTATTTGTAAAAATGAATATATTTAGTTGTATAATTTTATTATTAATTTGTATATTAGTAATTAATAAGTTTGAAAATATTTATGATGCAAATATTTCTATTTTAAGTATAATTATATCAGGTTTATATACTATAATATTATAAATAATATTAATTTGATTACATATATAATATTTTAGGGTAATGAAATTATTGTTTTAATAGTTAATATTATTATACAAATTTATTTGGAGTTTAATTGGATTTTTTAATTTATATATGATTTTTTGTTTTATATTATTTTAATATATTAGATTCTTTTTAATAATTTAAATAATACTGTAGGTAATAAATTGATTTTTCTAGTGTAGGAAATAAACCTGAAAGTAATAATAAATTTGAAGTTGACAAATAATTTGCTTATAATGTATTACACAAAGAATTTGAATTCAGTAAAGAAGTTGTACATATAATTGCACCTAATATAGTGCAGCACCTGCACCTGGTGCTGTTGGAAGTGCTGCATTTAAAGCTACAAAAACTCTACCACCTTTACAGAAAATTAGCTACTGGTGGACCTACAAGGCGGTTACTGCATTAGGATTGGATTAGATATAGGTTCATTAAATAAGTAAAAATCTAGAGATAAGTACAGTTATTATAAAATCAAAACATAGTAATATAAATCCAGAAGAAATTTATAATCCAAATAGTGTGGATAAAATAGTACCAGTGAATTAAAAACTTTAGATTTAAATATAAATGAAAAAATTACCTCCGGCTCCTACTACCCTGCTACCCTGCTACCCTGCTACCCTGCTACCCCCACCCTCCTACGGACCCGCAGGCTCCTACGGATCCGGAGGGTATAAATGAAATATTAGATAAGTTTGGAAGTTATGATAATTATTTAAATACAAGTAATAAAAAATAAATATTAAGAAAATAAAAGCATAGAATAATTGCTATGAATCCCTATTAAAAAAATTAATTAATTTTTATAGGTCAATATTATTACCCATTAAAGAAAAACAAAAAAACAAAAATAAAATAAAAAATATATTTCTTTTTTACTAAATTTAAAATTAAATTGAACTAAACACTTTAGAAACAAAAGAAATATAGAATAAGAAAAATTAAAACAAATGTTAAAGTTACTATTGCTTATTCCCCTGTTAGGTTCATTAATATTATTACCCATTAAAGAAAATACAATAAAAAGTCAAATACAAATGAAAAAAATAGCCCTAACAACTTCTTTAATAAATTTATTTCTTTCATTATTTATTTGGTATCAATTCGATTCAAATACTACACAGTATCAATTTGTTTCTGAATTCAATCAATTAAATTTATTTCATTTAAATTTTGGTATAGATGGAGTATCTATTTATTTTGTTTTATTGACAACTTTTGTTACACCAATTGCCTTATTATCTAATTATACAAATATAAATAAAAATTTAAAATTATTTTTAATATCTTTTTTAGTTTTAGAAACATTACAAATTTGTACTTTTGTTTCTTTAGATTTAATGCTTTTTTATATATTTTTTGAAAGTGTTTTACCAATATTATTTATTATAATTGTAATTTTTGGTCACGGTGTAGATAGATTTAGATCTGCATTTTTATTATTTTTATATACTTTAGCAGGAAGTTTACCTATGTTACTTTGTATTTTAGTAATTTATAGTTATATAGGTTCAACAGATTTTCAATTAATTTCTTTATGTGAAATAAGTTTAGAGTCTCAAAAAATATTATGGTTAGGTTTCTTTTTAGCTTTTGCAGTTAAAACACCATTATATCCTTTTATAATTTGGTTACCTAAAGCACATAGTGATTCACCTTTAGCAGGTTCAATTATATTAGCTGCTACAATTTTAAAATTAGCAACATATGGTTATATTAGAGTTTTAATTAATTTTTTACCTGATGCTACTAATTATTTTAGTCCATTAATACAAACAATTGCAGTTATTACTATTATTTATGCTTCATTATCTACAATTATTCAACAAGATACTAAAAGATTAATTGCTTATAGTAGTGTAGCTCATATGGGAGTAGTTGTATTAGGATTATTTTCTAATAGTATACAAGGAATTGAAGGTGCTATATTACTAGCATTAGCTCACGGTTTCGTAAGTCCTGCTCTATTTACTTGTGTAGGTGGTATAATTTATGATAGAACAGGTAAAAGAATTATTAATTATATTAGAGGATTAGCTACATATATGCCTGTATTTACTATTTTATTCTTTGTTTTTACTTTATGTAATACTGGAATTCCTTTAAGTCTTAATTTCTTAGGTGAACAATTATCTTTATTAGGTATATGGCAACAAAATCCTATAATAGCTGCTTTAGGTGCAACAGGAATTGTATTATCTGCTTGTTATTCTTTATTTTTATATAATAGATTATCTTATGGATCTTATTCACCACATCTACCAGCATTAAAAGATATTAATAGAAGAGAATATTATCTTTTAATTAGTCTATTAATTCCAACTATTGTATTTGGAATTGTACCTAATGTATTATTAAATCCTCTTCATACATCAGTTTCATCTTTGTTATATACTTTCTAATTTTTATTTTATATAATAATAAAATATATTTTTATATATTTTATTATTTAAATTACTGAATTAACCCCATCTCTTTTGTTAAACTAAATTTAGCTTAACTAAAGACTAAAAACTAAAGAGTAAAGAGTAAAAACTAAAGAGTAAAGAGTAAAAACTAAAGAGTAAAGAGTAAAGAGTAAAGAGTAAAGAGTAAAGAGTAAAGAGTAAAGAGTAAAGTTAAACCCCTAATATATAATTATATTTTATATTTTAAGAGACTATATTATTATATTTATTATATATTAATATATAAATTTGTATAAATTCTTATAGTTTTAATTATTAGAATGTATAAATTAGAATAAAATACTAGTCTATTATAAAGAATATAAAGATATAAAGAATATAATAATATAAAGATATAATACCTAAAGGTAGAGTAATAATTAACTATTACTTAATTTATTTATACCCTGCGGGTAGGAGGAGTCGGAGGTAATATTCTTCCAATTTAATCATTATTTTTATTATTTGATTAATTTTTACCCGGAGGAGAAGATTAAGATGAATAACTAACATATATAATCTTATTTATTTACTTATAGTTACAGTTACAGTAACAATTACAGTAACAGTTATAGTAACAGTTACAGTTACAGTAACAGTTACAGTAAGGGTAAGTTTAAAATTTAAGATATATTGTTATATAATCTAATTAAACTTAGATTATAACTATAAAAATACCAAAATAATCTTTATATTATTATATTTATTATATTATATATTAATATATAAAAACATTATTTAATTATTTATCTTTAATTAACTATTTGTCTATTCATTACTTAAATACTTAATAGTTAATAGCAAAGATTTAATTATTAGACTCAGATTAGATAAGACTCACAAAGAAAAGATTTATTGGTATTTTTTAAATTAACAATAAATTAATTTATTTAATTTAGTTAAAGAATGCAAAGTCATCCTGCCTTAAAATTTAATTAATTTAAGGTCAATTTTTCTAGGTTAAACCTGCAACTATTGGATTTATTAATATTTGAAAATTATTAAATTTAAATTTAATAATCAAATTTAACCATATTAATTCGTATACTTGTAATATATTCTTTTACTATTTTTATATTATCTTGTATTATAGTATTACCTTTAATTGTAAACATGAAGTTTTATAATATCATAATATATGCTTCTTTTTTTTAATTAATGGTTAATATAAAAGATAAATGTACAAACAAATACAAATATATGAATTTAATATAAAAATAAATTAATATTTGTTTAAAGCCTTTAATCGATTATATTTTATACCAATTAAATAAAGTATTAATAAAATATACATTTTTATTTTTAATTTTAATATATAAAGGATTACAGATATGTAAAGTTATTTAAATTTTATTAAACTTAAATAAATTCGGTATAATTAAATAATAGAGCTTATTAATTAATAAAAATGCTTATATAAAATATAATATTATATAAGATTATATTATATATTAGTATAATATAATTAAAGTTTAGTATCTTATAATATATTTAGTATAATACGCAGGCTATATTAATTCAAATTTTTTTTACAATGACAACTCTTTTTATTAATATTTTAGCTTTTGGGACACTACTTTCTAGTATCTTTTCTATCACATCTAAAAATCCAGTAGTATCAGTAATTTTTTTAATTTCTACTTTTGTTCAAGCAGCTTTATATTTAATTCTTATAGGTATAAATTTTGTAGGAATATCTTATATTGTAATTTATGTTGGAGCAATAGCTGTTCTATTTCTATTTGTAATTATGATGATAAATATCAAATTAACAGATATATTAGAAACCGGTAGTCAATATACTAAAAATTTACCTTTAGCTATAGCTATTGGTTCATTATTTATTTTTATAATATTTACTATTATACCATTCAATTTTAATAATGTACCCGCTTTATCCGTATTATTAGATAAAATAACATATTTAAATAGTATATTATCAGATTCTAAAATTGTTTCTGTTAATTTAATTAATTCTATAGTAAATAATTATTTTATCTCATCAGTATCTGATGTTATTATTACTGAATTCCAACAAATAGAAGTATTAGGTCACGGTTTATATACTTATGGTGCAGTTCTATTAATTACATTGAGTGTTATATTATTATTAGCTATGTTTGCTACTATAATTATTTCAAGATCTAATAAAAATTAAATAATAATATATATTATTTATTAGTTTAATCTTATTTAATTTTTAATATTATTATTTGATTATTTGATTATTTGATTATAGTATTATTTTATTATTTGATTATAGTTTTATTTGATTATAGTTTTATAGTATTATTTGATTAATATTATTATAGTATTATATATGGTATTATAGTAAAACCCCTCCCTCACTTTATTATCACAAATTTGTTCAATTTATTTATTACTATTTTAATTAAGTCGGAGTGATATACAATAATTAATAAAAGGCGGAGTCTTAAAGAATTTTATTAAATAAATAAATAAATAAATAAAGAATTATTTAATTAAAAGTGTATTAAAATTAAAAATTTAATTCTCTGTGTTGAACTTTTAATATGTTAGACGCTATCAAATGTAAAAATTTATATAATTTATGTTAGCAGCAGCAAAATATATTGGTGCAGGTTTAGCTTGCTCTGGATTAATTGGAGCGGGAGCAGGAATTGGAACAGTATTCGGTTCATTAATTTTAGCTACAGCTAGAAACCCACAATTAAGAGGGCAATTATTCTCTTACGCAATTTTAGGATTCGCTTTAGCAGAAGCTACAGGGCTATTCGCTCTGATGATGGCTTTCCTATTATTATACTCTTAATTATTATATTTTTTAATATATTAATTTAATTGTATTTTTATTAAATAAATAAACCCCCCCCCCAACTCTACCACTCCCTTAGAGAAGAGAGAAGAGAGAAGAGAGAAGAGAGAATCTAATAGAGAGTATATAGGGTAAACCTCAAATTTTGTATTGTTGAATGGAATCTCATCTGAGTATTAACTACAACTATCAAAAGTGTCTAATTCTAGAGTATATAGTATAAATAATTATTAATTAAAATCTCAACAGATTATTAAGTAAAGTGTTTATTTAAATATAGAAGTCTAGATATATTTATACAAACGGTGGTGTAGTTCTTCCTGATGGTATGAAGTATCAGGAGGTTATAGTGTTTAAGAGTTACACTATTATTTAGGAATTAAATTAATAATTTATTAAATATAACAAACAACTTTTCTAATTTTAAAAATTAAATAATAATAATATGATTAGAAAAGTATATTTATACATAAATAAAGAGATCTCTCCTCTGGTAGAAATCTTGTTGGTATTTTTAGATTTGGTCCTTTTGGTTTTACTTGCGTATTATTTTATAAATCATTTTGTATATGGAATTATCAATATTTATAATTTGTTGTATAATCATTATTATGAAATTAATATTGATATTATAGGAAATTGGATGGTAGGTAAGAATGAAGCAGGTACAAGTACTACTTGTACTACAATAATTCATTCTAATGATGGTTGGGCACAAGGTATTAAGAGTCTTTATATTTATGGAGCAGGTGCTTTACAATTGCATTTAATGAGAGGGAGTGGTACTCCTTTACAAAAAGGATTTGTAATTAGTGGTGCTATTGTAGCTGATGCAGCTTCTACAGCTTTAAAAAATGCTATAAATGATCCAGAGTATGTAGAAAAACACATAGATAGTTGGAAGAGAATCTGGGGAAGTGATACAGACAGTGTAAAAATAAATGTAAGTGATGATAGTGATACTTTAAATAAATTAAAAGCTATTAAAGAGAATTTTCTGCCTGATAATTTAAATGATTTTAAAGATGATTTATTAAATAAATTATTAGAAATTCTAAAACCAATATTAGAACCAGTTTCTGTAGATTATTCTAATGAGATATTAGCTAATCAAATATATGTAATAAGTGTAATGTTATTTATACTAAGTCTAATGATTGTGCTATTAATAATAGGTTTGTTAATTAATATGTTTATCTTCGTTTACACTGATAGATTAAAAGATTTATTTACTAATAAATTTATTAGAGCATATATTAGTATAAATAAAAAGATTATAGGAATAGAAATCTTTTTAGTTGGAAGTAGTATTTTATATTTTATGTACAATTTAACTTATGGTTTACAATTTTTAGCTACTCATCGAATTGTGATTTAACTTTATTTAGCTTTTATAACTTAATATCTCGCGATATATTTATTATAATTGCGTAATCCCCTATCCTTTTTTTATTTTGGTAAGTTAGGTTTTAGTATATCTTGGCGGTATTCTAATATTAATTTAATTTAAATTAAAAAGGATTTTTGTATTATATTTTAAATAATAGGTCATAATTTACTTGGATAATTGGGTATTAGGAAATCGATATACTATGATTAGTAGTGGTTGATCTTTAATATTGTGTGTTAAGTTTTTAGTTTTAGAGGATATTTTATTAGTCTCGTATACTTTCTTTATTAGTACTAGTTATCTTCGTAGGGTCGTAAGCCGTAGGAGGATCGTCCATAATTCTTGAGGGAATGGTAAGCAGTCAGGGTATTTCTTCCGTCCTCGGATTAATTAATGTATAGGATATAAATTAACTTAATTAATAAGTGAATATTTATATAATATATATTTTAATATTTAAATAAAATATTTATTAAAATATTTTTACTGTGGTAAGATTTAGCAGTTTAATACAGAATCTTCTTTTAATTAAAATAAATAAATAAATAAAAACAAAAAATGAGAAAATTATATGTAACAAAAAGATATATTGCTAATAATTTAGTTATGTTTGGGAAATATAATATAGGTTTCAATTTATTAAATCCTATTGAAGATATAAATGTATTTAAAGATTTTAAAATTAATTACGAAGTTCCTATGATGGAAGAATTAAATAGAGTGGATCAGTTGATAATAAAATAGGAGTATTAGATTTAGAAATTTATTCAGTTGATACAAATGGTAATCAAAAAGTATATGCTGCAGCATGAAAAGCTAATGATATAGTGAAAAGTTATTATTTAGGGGATTTAGGTTGTGAAAATTCTGATTTATTAATTAAAAGTATGTTTAAAGACATATATAATTGTAAATTAAGTGGTTATACATTTATGCTCATAATAGTAAGGGGGGTAAGGTGTAACATACGCTCTATTTTGTTTTTTGACACTCTATTATGAAGGAAAATTTGTATTTTTTTAATTTTATAAGTAAAAAATATAAATTGGAATTCATGATTAATTGATTGAGGTATAATTTAATCATAGTTACAAAACAAAACAAAAAACAAATATTTGTTGGTTAATTATATTAATTATTAATTATTAAAATAAAATAAAAAATTAATGTAATAGTAAATAAATTTTAATTACTTTTTTAAAAATTAATAAAACTAAATGGAATTTTATATGGGAAGTACGTTATTAATGATTATAATTAAGATATTACAAATGTGTATTTGAATTGGAATTGGAGTAATAATTTATAGTGAAATGCTTAAAGGTAAAATAGGAAAGTTAATACAAGGTAAAATTAATATGTTAACTTTTATTGAATTAACAATAATTA
>WUUC01078654.1_pt1 | contig 16524 bp, 13 predicted proteins | sample 6278441 | NCBI WGS metagenome assembly WUUC01 (sample SAMN13675441, study PRJNA597444) | soil metagenome | isolation source: soil | place: USA: Washington | collected 2017-10
GATCTAAAAAAATCCCTCCCCAAACCCGGCAATCGTTTCGCCCTGCCCGCAGTACACGGTTCCGCCGACGGCTTTGTACTGGCGCAGGCGGCAATCGAATTGAAATCGCGCCAGCGGATGCTGGCGGTTGTGGTCGCCAACGCGACCGACGCGCAGCGTCTGCTGTCGGAAATCCCATGGTTTGCCAATCAGGAGCAGGCCGCACTGCGCTGTCATCTGCTGCCCGACTGGGAAACACTGCCGTACGACGCCTTTTCGCCGCATCAAGACCTCGTATCCGAGCGACTGGCAACACTGCACGAAATTCGAAGCGGTCAATGCGATGTGCTGATCGTCCCTGCCACGACGGCATTGCTGCGCATGGCACCGCCGTCGTTCCTGGCTGCGTACACATTCTTCTTCAAGCAGGGAGAGACGCTGGATGAGGCGCGGCTCAAGTCGCAACTGACCCTGGCCGGCTATACCCACGTCACCCAAGTGATGTCGCCGGGCGAATACTCGGTGCGCGGCGGATTGATCGATCTGTTCCCGATGGGTTCTGCGCTCCCCTATCGCATCGATCTGTTCGGTGACACAATCGAGACAATTCGCACTTTCGATGCAGACACGCAACGTTCGCTCTATCCGGTCCGGGAAGTGCGCCTGCTGCCGGGACGCGAATTCCCGATGGACGAAGCCGCCCGCACCGCCTTCCGCAGCCGCTGGCGCGAGGTATTCGAAGGCGACCCGTCGAAGTCCGCCATATACAAGGACATCGGCAATGGCATTGCTTCGGCGGGGATTGAATATTATCTGCCGCTGTTTTTCGACGAAACAGCCACCCTGTTCCAATACCTGCCGGAAGAAACCAGCTTCGCGCTGATCGGCGATATCGATGCAGCGATCAAGCGCTTCTGGAGCGATACCCAGTCGCGCTACAAGTTCTTGAGAGCGGATCGTGAACGGCCGCTGCTTGAACCGGAAAAACTGTTCCTGACCGATGAAGACTTTTTCACGCTGGCGAAACCTTTTGGCCGCTGGGTGATTCAGCAGGGAGACGCGGAGTCCGAAATATCGGCGCCAATTCCCAATATCGCCGTCAACCGGCGCGCAGACGACCCGCTCGTCAATCTGCGCTCCTACCTGCTGCAAACCGACAAGAGAGTAATGATCTGCGCCGAGTCGAGCGGCCGGCGCGAGACGATGCAGCAGTATTTCGACGAGTTCGACCTGGCGCTTACCCTTTGCGAGGGATACTCGGATTTCATTACCTCGTCCGACAAGCTGATGCTCGGTGTTGCGCCCTTGCATGCCGGTTTCGAGCTCAGCCCGGGTTTGGGCAATCTGGCATTCATTACCGAAACCGAACTGTATGCCGGCACCGGCCGCCGCGCCGGCCGCAGAAGACAGGAGGCCGTCACCCAGGTCGAATCGATGGTGCGCGACCTGTCCGAACTGAAGATCGGCGACCCGGTGGTGCACGTCAATCACGGGATCGGTCGCTACATGGGCCTGATCAGCATGGATCTGGGCGAAGGCGAAACCGAATTCCTGCACCTGGAATATGCGAAGGACACCAAGCTGTATGTGCCGGTATCGCAGTTGCACGTGATCTCCCGCTATTCCGGCGCGTCGCCCGACGATGCGCCGCTCCATGTGCTCGGTTCCGGCCAATGGGAAAAAGCCAAACGTAAAGCAGCGCAGCAGATCCGCGACACGGCGGCGGAATTGCTCAATCTCTATGCACGCCGGGCGCTCAGGCAAGGTCACGCATTCCAGTATTCCGCACGCGACTATGAAGCGTTTGCCGAAAGCTTCGGTTTTGAAGAAACGCCGGATCAGAACGCCGCGATCAATGCCGTCATCAAGGACATGACAAGCGGCAAGCCGATGGATCGTCTCATCTGCGGCGATGTCGGATTCGGCAAGACCGAAGTCGCGTTGCGCGCCGCATTCGTTGCGGTAATGGGCGGCAAACAGGTTGCCATCCTCGCGCCCACTACCCTGCTGGCGGAACAGCACGCCCAGACTTTCGCCGACCGCTTTGCCGACTGGCCGGTCAGGATCGCGGAATTGTCGCGCTTTCGAACCGGCAAGGAAGTCACGCAGGCGATCAAGGGCATTGCAGATGGCACGATCGATGTGGTGATTGGCACACACAAGCTGCTGTCCGGCGAAGTCAAATTCTCGCGCCTGGGCCTCGTCATCATCGACGAGGAGCATCGTTTCGGCGTGCGTCAGAAAGAAGCGCTGAAAGCCCTGCGCGCTGAAGTCGACGTGCTGACATTGACCGCGACGCCGATCCCGCGCACGCTGGGAATGGCATTGGAAGGATTGCGCGATTTCTCCGTGATTGCCACCGCACCGCAGAAACGTCTGGCGATCAAAACCTTTGTTCGCAGAGAAGACGAATCGGTGATCCGCGAGGCCTGCCTGCGCGAATTGAAGCGCGGCGGCCAGGTCTATTTCCTGCATAACGAAGTCGAAACGATTCAGAACCGCAGGGCGATGCTGGAAGAATTGCTGCCGGAAGCCCGCATCGCGGTCGCGCATGGCCAGATGCATGAGCGCGATCTGGAAAAAGTGATGCGCGATTTCGTCTCGCAGCGCTTCAATATCCTGCTGTGCACCACCATCATCGAAACTGGCATCGATGTCCCGACGGCCAATACCATCCTCATGCATCGCGCCGACAAGTTCGGCCTGGCGCAGCTGCATCAGTTGCGCGGCCGCGTCGGCCGTTCGCATCATCAGGCATATGCCTATCTGCTGGTACACGATGTGCAGGGACTGACCAAGCAGGCACAGCGCAGGCTTGAGGCGATTCAGCAGATGGAAGAACTCGGCAGCGGCTTCTACCTCGCCATGCACGATCTGGAAATCCGCGGTGCGGGCGAAGTGCTGGGCGAGAACCAATCCGGCGAAATGCATGAGATCGGCTTCCAGCTGTATTCCGATATGCTCAATGAAGCGGTGCGTTCGCTGAAAAACGGCAAGGAGCCGGATCTGGCAGCGCCATTGTCCAGTACCACGGAAATCAATCTGCACGTTCCCGCCCTGCTGCCGAACGACTATTGCGGCGACGTCCATGAGCGGTTGTCGCTCTACAAGCGCATGGCCAATTGCGAGACGCAGTCGACGATCGACGATTTGCAGGAAGAGTTGATCGATCGCTTCGGCAAAATGCCGGATCCGGTGAAGGCATTGATCGAAACGCATCGGCTGCGGGTTGCCGCAAAACCAGTCGGCATTGTTAAAATCGATGCCCATGGAGAATCGGCAGTGCTGCAATTCCAGCCGAATCCGCCGATTGACGCAATGCGCATTATCGAACTGGTGCAGAAGAACAGGCATATCAAACTCAACGGGCAGGACAAGCTGCGCATCACGGTCAACATGCCTGACCTTGCTGCGCGCGTTTTGCAAGTGAAGTCGACGATTCGCTCCCTGGTCACCGAACAAAAATCCTGAAGACTGAATAATGAATCTCATCCTGCAAGGCCTAGCGCCAGACCGGCCCACCATTGAACGAATCGCCGATCTGGCCGATGCGCAACGCATTACCCTGATTCACGCAAACGCATATCGCTGCGAAGGCGTGCACTATTCAGACGCGCTGAAAGCGAAGATCGAGCAGGAGTGCTTCTCCGCCAAACTGGACTGCACTTTCATCGAACCTGGGCGCAAGCTGTCCGAGTTCAGGCTGGTTGCGATGGATATGGATTCCACGCTGATTACCATCGAGTGCATTGATGAAATCGCCGACATGCAAGGCTTGAAGCCACAGGTGGCGGAGATCACCGAAGCGGCAATGCGCGGCGAAATCGAATTTCGCGAAAGCCTGACACGCCGCGTCGCTCTGCTTAAAGGTCTGGATGCGTCGGCATTACAACGGGTCTACGACGAAAGATTGCGGCTTTCTCCGGGCGCGGAAAACATGCTGAATGCCGTCAAGGCCGCAGGCTTGAAAACCCTGCTGGTTTCCGGCGGTTTCACTTTCTTTACCGATCGAATGAAAAGCCGGCTTGGCCTGGATTACACCCACTCCAACTTGCTGGAAATCATGGATGGCAAACTGACGGGACGCGTAGCTGGCGGGATCGTGGATGCCGACGAGAAGAAAAATACGGTGGAACGCATTTGCGCGGAATTGGGTATTTCATCCAGGCAGGCGATAGTCATGGGCGATGGCGCCAATGACCTGAAGATGATGGGGATTTCCGGCCTGTCCGTCGCATTTCGGGCAAAACCTGTTGTGCGTGCACAGGCTGATGTGGCATTGAACTTTGTCGGCTTGGACGGCATCTTGTCATTATTCGATTAGTCAATTTACGGAGCGCTCATGTCCCAGGAACTCGTGCTCGATAACAAGTTGCAGTCCACCAAAAACTTGGCTTTCTGGCTATATGTCTTTCACAGCGTCAGCTTTGTATTTTCGCTGGGGGCATTTTCCTGGATTCCGCTGATCATCAACTACGTCAAGCGCGATGATGCGGCGCAGACATTTGTCTACAGCCATCATAGCTGGCAGATCAGGTCGTTCTGGTGGTACCTGCTCTGGATCGTGGTCGGCGGAATATTGTTTGCCACCATCATCGGCATCCCGCTTGCCTGGCTGGTTTGGGGCGGCGCATGGATATGGAAAGCCTACCGGCTGATCAAGGGCTTGGTTTATTTGAACGACAATAAACCGATGCCCGTTTAGCAGGGTGTTGAAAACTACTGTGGGCTGATCCCGCACTCTGCGGTGCTCTGTGTACTACTTGTACGCGTGGATGTAATAGGAAGTTCGAGCTGCATGGCAGCTCGACCGCAATCCCGATCCGCTCGCTACGTTTTTCAACAGACGGCTAGAGCGCCGCGAACGCCTGCTCAATGTCCGCAATCAGATCATCCGGGTCTTCCAGGCCGATATTGAACCGCACCAGTTGCCCCTGATCGGTCCAGTTATTTCGCATCGCTTGCATGCGGTACGGCACGCACAGGCTGTTGGCGCCGCCCCAGCTATAACCGATCTTGAACAGCTTGAGACTGTCGATGAAGCGGTCCGTTTGCGCTTCGGTGTAGCGCGGATCGAAGACGACCGAAAACAGGCCGCCGGCGCCGGTGAAATCGCGTTTCCATATATCGTGCCCCGGACAGTCGGACAATGCCGGATGCAGCACCTTCGCGATTTCCGGCCGCGTCTTCAGCCACTGCGCAACCTTGCGTGCGCCGGCATCATGCGCATCGAAACGCAATTTCATGGTCGGCAAACCGCGTAGCACAAGATAGCTGTCGTCGGCACTGACGCCGAATCCCAATCGCATATGCGGCAGCCCGATGCGATGGATCAGCTCCTTGTCGCGCGTAATAACCGCACCCATCAGCACATCCGATCCACCCGACTGGTATTTGGTCAATGCCTGCATGACGATGTCGACGCCATGCTCAAAGGCATTGAATGCGATGCCAGCCGACCAGGTATTGTCGATCGCCACATGCACCTTCCGGTCGCTCGTACTTTTCTCTTTCGCAGCCCTGCATATCGCTGGGATGTCCGGCACTTCCATCGAAACCGACCCCGGCGCCTCGGTCCAGATGAGCCGCGTGTTCGGCTGGATCAGCTCGACAATGCCCGCGCCGATCAGGGGATCGTAAAAGCGGGTGGAAATGCCGTAGTCCTGCGCCAGCCAACGGCCCATTTCGCGGTTCGGGTTGTAGACGTTTTCGGGAATCAGCACGTCATCGCCACTTTTGAGCAGCGCGAAATCCGCCATCGCAATTGCCGCCAGGCCGCTCGGCGCCAGCAGGCAATGATTGCCGCCTTCGATCTCGGCCAGCCGGGCTTCCAGCGTGAAAGTCGTCGGCGTGCCGTGCAATCCGTAAGTGTATGCCGTCTTGTTCTGCCAGTTGCGAGAACGCAGCGCAGCGACATTCTTGAACAGCACCGTTGATGCATGGTGGATCGGCGTCGGAAATGCGCCGAAGCCCTCCGGTGCCTTGTAGTCGCTGTGGATAAGTGCGGTTTGCAGTGCCTTCCGTTTCGTTACGTTTTTCACGTTGCGTTTCCCCCTCACTCCAGGTGCTCAGGCTTCCGCCCACAGGTCATGTGCATCGGCTGCGGTCACATTGACTTCGACGAATTCTCCGACACGCAGCTTCCTGTGCGGTTCATACGGCGGCTTCACATATACCACGCCGTCGATCTCTGGCGCATCCGCGACCGAACGTCCAACGCCGCCCTGGGGCGTGACTTCGTCAATCAATACGCGCAGGGTCTTGCCGACCTTCGCCTGCATGCGCTTCTTCGAAATTTCTTCCTGCAACTCCATTACGCGGCCGCGGCGCTCTTCGCGCACTTCTTCCGGAACCGGATTGGGCAACTGGTTGGCAGTTGCGCCCTCGACCGGCGAATAGGCGAAGCAGCCCAGGCGATCGATTTGCGCCTCCTTCAGGAAATCGAGCAGATACTGGAATTCCTGTTCCGTCTCGCCGGGGAATCCCGCAATAAAGGTCGAGCGAATCGTGATGTCCGGGCACATCTTGCGCCATGCCTGGATGCGTTCGATATTTTTCTCACCGTTCGCCGGGCGCTTCATGCGCTTCAACACATCCGGATGCGCATGCTGCAAAGGCACATCCAGATAAGGCAGCACCCCGCCTTCGGCCATCAGCGGAATGACATCGTCGACATGCGGATACGGATAGACATAATGCAGCCGCACCCAAGCTCCGTATTGCGCGGCGAGCTCGCCCAGCGCCGTGACCAGTTGGGTCATGTGCGTCTTGACCGGCTTGCCGTTCCAGAAGCCGGTGCGGAACTTGACGTCCACACCGTAGGCGCTGGTATCTTGCGAAATGACCAGCAGCTCCTTCACGCCGGCCTTGAACAGGTTCTCCGCCTCCAGCATCACGTCGGCGATCGGGCGCGAGACCAGGTCGCCGCGCATCGATGGAATGATGCAGAAGCTGCAACGATGATTGCAGCCCTCGGAAATTTTCAGATAGGCGTAATGCTTCGGCGTCAGCTTGATACCCTGCGCCGGAATCAAGTCGATGAAAGGCTCATGCGGTTTGGGCAGATGCTTGTGCACCGCCGCCATCACCTCGCCGACGGCATGCGGGCCGGTGACTTCCAGCACTTTGGGATGGACGTTCTGGATGATGTCGTTGCCCGCCGCATCCTTTTTGGCACCCAGGCAGCCGGTCACGATGACCTTGCCGTTTTCCTTGAGCGCTTCGCCGATTGCATCGAGCGACTCCTGCACGGCGGCATCGATGAAGCCGCAGGTATTGACGATGACGAGATCGGCGCCGTCATATGACTTTGCAGTGTCGTAACCTTCGGCGCGCAGTTGCGTGAGAATTTGCTCGGAATCGACCAGCGCCTTGGGGCAGCCGAGCGAAACGAAACCGACTTTGGGTGTTGCGTGAGAACTGTTGGACATGACGAAAAAGGGGTACAAAGCGAATCCGCTATTGTACCCCCTGCGCCACTTTCGCCGCCTGCTCTCGTTCGATGCGAACGGCACGGCGCCCCATGGCAAATTCGACAATCCGTCTATTTATTCTTTGTCTTGTCGGTTCCGGTGGTTCCGGTGGTTCCGGTGGTTCCGGGGAACGGGAAAGTGCCGAACATGTTCTTGGTCTGATTCTGCATCTGCTCCTGCATCTGCATGAACAGGTTTTTGCTTTGCTCGATGTAATTGCTCATCATGCCCTGCATCATCGGCCCCTGGATATTCATGAACTGGGTCCACATCTCGGGACTGAACGGCTTGCCCTCATAGAATCCCTTGGAGTTTTCCGCCATTTTGTTCTGGATCTCGATAAAGGCCTGGATGTTCTTTTCCAGATAAGAGCCCATCATGCCCTGCATTGCATGGCCATAGTAGCGGATGATCTGCGACAGCGCGCTGCTGGAAAACATCGGCGTGCCGTTCGCCTCTTCTTCGAGAATGATCTGGAGCAGGATGCTGCGGGTGAGGTCTTCATCTGTCTTGGCATCGACGACAGTGAATTCCTCGCTGTCGAGCACCAGCTGCTTGACGTCGGCGAGCGTTATGTAAGAACTCGTCTGCGTATCGTAAAGGCGGCGATTCGGATACTTCTTGATCAAGCGCTCGGAAATCTTTTTTGCACTATTCATCGAAAATTCCAGTTATTGCGTCGCAACGCGTCTCATCCATTCTGTAAAAAAGCGAACATACGTTCGCTTCACTTTTTTTAATTATAGGTCGAAAAAAATAAAGATTGTCTCGACTATGCTCCTTTTTCAGGTTTATTGCGATGCGCCCTGCCAAGATAATTTCCCTATTTTTCAGCCCATCTCCGCACAAGCGCAAAGGCACTAAAAGTTGGTTCGGCCCCGGCATTTAAACACCGCGTGAAAACTATTGCAAGGCAACAAATTTCACTCCAGTGCTGGCTATAAGCATAGTCAAAAGGTCTTATAAAGAAGGCGGCTACCGCGCCTCAATCCGCTTTTACCTTGACATACCGTCCAGGCGCCGGCTCGATCTCCTTATATTCTTCGCTGCCCAACCTACGTGGCGCCTTCACCCGCTTGCCTGCATGCTTTGACAGGAAATCCGCCCATTCGGGCCACCAGCTGCCGGGGTGCTCTTTCGCGCCACTCATCCATGCGTCGGCAGTGGCCGCAGCCTTGTCGTTGGTCCAGTAACTGCGCTTCTTCTTTGCCGGCGGGTTGATCACGCCGGCAATGTGTCCGGATGCGCCCAGCACAAAACGATTGCGGTTGCGTTTTTTGGGATTGAGCAGGAAGGTCGACTCATAGGCCGCCGTCCAGGGCACGATATGGTCCTCACGCGAGCCGTAAATGAAAGCAGGCGCGCTGATTTTTGAGAGGTCGACTTTTTCGCCTGCGACGGTAAGCTTGCCCGGTATCTTCAAACTGTCTTCAAGATACATGTTACGCAGATACCAGCAAAACATCGGCCCCGGCAGATTTGTGGCATCGGCGTTCCAGTACAACAAGTCGAACGGCGGCGGATCCTCGCCTTTCAGATAATTCGTCTTGACATAATTCCACACCAGGTCGTTGGGCCGCAAACTGGCGAACGCCGATGTGAAATCGCGTCCCGGCATTATTCCGCCCTGGCCGATGGTTTGCTCACGCAATGCCACCTGCGCTTCGTCGATGAAAACATCAATGACGCCGACATCGCTGTAATCGAGCAACGTAGTCAGCAATGTCACGCTCGCCGCAGGATTTTCCCCGCGTGCGGCCAGCACCGCCAGCGCCGTTGCCAAAAGCGTGCCGCCGACACAGAAGCCGAGCGGGTTGATCTGGTCCTGGCGCGTAATTTCCTGAACCACCTCGATTGCCTGCAGCACGCCTTGCTCGATGTAATCGTCCCATGCGACATACGCCATTGACGGGTCCGGGTTACGCCACGACATGAGAAATACCGTATGGCCCTGCTCTACCGCATGACGCACGAATGAATTTTCCGGCTGCAGGTCGAGGATGTAGTATTTGTTGATGCAAGGCGGCACTACCAGCAATGGGCGCTCATAGACCGTCTTGGTGAGCGGTTTGTACTGCAGCAATTGAAATAGCGTATTTTCAAAAACGACTGCGCCTTCTGTGGTGGCAACATTTTCCCCGACTTCGAAAGCTTTTTCGTCACTCTGCGATATCTGCCCCTTGTGTATGTCCGCCAGCAGATGTGCAATCCCCTTTGCTAGGCTTTCGCCCTTGGTTTCAATGAGCTTTTGTTGCACTTCGGGATTCGTGACGAGAAAATTCGCAGGCGACATCGCATCCACGATTTGCTGCACGGCGAAGCGGATCTTTTGCTTTGCCTTCGGAGTGGCTTGCACTGCATCCACCATTGCCATCAAGAACCGTGCATTGAGCAGATAGGCAGCGGCATTAAAGGAATAAAGCGTATTCGATTGCCATTCCGGAGAGGCAAAGCGCTTGTCCGCAATGGCAAGCGGCTTCGATGCCAGCGCGTCCTGCCATAGGGCAGACAGTTGTTGCATATAGTCACTTTGCAACTGGCTGACGGTTGCCGGATCAATCGTCGCACCGAGTTCATCCATCGTTGCGGCAAGCGGCTTGATCGCTTTCATATCCATTTGCGGTGGCCGAGGCTGATTATTCAGCCAGGCCTGCCAGGCATTCGAATCGATGAACTGCGACATCCACATGGAAGGATCGGCTTGAGGGGGAAACATGTTCATGTTCGCGTCTCTCTTTTGGCGTATCGTTACGGTTGTTTGACCTGCTTCTCAATTGCCTACAACTGCCTATGTATATCGTCGCCATCGCCTGGATTTATGTCGTGTTCATGATGTCCATTACCGAGCAATCCGTCATTGCCGGCATCATGACCTTCCTGTTATATGGCGTGCTGCCTGTCGCGATCATTTTATACGTAATGGGCGCGCCGCAGCGCAAGCGCAGACGTCTGGAAGCGGAAAAGATGAAGCAGGATTCCGAGTCGCCGTCGAATATGACAGCGTCGCCCGGAAGCGATACCGGACCTGAAAATTAAGCAGTGCAGCGCGGCATCTTCGCCGAAATGCTTCGCCCGTTACTTGAGCCAGATCAACGATGCCATTCGGCCGGTCGTCTTATCGCGCCGGTAAGAGTAGAAGCGGCGCTTGTCAGTCACAGTGCATAATCCGCCGCCGTGAATCCGGGCGACGCCAGCGTTATTCAATACCGTCGTGGCCAGGCTGTAGATATCTGCGAGATACTTCCCGCCCGGGCCCGCAATCGGCTTGAATGCCGCCCGCGCATTCGCATCGCGTTCCACAAACGCAGTCAACACATCCTGCCCGACTTCGAAGCGGCCCGGTCCGATTGCCGGCCCCATCCACGCGATGATCTCTTCCGCTCCTGCATCGCGCATGCGGGCCACCGTGTTTTCCAACACGCCTCCCGCCAATCCGCGCCACCCCGCATGAGCCGCACCGACCACACGGCCCCTTGCATCACAAAACAGTACCGGCAGACAGTCCGCTGTCTGGATCACGCAAACGACGCCCGGCTGCGTTGCGATGCAGGCATCGGCATCAGGTGTCCCGCCCGCCATGGCGGCATCGAGTACCGTTGCCCCATGAACCTGGTTCAGCCAGACCGGTTCCGAAGGCAGCAAGCCGCGCAACAACGCCCGGTTCCGCTGCACATCCCCCGGACGGTCGCCGACGTGCGTGCCGAGATTCAGTCCGCCGCCGCCGGCGCCATCGTCATAGGGAGAGCGACTCACGCCGCCCTGCCGCACAGTCGACAATGCACCGATATTGGCAGGTATGTCAGTCCAGTCGGGAACGATGAATTCCATCAGGCAGTCTCGCTATTTCTCTTGCAGCACGTCGTTTTCGATGCCGGCGCGCGCAATCAATTCCACAAAATCGCCCGGCATTGGTGCCTGCCACTCGCAGGATTTGCCGGATACCGGATGCAGCAAGCCGAGCCGGTACGCATGCAATGCCTGCCGTCCGAAAACAGAAGCCAAATGCGGCTTGCCGTACAATGGATCGCCAACCAGCGTAAAGCCGATCGATTGCATATGCACCCGGATCTGGTGGGTTCGCCCGGTTTCCAGTTGACAGCGCACCAGACTCACTGGACGGCCCTCGAGAGTACCGGTCGCGATGCGCTGATAATGCGTTACCGCCGGCTTGGCACTGGCATGCTCCGATACCGCCATCTTGATGCGATCGCGCGGATGCCGGCCAATCGCCGCATCCACCTTGCCGGTTACATGAGGCGTTCCCCATACCAACGCCAGATACTCGCGCTTGACGCTACGGGCCTGGAGCTGGCGCACCAGATCGGTTTGCGCTTCCAGGTTTTTGCCAATCACCATCAATCCGCTGGTGTCCTTATCCAGACGGTGCACGATGCCGGCACGCGGCACCCCTGCAAGGGCAGGAAAATGATGCAGCAAGCCGTTTAACAATGTACCGGACCAATTGCCTGCAGCGGGATGAACCACCAGCCCGGCCGGTTTGTCGAGAACAAGTATCGCGTCGTCTTCGTACAGAATCGACAATGCCATCGCTTCCGGCGTGAAGGCGCTCTGCTCTGGCGCAGCCTGCGGCCGGATCACGACCGTTTCATCGCCCAAGACAATAGACTTCGCACGAGCCGGCTGTCCGTCAACTGTCACATGCCCTGCTTCGATCCATTGCTGCAGGCGGCTTCTTGAATATTGGGGAACCAGTTGGGAAAGCAGTTTGTCCAGCCGCACGCCGCATGAATCCGGCGTCAGTTTCAATACGATGGCCTCAGCTTCAAGCAGGGCACCGCTGTCTTCGTCGCCGTCTTCAATCTCGATATCAGGCAGGGATTTAGTCAAAATCGGGTCTTCAATAGGCATCGCTGCAAGTTCCATCAGCTATAATCATTCTCTTGTTCAGATGCATTCTTGCAAACGTCATGCAAAAAATATTGTTGAAAATCGCTGCCGTTGCCCTCGCAGTCTCCTTATCGGCGTGCGGTTGGTTGCCGGAAAAAATCGATGAAACGCAAGGATGGTCAGCTTCTAGATTATACTCGGAGGCCCGCGACGAACTTGCTGCCGGCAATTACGAACGAGCGATCAGTCATTTTGAAAAGCTTGAGTCCCGCTATCCGTTCGGTACCTATGCGCAGCAGGCGCAAATGGAAATCGCGTATGCGTATTATCGGCAAGGCGATGCGCCGCAGGCGCTGGCCGCCGTGGAACGCTTCATCAAGCTGCACCCCAATCATCCCAACGTCGATTACATGTATTACTTGCGCGGCCTGGTCAACTTCAACGACCGCGCCAGCTTTTTCAGCTTCTTTTCCAAGCAAGACCTGAGCGAGCGCGACTCGAAGGCGACGCGCGAAGCATTCGAGGCATTCAGGCAGCTGGCCGAGCGTTTTCCGAACAGTACCTATACGCCGGATGCAATCGCGCGGATGAAGTATCTGGTCAATGCGATGGCGCAGCACGAAGTCCATGTCGCCAACTACTATTACCGGCGCGGTGCCTATCTGGCGGCAGCCAATCGTGCTCAGCTAGCTGTTACGGAGTATCGCGAAGCCCCGGCGATTGAAGAAGCGCTGTTCATCATGGTACGTGCATACGATGCATTGGGCCTGAAGGAACTGCGTGACGATGCCGAGCGCGTGCTCAGGCAGACATTCCCGAACAGCGTGTATTTCAGCGGCGGCCCGAAGGAGAACGATGCGTGGTGGAAATTCTGGTAACGGCTGATTGACAAAAAGCCCCTTGTACGGGGCTTTTTTATGGGAATGCCTGGTTGCCCGCAGTCTGGCTCATTCGGTTTCGACCCAGCGGCGGAACAGCCACGAATGTTCAGTCGACGCTTTCTTGTCGAACGCATATCCTTCCGAATCAAAATCCTTCAGCTCTTCCGCCTTCTTGATGCCGTTTATTGCCGCATAGCGCGCCATCAGGCCACGGGCACGCTTGGCATAGAACGAGATCACCTTGTACTTGCCGTTTTTCCAGTCTTCGAATACCGGCGAGATAACAGGCGCATTCAGCAGTTTTGGCTTGACCACCTTGAAATATTCTTCCGAAGCCAGGTTCACCAAGGCTTTTGATTTTTGGTCGGCCAGGACTTCGTTAAGCCTTTGCGTCACCAGTTCGCCCCAGAATGCATACAGATCCTTGCCGCGCGAATTCGCCAGTCTTGTCCCCATTTCCAGTCGATACGGCTGCATCAGGTCGAGCGGACGCAGCACCCCATACAAGCCGGATAGAATACGAATATGCGATTGGGCATATTCAAGTTGGCGAAGTTTCAATGAAGGCGCATCGAGGCCCTCATAGACATCCCCGTTGAATGCCAGAATGGCCTGCTTCGAATTCTTCGGCGTGAATTTTGGCGACCAGGAAGCGTAGCGCCCGACATTCAAAGCCGCCAGGGCGTCGGACACCTGCATCAGGCTTGCTATTTGCGCCGGGGATAATTCCCGCAGCGTATCGATCAGTTCCGCTGAGTGCTGGATGAAATCCGGTTGGCTATGGATATCGGTAGCTGGAGGGGTGTCATAGTCGAGGGTTTTGGCAGGCGAAAGAACAATCAGCATTTCACTACATTTCAGGATAAAAAGAATTTCCGCAATGATACCTAAGCGCATCGTTATCGACACCAACGTCTGCCTGGATTTATTCGTCTTCCGTGACCCGCGCTGGGCGCCGCTGCATGCCGCGCTCAAGGATGGCAATGTCAAGGCGGTGACCCGCGACGACTGCAGGATGGAGTGGCTTGCCGTGCTGGAGTACAAGCACCTGCCTTTGAACACGGATTCCAGGCCAATGGTTGCCGCAGAGTTCGACGCGATGATCACATGTATCGGTGCACAGGAGTTGAATCCGCGCACCGAAATACGGCTCCCCATCTGCAAGGATCGCGATGATCAGAAATTTCTTGAAATCGCACGCGATGCCGACGCCGAAATGTTGATCACGAAAGACAAGGCGCTGCTGAAACTGGCAAAACGAACTGCCCGCGCAGGCTTATTCGCCATCATTCCTCCCGAAGCGTGGCGGTCGGATATTTAGGGCGGTTTTCCCTTGAGCGCAAGGGAGCCAAGGTTAAGCCGGAGAGCAAACGCCTATGACTGATACACAGGGCACCGCCGGCCCGGGATCGGCCTCATTCCATCCTTACACGCACGGAAAACTGCTCTAGCGCTAAAATGCCACTTTCGATCTTCCCCACGCTCCTTCATGACCATGGCCACACAATCCGCGCTTGCTCAGAACGCTTCTCCCGTTAAGCTTGAATCGAAACTGCCCAATGTCGGCACCACGATTTTTACCGTCATGTCGGCCTTGGCGGCGGAAAGAGGTGCGGTCAATCTCGGTCAGGGTTTTCCGGACTTCGACTGCGACCCGGCGCTGATCGATGCCGTTGCAGCGGCAATGAAGAGCGGATTGAACCAATATCCGCCGATGATCGGTGTGCCTGCGCTGCGGGAGGCAATCGCCGCCAAGATCAAAAACCTCTACGGTCATGCCTATGACGCCGCGTCGGAAATCACCGTCACGGCGGGCGCCACGCAGGCAATTCTGACTGCGATTCTGTGCAGCGTGCATCCGGGCGATGAAGTCATCATCATCGAGCCAGTCTACGACAGCTATATCCCATCGATCGAACTCGCCGGCGGCAAACCGGTGTTCGTGCAAATGGAAATCGGCTCAAACGGCTATACGGTCCCATGGGAAAAAGTTGCTGCGGCCGTAACTGTGAAAACCCGTCTGATCATGATCAACTCGCCGCATAATCCGACCGGCACGGTACTGCGCGAATCCGACATTGATGCCTTGACCGGGATCGTACGCGGCACCGATATTCTGATCGTCTCGGATGAAGTCTATGAGCACATGGTTTATGACGGCGCGCGCCATGAATCGGTGTGTCGCCATCCGGAGCTGGCGCAACGTGCATTTGTGATTTCGAGCTTCGGCAAGACCTATCATGTCACTGGCTGGAAAGTCGGTTATGTCGCCGCACCGGCAGCGCTGACCGCCGAATTTCGCAAGGTTCACCAATTCAACGTCTTCACCGTCAATACACCGGTCCAGCATGGTCTTGCGCATTACATGGCCAATCCCGCGCCATATCTTGAACTCTCCGCGTTTTACCAGCGCAAGCGCGACCTGTTCCAGGACGGGCTGAAGGCAACGCGCTTCAAGCTGCTGCCATCGGACGGCACTTATTTTCAATGCGTCGAGTACTCTGCTATTTCATCAATGCAGGAAGCGGATTTTGCCAAATGGCTGACAAGCGAGATCGGCGTGGCCGCCATCCCGGTCTCCGCCTTTTACAACCAGCCCAGGGAGTCCGGCATTGTCCGTTTCTGTTTCGCCAAGAAGGATGAGACCCTGCGCACAGCGCTGGCACGGCTGGCAGCGCTTTAGCCTTGCATCCTGCCGCCGAATTTACCTGAGGCTAATGAGATCACATCCAATATTGTCTTCACGAATTATCTGTCCCCGGAGCGGTTTGCCAGCCATCGGCAATGCCGAACCAACCGTATTTCCGCATTTCGGCAATAATAGTGACATCTATTTCATTAAATGCCCGCTTTATGTCCGCTGAACTCCAAGCCTCCCGCCGCGATGCGACACTGATTCTGACATTGTCCAATCCCGGTGCAAAGAATGCGCTGCATCCCGACATGTATGCAGCCGCCATCGAAACCCTGACCACGGCCGAACGCGACCCCGACATCCGGGCCGTCGTCCTTACCGGCGCCGATAATTTTTTCTGCGCCGGCGGCAACCTGAACCGGTTGCTGGAAAACCGTACCAAGGACAAATCGGTGCAAGCCGAATCCATCACCAACCTGCACGGCTGGATCCAGGCCCTGCGCGATTGCCCGAAACCGGTGATTGCGGCGGTCGAAGGCGCGGCAGCCGGCGCCGGCTTTTCATTGGCTCTTGCATGCGACATGATCGTGGCAGGCGCATCGGCAAAGTTCGTGATGGCCTATGTGCGTGTCGGGTTGACGCCGGATGGCGGCGGCTCCTGGTTCCTGTCGCAGGCATTGCCGCGCCAGCTCGCTACGGAAATCCTGAT
>WUUC01121825.1_pt1 | contig 16522 bp, 14 predicted proteins | sample 6278441 | NCBI WGS metagenome assembly WUUC01 (sample SAMN13675441, study PRJNA597444) | soil metagenome | isolation source: soil | place: USA: Washington | collected 2017-10
TCTTGCCCTCTTCGCGCGTGAGCAGGCGCGCGAGGTTCTCCTTGTCGTCTTCGAGCAGGCGCGCGAAGCGTCCGACGATGCGGCCACGCGCGGGCGCGGGAGTCGAGCGCCATTCGCGGAAGGCTTCGGCGGCGGCCTCGACGGCGCGGCGCGCTTCGTCGCGCGTGGCGAGCCGCACCTGTCCTATCACGTCGTCCGTGTTGGCGGGGTTGACGTTCTCGGCGCGTTCGGTCGAGACCGACTCGACCCACTTGCCGTTGATGAAGTTGCGATAAGTTTCCATAAGAGTTCACGTGCGGACTGTGCCGGGATACAAGCGCGGCCAAGGCGTCGCCAAAGAAGTCCGAAAAAGCGACAGCCGGGGGCGGAGCCGTTGTGGAAACGGTTTCTATTCGTTAAGCTTGGGAAGCAATTCCAGACTCCGCAAGAAACCGCGCTTGTGACCCCTTCCGAGCGCACAAAATATAGCACAGTGAGTTGGCGTGAAAAGATAAAAATCGAAGTGGAGGCAGCGCGTGCCGGCAAATAACCTCCCCGAACTGCTCGAACTGCGCGCACAGGCCGCGCCCGAAAAAGTCTTTCTCTTCTCCGAGCCGGACGGCAGGCGTTACAGCTACCGAGACTTCCTTGCGGCGGTGTCGCGCGCGGCGCGGATGCTCGCGAGCCGTGGCGTGGGGCGGGGCGACGTGGTGAGCCTGCTTTTGCCGAACAGCGCCGAGTACGTCATCGCGTACTTCGCATGCTTCGAGCTTGGCGCGCTCGCAGGCCCGGTCAACTCTCTGCTCAAGCCGGAGGAGATGGCCTACGTCATCGGCAACTCCGAGGCGAAAGCCTTGCTCTATCACACGCAGTTCGCGCCGCAGGTCGAAGAGGCGCTCGGGCTTCTGAAGACGCCGCCGGAAGCGATTGTCTTCGACGATGAAGGGGCGGCTGCCGGAGCTTTCTCCGCCGCAGAGAGAGAGGACAGACCCGTGCTCGGGAAAGATGACGAGGCCATCATCATCTACACTTCGGGCACGACGGGGAAGCCGAAGGGCTGCCTGCTGACGCACGGCAACCTGCTCGCCAACGCGCGCCAGATAGTCGATTGGCTCGGGTTCGACGAGCGAGACCGGCTGCTCAGCGTGATGCCGCTCTTTCACATGAACGCAGTTTCCGTGACGACCATGAGCGCGCTCCACGCGGGCGCATCGACGGTCGTCAGCCAGCGCTTCTCGGCCTCGCGCTTCTGGGAAATCATCTCGGACTACAGCGTCACCTCTTTCGGCTCGGTGGCGACGATGCTCTCGATGCTTCTGAAGACGTACCCTGAAGGCGTGCCAGAGGGCTTCGAGACCGGCACGCTGCGCTTCGCGATGTGCGGCTCCGCGCCCGTCCCCTCCGAAGTGCTGCGGCGTTTCGAGGAGACCTTCAAGTGCCTCGTCATAGAGGGCTACGGGCTTTCGGAATCGACCTGCCGCTCGACTTTCAATCCGCCCGACGAGCGCCGTCGCCCCGGCTCCTGCGGGATGAGCATCGGCAACGAGATGCGCGTCGTGGACGAAGAGGACAGGGAAGTGTCGGCGTGCGAGCTGGGCGAAATCGTCCTGCGCGGCGAGAACATCTTCAAGGGCTACTTTCGCAATCCGGAGGCGACGGAGCACGCCTTTCGCGGCGGCTGGTTCCACACGGGCGACATCGCGTACGTTGACCGGGAGGGCTTCTTTTTCATCGCCGACCGCAAATCGGATATGATTATTCGCGGAGGCGAAAACATCTACCCGAGAGAGATTGACGAGCTGCTCTACACGCACGAGAGCATCGCGGAGGCGGCTGCCGTGGGCGTACCGGACGAGCTGTACGGCGAAGAGGTTTCGGCCTTCGTGGTGCTCAAGGAAGGACGCGAGGCGAGCGAGGAGGAGATAATCGCTTTCTGCCGCGAGCATCTTGCGGATTTCAAATGCCCGAAGTCGGTGCGCTTTCTCGACGCTATGCCGAAGGGGCCGACGGGCAAAGTGCTCAAGCGAGAGCTGGCGCGCGCCGTTCGGGAGAAGCAGGTCTGAAAACTGTTTTCAGAGCAAGGGGCGAACAAAGGTCGGGTTGATGGCAGAGCTTAAAAATAAAGTCCAGAACGTCTTGAACGAAAGCCGCATCCTCGTGCTCGGAGCGCAGGTGCTGATGGGCTTTCAATTCCGCTCCGTGTTGGAGCCGGGCTTCGACGGCCTCCCGCTCGTCTCGAAGCTCATGGTTCTGGCGGCGCTGGCGCTGCTGCTCGTCGCCTTCGCAGTCGTCATCTCGCCATCTTCTTACCACCGCATCGTCGAGCGCGGCGAGGATTCACAAGAGCTGCACCGCTTCGCGTCGAAGACCTTGACGTTCGCGCTGCTGCCCTTCGCGCTCGCCCTCGGGCTCAACTTGGCTGTCGCGGCGAACAGGGTCGTGGCGCGAAAGTGGGCCGTCGCCGTGAGCCTTCTGACGACGGCGACGGCCATCTTTTTCTGGTACTTGATGGAACTTTACATGAGGCGCGAGCGAGCGCCGGAAATATCGGAGGCGGCGAAGGCGATGAGCGTTGAAGGCGAAGAGAGCAAAAGCGAAGAGAAGAAAGACGAAGGCGCGAAGCTGAGCGACAAGATAGAGCACGTCCTGACCGAAGCGCGTCTAATTCTGCCGGGCGCGCAAGCCCTGCTCGGCTTCCTCTTCGTGGCCGTGCTGATGGAGAGCTTCGACAAGCTGCCCGACGCGTCGAAGTACATGCACCTCGCGAGCCTCCTGCTGATAGCCCTGACGATTATCCTTTTGATGACGCCCGCCGCGTACCACCGCATCGTCGAGCGCGGCGAAGAGACGGAGCACTTCCACCGCTTCGCGAGCCGGATGGTGGTCGCCGCGCTCATTCCCCTCGCGCTCGGCATCTCGTCGGCGGTCTACGTCGTCGTGCAGAAGGTTCTAGACTCGCAGCTCGTCGCCGTCGTCGCCGTCTTAGTCACGCTGGCGCTCTTCTGGGAGTTGTGGTTCGGCCTCACGATATACCGGCGGACGCAGCGCGACCACGCGAAATGAAGGAATGCAGAGGAAGGATGAGGGATGAAGAGTAGACGCATCTTTTTAGTCGCACTGTTGTTGATGGTGTCGAACGTGTTCGGCATGCAGCAGAGGGGCGCAGATAGTGTGCGCGGGGCGGGCGCGCAGGGCTCGGCGCGACAGCAGAAGATTGCGCGGGCGGCTGAAGGTTTGCGCGAGCAGTTGATTGCGCAGCGCCGCGATTTCCACATGCACCCGGAGCTGTCGAACCGCGAGGAGCGGACGGCGCGCGTGGTCGCGGAGAAGCTGAAGTCGCTCGGGCTCACGGACATCAGGACGGGCGTCGCGCGACACGGAGTGACGGCGCTCCTTGTCGGCGCGAAGCCCGGCCCCGTCGTCGCCGTCCGCGCCGACATGGACGCGCTGCCCATCCAAGAGACGATTGAAGTGCCTTACAAGTCTCTCAACCCCGGCGTCAAGCACGCGTGCGGCCACGACGTGCACACGACGGTCGAGCTAGGCGTTGCGGAAGTGCTGAGCAGGATGCGCGAAGAGATTCAAGGGACGGTCAAGTTCATCTTCCAGCCAGCCGAGGAAGGCCCGCCCGGCGGCGAGGAGGGCGGCGCGCCTCTCATCATCAAAGAGGGCGCGTTCGACAACCCGCGCCCGCAGGCCATCTTCGGCCTCCACACGGAGCCGAACGTGCAGGCCGGACAAATCGGCTATCACTCCGGCCCCGCGATGGCCTCGTCCGACACCTTCAACATCACCATTCGCGGCAAGGGGTCGCACGGCGCGCAGCCGCACATGGGCGTTGACGCTGTGGTCGTCGCCGCCGAGTGCGTGCTCGCGCTGCAAACCATCAGAAGCCGGCGGATAGACCCTCTGGAACCTCTCGTCATCACCGTCGGCACAATCTCGGGCGGCACGCGCTTCAACGTCATCGCCAGCGAAGTGAAGATGACCGGCACGATGCGCACGCACAACGAGCAGGTGCGCGAGCGCGCCCTCGCCATGATGCGCGAGACGCTTCAGAACGTCACCGCCGCTTACGGCGCGTCGTTCGAGCTGAACATGGGCGGCAGCAACCCGGTCACGTACAACGAGCCTTCGCTCGTCGAGGAGACGCTGCCCACCATTCGCGGCATCGTCGGCGCGGAGAACACGCTGGTGCTCAAGCCCTTCATGCCCGCCGAAGACTTCGCGCACTATCAGAAGCAGGTTCCGGGTTTCTATTACTTCCTCGGCGTCGGCAACCGCGCGAAAGGCATCACGGCTGGCTGGCACACTCCCGATTTCGACGTTGACGAAGAGAGTCTGGTCGTCGGCGTGAAGGTCATGTCGAACGTCCTGCTCGACTATCTCGAAAGGCACGCGGGCGAAAAAAAGTGAGCGGCGCGGGCGCGTGAAGCGTTTGTTAAGGGCGGGCTGAAAATAAAGCTCGCGGCCCTTCGTTTATCGCGCCGCTTCGCACACTCCGACGCTTACGAGTGTCTTTGCACGATGTTCTTAACGGATTCATATCAGGCGCTCAGGCGCGGCGAACGCAGGCTCGCCCTCCGCTACGCGATGCTCTCCGTACTGATTCTGATTTTAATCGGACTGCCGCTCGGCTACTTCCTTCTGCGGAGGTTTGAGAAGGCCGTCACTTTCCATCCGGTGCGCGAGCCTTGGGGCGGCGAATGGAAACTGCCGGAGCGCGCGGAGGACGTTTGGCTGACGGCCTCCGGTGGCACGCGCATGCACGGTTGGTTCGTGCGCGCCGCGCGAGAGCCTTCCGAGGCGACCGTCATTTACATGCACGGCAACGGCGGGAATCTGAGCTACCTCGACTGGATGGCCGAGAGTCTCGCAGACCGTGGCTTCGACGTGCTGCTCTTTGATTACCGTGGCTACGGGCGAAGCGAAGGCTCGATTTCAGACGAGCGAGGGATTTATGAAGACGCGGACGCCGCATATGAATATGTCTCGAACACGCGCGGCGTGCCCGCGGAAAAGATTGTGCTCTACGGGCAGTCTCTGGGCACGACGGCGGCTGTCGATGTCGCGACGCGAAAACCCTGCGGCGCGATTATTCTGGAGTCGGGCCTGAGTTCGGCGAGCGACATGGCGGAGACCATCCTGCCGTGGCTGCCGAGCTTCACGCACAGCCTGACGAAGAACCGTTTCGATTCCGTGCGAAAACTCCCCTCCGTGCGTTGCCCCGTGCTCGTAACGCACGGCGACAGGGACGAAATCATCCCCGTCGAGCAGGGAAGGAAACTCCACGCGGCTGCGCCCGAGCCGAAGCGTCTCATCATCGTCCGGGGCGCGGGCCACAACAATCTCTCCAACATCGGCGGCGAGCCTTACCTCAACGATGTCGCCGGGTTCATCAAAGAGTCCTTGCGTGCCAGACCATAGAAGGGAAGAAGAAGATGGGCAACTTCTCCCTCATCCCTTGGCTTCTGCTTTTGAGCTTTCAACTTTAAAATATCCGCATGGCTAATCCGGCCCGGCGGCTGCCGCAGAACATCGCTGGCGACTTCTTCGTGGACGAGACTTGCATCGACTGCGACGCGTGCAGGCAGATTGCGCCGCTCACGTTCCGAGACCACGGCGACCAGTCGAGCGTCTATCGGCAGCCCTCGACCGAAGTCGAGACGCGGCAGGCGCTCAAGGCTCTGGTGGCTTGCCCGACCGGGTCGATAGGGGCGGCTGGCCGTCACAACGTCCGCGCCGCCATCGACACGTTCCCCGAGTTGATTGAAGAGAACGTCTACTTCTGCGGCTTCACCGCCGAGTCGAGCTTCGGCGCTTGGAGCTATCTCGTCGTGCGGCCCGAAGCCGAAGGCGGAAACGTCCTCGTAGATTCGCCGCGTTTCTCGCGCCCGCTCGTCAAAAAAATCCGTGCGCTCGGCGGCGTGCGCACAATCTTCCTGACGCACCGAGACGACGTGGCCGACCAAGAGAGCTTCGCGCGCGAGTTCGGGGCCGTCCGCGTCATGCACGCCGACGACCGCGCCGCGCGATACGGCGTCGAGCGCATCGTCGAAGGCTTCGACGAAGTGATGCTTGACGAAGACTTGCGCATCATTCCTACGCCGGGCCACACGCGCGGCCACATGATTCTGCTCTACAAAAACAGATACCTCTTCACGGGCGATCACCTCGCTTGGTCGCCTGCGCGCCACACTCTGACCGCGTTCCGCAGCGCCTGTTGGTACTCTTGGCCGGAGCAGACGCGCTCGATGCAGCGGCTCCTCGAACACAGCTTCGAGTGGGTGCTGCCCGGGCACGGGCGCATTCATCGAGACAGCGCGGCGGGGATGCGCGAGCACCTGCGAAGGTGCGTCGAGTGGATGAAGGCGACGCCTTAGCCGCTTGATTGTGAATGTCTGATTGAGAGCGAAGCTGTGTAGGGGCAGAGGACAAGCCCTCTGCCCGTCGTCTTATGAAAGCACGGGCAGGGACAAGGCTTTTCAAAGAAGCTCAGGGCAGCGTTTCTATCTTCGCACGCAGTCCGGCAAGTTCCGGGTTCTGCGGGTTGATGGCGGAGAGTTTTTCGATTGCTTCCGTAGCCGTCGCCTTGTCTTTGAGGTTGAGGGCGGCGGCGGCGAGGTTCTTCCAAGTGGTTTCGTGGGCCGGGTCAATCGCGAGCGTCTTGCGGTATTCGGCGATGGCGCGCGTGTAGTCCGCGGGCCGCCGTCTGAAGAAGGTATTGCCGAGGTCGGTTCGCACGTCTGGCGAGGCGGGCTTGATTTCGAGCGCGCGCTCGTAAAAAGGAGCGGCTGCGGCGAACTCTTCCTGATCGTATTTCGAGTTACCCAACAGGACGAGAGCGTCGAAGTCCTTCGGCTGCAAGGCGAGCGCGCGTTCGCCGTAGAGCGCGGCCTTCTCATAATCGCCCAGATTGTAAAAGATGCGCGCGGCGGTCATCTGCGCCTGAAAATCTTTCGGGCTGCGATCCGCCTTGTCCATCGACGATTGCGCTTCCGGAGAGGTCGCAGCCGCCGAGCCGCCGCCCTCAGTCTCGCTGCCGACCTCCGGGTGTCCGGGCGGGAGCGAGCCTCCCATCTCCTCCGGCTTGAGCGGCCCCGCCTCGCCGCCTGAAGCTGGCGCGTTGGAGACGACACGCACGCCGGGATTGGTGAGCGAGTTGGCGACGAAGAAGCCGATGGCGAAACCGAGTATAGTGCCGAGCACGCAGTAAATTATATTTTTTGACATGTTCTGCCGGGTCGAATGGATTTTGCGGCGGGCGTCGCGGGAACGTCTTTCAAGAAAGACTACGCACAGGTCGCATCCGTCGCTCTGTCGGAGGATGATAGCACAGGCACTTTGTTTTGAAAGCGGCGCGGCTTCCGTCCGCCAAGTGATGACGCGGCTGCGGATTAAAGTTGCCGAGGCGGATGCAATTCGTTATCATTCAGTCGAAACGTTCGAGAACGCACCCGCGTCGTTTGACGCTCACTCTCCTTGCAGAGTGTTTCCCGTACCTTAGCAGTTCCGTCATACATAAAATGTCAGCCATAGAAGAGAGCAAAAGTGAGATTGCCGTCCCGAAGGCACAGGCGACGAGCGCCGGGCCTTCGTTTATCACGCGGGGCTTGAACCTGCTCAGCTCCGTCCGCTTCGGCGTTATTCAGCTCATCCTCCTCGCCATCGCCTGCATGATTGGGATGCTCATCATGCAGCAGAACGTCGAGGGCTTCGACAAGTATTACGCCGAGCTGACTCCGGCGACGAAGGCCCTGTTCGGCAAGCTCGGGTTCTTCGACATCTATCACGTCTGGTACTTCAACGCGCTGCTGCTCCTGCTTTCGCTCAACATTGTGCTCGCCTCGATTGACCGCTTCCCGAGCGCTTGGGTCTACATCAAGCGGAAGAAGCTCGACGCCTCTGCGCACTGGCTGCGCGGGCAGAAGCCGAGCGCGAACGTCCATCTCAGGGCCGAAGGGTTGGTCACAGCCGTCGAGCGCATCAAGACGGCCTTCGGCAGCGTAGGGCTGAAGACGACCGTTACGGAGAAGAACGGCAAGACCTTCGTCTTCGGCGAGCGCGGCGCTTGGAACCGTCTCGGCGCTTACGCCGTCCACGTCGCGTTGCTGACAATCTTCTTCGGCGGCTTCCTCACGGCGCAGTTCGGGCGCGTCGGCATGATGCCTCTTGAGCCCGGCCTCACCTCCAGCGAAATGTCCGAGACGGTCTTCAACCTCGACCAGCTCACGCGCGCCAACTACCAGCTCCCGTTCGAGATAGAGTGCACGGACATCGAGCAGAAGCTCATCCGTAAGGACGGGCGAATCACCGCCGACAACACGCTCGACTGGCTGACCAGCGTCAAGATAAAAGACGCCGAGCGTGGAACCGAGACCGAAGCGCTCGTCCACATGAACAAGCCCTTCGACTATCGCGGCTACAGGCTGTTTCAGGCCAGCTTCATCGCCGATGGGAAGGCGCGCAAAATCAACATCAGCGTGACGCCCGCGCAGGGCGGCCCGCCGCAGACCGTCTCAATCGCGCGCGACGGCTCGGCCACGCTCGCCGACGGGACGCGAATAGACTTCGCGGACTTCGCGGCGAACTTCACCGTCGGCAGAACTCAGGAGACGGGCGATAACAGCGAATACTCGAACCCTGCGGCCATCCTGAACGTCACGCCGCCCGGAGGGCAGCCGACGAAGGCTTATGCCTTCAATCCCGTGATGGCCGAAAACGCGCCTTTCGCCAAACAGCCCGTAGCGGGCTACACGTACAGGCTCCTCGACTTCGAGAAAGTGCCGAAGGCGCACATCCTCTCAATCCAGAAAGACCCCGGCTCGACGGTTGTCTACGTCGGGTTCGGGATGCTCGCGCTGACGCTCTGCGCGGTCTTCTTCTTCTCGCATCAGCGTGTTTGGGCGCTCGTCGAAGAGCGCGGCGAGCGGTTCGAGGTCGTCCTCGGCGGCAACACGAGCCGCAACGAGCTTGGTTTTGCCGACCGCTTCAAAAAGATTGTGGAAGCCATCGGCGGTGAGACTTTTGAGGTGAAGAAATCATGAGTGAAGCGTTGAAACAGTCCGTGCTCGCGGGCACGCCGGAAATCGACCTGAAGGGCTCTACGCTGTGGTCGTTTATGCCCGCCATCATCGCCGTCCTCGGCGCGGTGTTGCTCACGCTGCTGCGCATACAGATGGGCGGCGAGCGCTTCATCACCGACGGCGCGCTGATGATGATAGCGCTGGCCTGTTACCTGACGGCGGCGGTCTTTCACCTGACGAATCTCTACGCGCCTTCGTCGCTCTTCCAGAAGCTCGGGCTGTGGGCGGCGACGGGCGGCGTCTTCTTCAACCTCGCGAGCTGGGGCGTGCGCTGGGTCGCGGCCCACGACCGCGAGCTGGAAATCATCACGCGGCAGGGCGGCGAGATGCCTTGGCTCTGGCGCTACATCCCGTTCGCCAATCTCTACGACCTGAGCCTCGCCTTTGCGTTCGGCGCGGGGATTACGACGCTCCTGATTGCGCACCGACCGAGCTTCCGCTTCCTCGGCGCAATCTCGCTTCCTATCGCGGCCCTGATACTGATTCTCGCGCGCTTCATCGGCGGCGAGCTTATCAACCTGCCGCCCGTACTCGATAGCTACTGGCGTCCGATTCACGTCGGCATCGCGTCGCTCTCCTACGGCGTCGCGCTCGTCTGCTTCGCCGTGGCGGTCGTCTATCTCCTGAAGGACGGCGTGAAGACGGAGGCGATGGCTATATGGGCGAGCGTCTTCGTGCTCGGGGTTATCGCCACCATCGGGGGCAGGTTCGGGACGTTCCCGATTCTGACGACGGGGACTTACTCCTCCTCGACCTTCCTGCCGCCGCGCATGGCGCTCCCGCTCCGCGCAGACATCCCGTACATCGGCTGGCTGCTCATCCTCGCCGGGCTCCTGCTCATAGCCGTCATCGTGACCTTCGGCAGGTATCTCGTCAAACAGGATGAGAGAGCACGCCGCTTCGGCCACCACTTCCTGAAGGCGTCGCTGGTCGTGCAGGCGCTCGCCATCGTTTTGCTGGTGTGGCAGGTCAAGACGTTCGAGCACGTGGCGGTCTGCGCGCCGGGCGAGAGCCCCGCAGGGACGGCCTGCGTGAGCCCTCGACAGTTCCCGAAGTTCGGCGTGTGGCTGGCGCAGCAGGAGGGATTGGCCCCGGAGCAGATAGCCCTCATCGACCCCTCGAAGCTCGAACGCGAAGCGGGCAAGGTCGTCGCCGCGCGTCAGGACGAGCTGTTCCTCAGTCTCAACGCCAACCCGGTCGAGCTGGCCGCGCTCATCACGGCGTTCGCCGCCACGCTCTTCGTCATCATCTTCAGCTTCCGCACGGAGCAACTGCGCGCGGCGCTGCCGCCCAAAGAGAAAATCGACAGCCTGATGTATAAGACTGCGGGCGTGGCCTTCGCGGGGCTCGCGCTGCTGTTGATGACGGGCGCTATCTGGGCCAACGAGTCTTGGGGCCGTTACTGGGGATGGGACTCGAAGGAGACGGGCGCTTTCGTCGCTTGGCTGACTTACGGCGGGTTCCTCCACGCGCGAATCTCGCGCGGTTGGACGGGCCGCGCCTCGGCCTACTTTGCCATCGTCGCCTTCGCTCTGGTCATCTTCACGTACCTCGGCGTCAGCTACCTGCTGCCCGGACTGCATTCGTACGCGTGAAGACCGTCAAGTCGTGAATACGTAAAAGCCGTCAAACTTGAATCGTCAATCGTAAATAGAAGAACCTGCTTCTTCCTTATCACGGTTGGCGATTCACATTTGACGGCTTTAATCCCCGCTTATGAATCGAGACAACCTTCTCTTCTCCATCATCGGAGTGCTGTTCGGCTACGTCGTAGCCTTCACGTTCGTCGTCTACTTCAACCAGAGCCAGCCCGTCCCTCTCGCCGCTTCGCCTTCGGGCGGTGCGCTTGCGGGCGCGGGTGCACCGGAAGGTTCCGCGCTCCCGACGAACGAGGTGAAGGATAGGCAGCGTTTGCAGAGCGCGGCTGAGACGGCGGCGCGCTCGGCGCGTGAAGATGCGAAGAATTTCGACGCGCAGTTGACCGCCGCCGAAGCCAACCTCGAAGCTCAAGACTTTGAAGGCGCGATTGATTTCCTGACGCGCGCCAACCAGTTGCGCCCCGAAGACTACAAGACCCTCGTCAGGCTCGGGCACGCCAACTTCGCCGCCAAGCGCTTCGACACCGCCGAGCGCTGGTTCCGCGCCGCGCTCGCCAAGAAACCCGACGACGGCGACGTGCGCTCCGAACTCGCGCTCACTTTCTTCATGCGCGAGCCGCCGCAGCCCGAGAAGGCCGTCGCCGAGCTAAGGCGCGGGCTCGAACAGAACCCGGATCACCTTCCTACGCTCCACAACCTTGCGCTCATGCTCATGCAGACGCGCGATTACGAAGCGGCGGCGGCCACCCTCAACAGGCTCGAAGAGGTCAACCCGCGCTACGACCGCTTGCCCACGCTGCGCGAAGCGTTGGAGGAGGCCAGACAGAAAGGCCCCACCCCCACCAACGGCGCGCAGGACGCGGGGCAGCGAAAGTCGCCCGCCGAATAAACGCTCCTGAGCGCTCGAATCGTCCTTGAACCCGGCGTGAAGATTATGAAAACGGAAAGGCGCGTGTTTTCAATCCTGAGCATCCTGCCCTCGCTCGCGCTGCTCGTTTGTTGCGCGCGCGTGGCCGAGGCGCAGACCGCGCCCGTGCAGGGGGCTTGCAAGGTCAACAACCCGCAGGGCGTGAAGGCGGACGCCGCACCCGCGCCGGAGCTTACGGGCGGCATACGCATCACCGTCACGGGCCGGGACGGAAAGCCGGTTCAGCGCAAGCGTTTTTACCTGCTCGAAAGAAACGTGCAGGAGGGCGGCATCCAGCCCGATTGGACGGGTGCGCCCCGCCGCGACGAATATCTCAAAGGCGCGAGCCCACAACTGCGTGAATGGCTGCTCCGGTACGATTGCGACACGCTCTACTGTCCGGAGTACGAGGCCGGGTACGCCGACGCCGTCAAGACCGTGCCGGAGTTCAAGCGGGCTTACGAGGACGGGCTGAAGAAATACAAAAATCAGAAGCTCGCCCTGCGCTGGGTGACGGTCAACTTCCCTCTGAAGAACGTCCGCACTGAGTTTTACAAGCGGAAGAAAGCTTGGCTTGAACAGGCGGCGGGCAAGGCGGGCAAGGTGACTTCGGCGATGACCAACGAGAAGGGCGACGCCTTCTTTACGCGGCTCAAGCTCAAGAGTTACTACGTCTCCAATCTGATTCCAATCGAAGATGGCAACGTTCTCTGGAACTGCGCCGTGACGGTGCAGCCGCCAGTGCCAAAGCAAATTCATTCAGTCTCCGTAGAACTGAGTTCTCCGAAACCCGCCGCCGCCGCGGCTGCCAAATGAAGCGCGGGATAAATTTGTTGTCAGCCCTTCGCTTCTGTGTTACAACGCGCTCCGGGGCTTCGGCAACGCCCGCACAAAAACTCGCAAGGAAGCTCTTCAGCAGTCTCTTTACTTTCAGGTGTATGAACGGAAGTCTGGTCGTCGAAGCCAGCCGAGTCCGCTCTGTCTACCGAATGAAGCAACGAAAAGTCACGCTCGCGCTACTCCTGCTACTGTCAGCTTCGGCGGTGTTCGTCTACACGAGCCTGACTTCGACGGCGGAGGGACGCAACATCGAGCCGCAGCGCCGCGCTCCGCAGAGGCGGCGAGGGGCCGCGCGCCCCGCACAGCGCAACAGGCCGCGCGTTGACTATTCACGCTTCTCTCACCGCACCGCCGCGCACAAGCAGTCTTGCAACTCGTGCCACACGAACCCGACGCCCAACTGGTCGCGCGCGCGGGCGGGCGACGCGGCCTTCCCCGATGTCACCGATTATCCCGAGCACCAATCCTGCATGAACTGCCACAAGCAGCAGTTCTTCGTCGGCGCGCGCCCGGTCATCTGCACCGTCTGCCACACCAACGTCTCGCCGCGCGACGGCAGGCGGCATCCTTTCCGAAACCCTTCGGAAAACTTCGAGGCGGGTGCGGCGAAGAAGCCGAAATCAGAGTCGCAGTTCGCCATCAACTTTCCGCACGACCGTCATCAGGACGTGATGGCGCTGCTCCGAATGCCCCCCAGCTCGGAGCCCGGCTTCGGCTTCGCCCGCGCCGCGTTCGTCAGGCAGGAGAAGGCGCGGGCCGTCGATAGCTGCTCCATCTGTCATCAGACGTACCAGCCGCAGGGCGACCCGAAGAACGACGAATTCGTCTTGCCACGGCCCGAGAATCTGCCCGACAACGACCTTCGCATCAAGGCGTTCTGGCTGAAGAAGGGAACGCTCAAGACGACGCCCGCGAGCCATGCCTCCTGCTTCAACTGTCACTGGCAGGACGGCGGCGAGAGCCCCCTCTCTTCGGACTGCGCCGGATGCCACAAGCTGCTTCCGGCGACAACGGCTGCCTCGCTCCTCGGCAAACCTTCGAGCCCCGACGCAGACCTCGCGCACCCGTCCGCCAAAGGCATCGCCGACAGGGAAGTCCTTGAGCACTGGGCGCGGCGCAAGACGGCCACCTTCAGGCACGAGGAAGGGAGCCACAGCGAGGTCGGTTGTACGACGTGTCACGTCAACATCACCGCCGTCAACAAGCTCGACGCCGACACGCTCGACGTGCCCATCCAGACTTGCGCGGCCTGCCACGGCGCGGCGCGCGCGCCGAGGAACATCATCCTCCGCGAAGTCGAGCAGCGGAAGAAGCCGGACGGCGCTAGCTACCAGTGCATCAAGTGCCATCTCAACTACGGTAAGGAGCCGACACCGAAGTCGCACCTCGACCTGTTCCCCCCACCGAAGCCGAAATAGACGCCCGCATCAAGCGATGGAAAGAGACGCACACGCTCAGCCTTTAAGAAGCACGCAGCCGCCCGCACGGCCCTTCGGGCGCGCGCGCCGCTGGTGCTCGCTCGCCATCCTCTTCGCGTTCGGCGCGGGGCTCCTCGTCGTGGCGCGGCCCGCCTTCGTGGCACGGCCCGGCGCGCGCGCCGTCGCCTCGCAGCCGGGGCCGGTACTTCAATTCGTACGCGCGGGGGCCGCGTTGCCCGCGCCGCAGGGAGGCAGCTTCAACGCCTTCTCGCACTCACTCCCGGCGCACTCAGGGGTCGCGTGCGCTTCGTGTCACCAGCGCGCGGGCAACTCGCCGCAGCCGGAGCTGCCCGGACACAAGGCTTGCACCGACTGTCACTTCCAACAGTTCGTGACCGCCGGGCAGCCGCTCTGCACCATCTGCCACACGAACGTCGAATCGAACAACCCGCCCGTCAAAGCCTTCCCCGCGCTCAAGAGCTTCAACGTGAAGTTCGACCACGCACAGCACGCCAGCGGCGCGGGACGGCCCGAAGCCGGATGCGCTTCCTGCCACGCGCCCGCGCGCAGGGGCGTCGCGCTCTCCATCCTCGCAGGGCTCGCGGCCCACCAGAATTGTTACCAGTGCCACACCCCGCGCGCACAGTCCGGCGGGCGAGACATCTCCACCTGCGGCGCATGCCACTCGCAGGGCGGTTACTCAAGGACTTCCACGGGCGCGCGCGCCTTCCGCGTCAACTTCAGCCACGCCACGCACGGGCCGCGGCAGGGCTTGAGCTGCGCCGAATGCCACAGCGTACGCGCCGGAGCGCCGCAGGGCAGGCAGGTCGCGTCCCCGCGTCCGACGCAGCACTTCGCCTCTGGCCGCGCGCAGAACTGCATGAGCTGCCACAACAACCGCCGGGCCTTCGGCGGAGAAGATTTCGCGGACTGCAAGCGCTGCCATCAGGGGTCGACGTTCCGTTTCTAAGCGTCGAGCCCCGGTTCATCTACGCGGGCACAAAAAGTTTGACAAGCATTTATGCCGCGTCTATCATTCGGCCCACGTTTCTCCTCTTCGTGCTCTTTCAAATCCACTTTCGCCGGCAAGTTAATTTCTAAGGACAAGCTTCCAATGAAACTCTTGATAGTAATAGCCACCTTCGCTTGCTACATGTGTCTCGCGTGCGGGTTAAACTCCTCGACGCTCAGCTCCGGCCCGGCCTCTCTGACGGCGCAGGGCAGCAAGACCCCGAAGGACGAATACAAGCTCTCCACCGATGCCAAAAAGGCGAAGGGCCTGCCCGTCTCCTTCAGCCACGTTAACCACGCGACGAAGAATTACAGCGTTGACGGCACGAAGCCCGTCGGCTGCGTCGAGTGCCATCACACCGAGCAGCCCGCCGCCGAAGCCGCCAAGCATCCGCCGCTTGCGACGGCGCACCCCGCAGACCGCACCGTCACGCTGACCGCAGAGACTATCAAAGACGCGAAGACGCCCGAGGTCATGGCCTGCCGCGCATGCCACGCGCAGGACGGGACGAAGCCGAAGATTGGCACTGACATCCCGCAGTACACCGCCGAAGGCGAGTCAGACCCGACCATCCTGACCAACGAAGAGGCGTACCACCGCAACTGCGCGGGTTGCCACGACGCGGCGGCTGACGCCCGCAAGAACGTCAAGGCTCCGACCTCTCAGCAGTGCACAGACTGCCACACCGGCAAGTAAGCTTCGTCCCGATTCGACGACCACACGCGAACGCCCGTCAAGGCATGTGACCTGACGGGCGTTCGCGTGTATCATGGCGTTGAAATCAAACAGGAGACTTCAAACATGCGAAATCTAGTCTTACCACTCGCCCTCGGCCTGCTCTCTTACGCCTGTGGCGGCGCGGAGCCCGCGAGCCGTGCTAACCAGAATACGAACACAAACGGCGGCTCGCGCGCCTCAGAGAAGGCAAGCAGCACCGCTTCGCCCGAGCTTGGCGTCACCTCTTCGCACGGCGGCGGCGCAGGCAGCACAGCCTCCACGAAGGGCGGCGCGGCCCCGGCTGCGGGCGGCGATGCCGACAGAGCTTTAGCCAACACAGCCGAATACGACGCGCGCATCGAGAAGGCTGCGGCGAAGGCCGACGCGCCCGGCGCTTCAGCCTCCGACAAGCAGTCCGCCGCCGAAGCGTACCTCGCGCGCGCCAACGTGTACCGCGACGCCGGAAACCCTAGGCTCTACAAGTTCGCCCTCGGAGATTACAGGCGCGCTCTGCGCTATCAACCCGACAACAAAGAAGCCAAAGAGAAGATGGACGAGATTGTGAGCATCTACGAAGGCATGGGCAGGCCGGTTCCGACTAACGGTTTGGAGCCGTAAGGCGGAAGGGCAGGAGCAAACAATGCTAAAGGCAAAAGTGAAGAGGCGACATGCCTTCTCACTTTTGCCTTTAGCCTTTTTAATTTCTCTTCAGCCTATCTTGATGCCGATGGCTTCGAGGAACTTGGTCGGGCGGTCGCCGCCAATCATGGCGAAGATATAGTCGTTCGGGACGGTGGCCTTGACCTCCTCACTCCGCGCGTTCATCAGCACGACCTCTTCGTCGCGAATCTCCTTGATAGCAGTGCCGAAGTAGACCTTAATCTTGCCTTCGTCGATGCAGTCGAAGACCTGTAGCTTGTTGCCGAACTTGAGGTCGTTCTTCATGTCGCTGCGGATGACGAGCG
>WUUC01045685.1_pt1 | contig 16518 bp, 14 predicted proteins | sample 6278441 | NCBI WGS metagenome assembly WUUC01 (sample SAMN13675441, study PRJNA597444) | soil metagenome | isolation source: soil | place: USA: Washington | collected 2017-10
GCGCGCTCGCGCGCGGCTGGCTGCCGGCGGGCACGCTGACCGGCCAGTACGTCGACATCGGCACGACCGCGGACACCGACGCGCTGGCCAGCGGCGTGCAGGTCACGGCGGTCAATCCGAGCCCGACCGCGCCGACCATCACGATCTCCGGCGCGGCGATCGCACCGACGGGCGGGACGCACTTCGTCTACATCGCCAACCCGAACTCGACGACGGCGCCCAACCCGGAGGTCAACGGGCTGCGTCAGATCGTCGGCTCGGGCGCGTTCGGCGGCCTGAATCCGGCCACGGCCGGCCAGGAGTGGTGGCGGGGCGCGCTGGTCGACACGACCACGACGACGTTCTCGCTCGACCTCGCTCTGGGCATGCAGTCCGCCGCCCTACAGAGTGGCGCCGACGAGGGCGGCCTCGAGGTGTGGACGTCGTTCAAGCAGCGCTCGCGCTTCTACGCGCTGTTGCAAAGTCAGGTCCAGTTCTCCGGCGACGGCGACCTGGCCGCCGGCACGGTCCGTCCGCGCTGGAACGGCGCCGAGGTGCAGGCGTTCTCGGACATCCTGGACACCGACTGGTTCCAGATCGACACGAGCTCGCTGATCAAGGTCACGGCGGGCTGGGACACGCCGAAGTGGGCGTCGGACATCGAGGGCTCGGGCGGCCAGCTGCGCTGGCGTCAGGGCTTCACCTCGTTCTCGGACGCCGTCGTCTACCCGATCCAGCTCGGAGCTCGGCGCCGCGCGTCGATGTCGGCCGCGCTGGCCCTCAAGTAGCTCCAGATCTCCTCCTGGGGCCGGCCGGCCTCTCACCGCTCCAGACCGGCCGGCCCCCAGGGGGGGCAAGGACCGAATACCCGCATATGACGCTCTACCTGCCACCCTCCATCGCCGCCGAGAAGCGCCGCGAGTTCGCCGCGCAGATCAACGCCCGCGTGCACGTCGACCGGCGCTGCGTCGAGTGGACTCAGCGTCTGCAGACCGAGGTCGATCCGCTGATGGTGATGGTCCGCGCCAACGACACGATCGAGATCGGCACGCCGCTGTGGCCCGGCCACTACCACGTGCTGCGCTTCAACCCGCAGGCGCCGATGAGCGTCATCCCGGTGCACGAGGAAGGTCGCTACTGCGAGCCCGACAGCCGGCTGCTCGAGGTGCTCAACCGCGGTCGCCTGACCGAGCACCGGGTGACCGATCGCCTCGCCGCGGATGAGCGCGCCGAGCAGCGGCGCCTTGACCGCGTCGCGGCCAATGCCAAAGAGGAGCGTCGCACCGAGCTCGTCGAGCGCGTCGACGCGGCCACGCGCACGCAGGTCACGACCGACCGCTCGCAGCCGTGGACGCAGAACGTCAGCGGGAGGCGTCCGCGATGAATCTCGGCGAGGCACGCAGCGAGCTCGGGCTGCGCGGGTTTGACTACCTGACCGCGCCACGCCGCGACCTGATGCTCAACCGCGCGCGCAACGACTTCGAGGACTTCTGGCCGTGGCCGTGGCTGCGGCGCACGACGACCGGGCCCGCGCCGCTGGCCATCAGCGACCTCAAGTACGTGCTGTCCGTGCGCGACGCCGACGGGCGTGTCTTCACGGCGATCGACGACCGCGACATCGCTGGCACCCTGAGCACCGGCTCGCCCTCGAGCTGGTGGATCGACGACACCTCGGGCGAGGCGGTTCTGCGCGTGGCCCCCGAGGGCGAGATGACGCTGACCGTGCGCTACACGGGCGAGGGCTCGGAGCTGGTCAACCAGGGCGACACGCCGTCGATCCCGGCTCGCTACCACGGCATCTGGCTCGACCTGGCCGTGGCCTACGCCTACGAGGACTCCGACAACTTCTCGGCCGCCCGCGAGCTGCGTACCAACGCGCTCGGGCGGCTGCAGTCGCTCGTCGAGCGCTACGAGACTCGCAACCGCTCCGGCGCGCAGCAGATGGCCGAGGTGGCCTGGCACGGGGACGCCTAGTGCCCGAGGCGTATGTCAACGGCTACCGGCCGTTTCAGTTCGCCGACTTCTCCGGCGGGCTGAACCTGCGCGACAAGTCAGACGCCGTCGGCGACAAGGAGGCGATCGACCTCCTCAACGTCACGTTCACCGACCGCGGGGCGATCCGCCAGCGCGATGGCTACGCCGACCTGACGCCAGACGATCTGACCAACCGCGTCGACAGCCTGGCGCCGTTCTACACGATCGCCGGCGTGCGCCAGATGATCGCCGGCTGCGGCAACCGGCTGGAGGCGATCAACAGCATCGGCGCCGTGGTCGCCTCGGCGACCGGCTTGGGCGGCGGGCCCTACGACTTCGAGCGCTTCGCCGATCCGACGCACGAGTGGCTTTACGCGGCCAATGGGATCGACACGGTGCGCCGCTGGGACGGCGTGGCGTGGACCGCGCCGACGGCGACGGTCAACGGTGCGGCCGGCCAGGCGATGCCCAGGGCCGGCGCGCTCGCCGTCACCGCCGTGCATGCCGGCGCCGCGTCGGGCACGAACGCCTCCAACCGGCTGGTCGCCACGGCGTTCGGCGCGCAGACCAACGCCGGCCCCGGCGGCGCGGCCACTACGCCCAGCCGGGTCTACGTCTCCAATGCTGGCCAGCCCGAGGTGTGGGAGACCGACGGCGCCGCGGGCCCGCCTGTGCGCGGACGCAACTTCTTCGACCTGACGCCGGGCGACGGCGAGCAGATCATGGCCGCCGTCACCTGGCGCGAGCTCGTCGTCGTCTTCAAAGAGACGAAGTTCTTCATCCTCTGGGGCGAGGGCACGAACATCGACGCGACGCCGTCGTTCCAGATCCGCGAGGTCGTCAACAACGTGGGGTGTGCCGGCCGGCTACTGGCCGCGGCTGGGCGCGACGGCGTGTACTTCCTCAACCGGCGTGGCGTCTACCGCACGACCGGCAACGATCCGACGCTGCTCAGCGACATCATCGACCCGCTGTGGACGGGTGACCCCGAGGTCTACTACGGGGGCGACCCGATCAACCTGGCCGAGATCGCCCGCTCGCGCCTGATCTGGCACGAGGAGCAGCTCTACGTCGCCGTGCCGACCGGCTCGCGCGCCTACAACGACCGCCTGCTCGTCTACAGCCTCGGCGGAAAGTGGTGGACGGTCCACGACATCGCCGCCTCGGCGCTGGCCGCCTTCCGACGCGTCAACCAGGAGGAGTTGCACCACGGCTACGCCACGGGTCCGCAGCGCGTCGGCCGGCACAACCCGGGCTCACCCAACGACCGCGATCAGCCGATCACCGCGCGCTGGCGCTCGGGCTGGAGCGACTACAACAACCCGTCGCAGAAGACGTTCCGCGAGAACAAGGTGTGGGGCTCGGGGGCCGCGCGCGTGTCGTTTTCGATCGACTTCAACCGCACCCTGCACGCCAACGTCGACACGCTCTTTGGCCAGGACAGCGAGTGGCCGCTCGACGGCTCGGGCGTCACCTGGGACGAGTGGCTGGCCCTCAACAGCGGGCGCTGGCCCGGTGCTGGCCAGGTTGCCGTGGCCAGCGTGCGGACCGCCGTCCAGGGCACCGTCTTCTCGACGCAGTTTTCCAGCAGCCCGCAGGCGTCGTCGTGGAGCGTGCACCGCATCACCCGTCATCTACGAGAAGTGAGGGGGCCCTCCGTTCGATGAGCGTCTTCGACTACACGACCGGCAATCCAGACAACCTCACCGGCGGCGAAGACGCGTCGATGACCGACATCCAGGGTTCGTTCGTCGACCTGAAAGAGTTTCTCAACAGCGGCCTGCTCGAGCAGCTGGCACGCGGCTCGCTGATCGTCGGCGAGGTGCGCTTCATCGCCGTAACCGCCACGCCGCAGCTGTGGCTGCCGTGCGACGGCGCCGCCGTCCCGCGCACGACCTACGCGGACCTGTTCGCGGCGATCAGCACGCGTCATGGCGCCGGCGACGGCGTGAACACGTTCAACGTCCCCGACGTCAAGGGCCGTGCGGTTGTCGGCGCCGGCGCCGGCGGTGGGCTGACCGCGCGCGTGGAGGGTACGAAGTGGGGCGTCGAGGCCGTCGTCCTGAGCACCGCGCAGATGCCGTCGCACGGTCACCCTGTCAGCGACCCGGGGCATGCGCACGCGTTCCCGATTCCCTACGGCGCCGCCGGCTACACCGGCGGCATCGTGGCCGGCAGCCCGGACTTCGCGAACAACCCGGGCACGTTCAGCGCCACGACGGGGATCTCGATCCAGTCCAGCGGCGGCGGCCAGGGTCACGACAACACACAGCCGTCGATCGCGATCCCGGCCTACATCTACGCCGGGGCCTGATGAACGGATCGCTGCCGCTCGAGCTGCACGGGATCAACGATCCCGACGTCCGGCGTGCGTTCGAGCAGATCCGTCTGCGCTGGATGCAGATGGGCGGCGGCGGCGCGGGCAGCGACATCAGCGTGGTGGGTGCGCTGCCGGGGACAGGCAGCGACGGCGACGCCGTCTATCTGACCACCGACGGCGGCTTCTATATCTACAGCTCGGGCACGTGGAATCAGGTCTCGGCCGGCCCGATCGGGCCCGAGGGGCCCGAGGGACCCGAAGGGCCGGCGTCGACGGTGCCAGGGCCGCCGGGCACGCCGGGCGAGCAGTGGTTCGCGGGCTCGGGCGCGCCCTCGGGCGCGATGGGCATCGTCGGCGACTGGTACATCGACAATGTCAGCGGCGACTTCTACGAAAAGACGGGCGCATCCACGTGGACGGTGCGCGGCCAGCTGGCAGGTCCGCCCGGCGCCCCGGGCGCGGGCGTCGAGGATCTCGACCCGGTCGTCGTCAGCGTCAGGCGCTCGGCGGTGATCACTCCGACGGCGGCCGCCTACTATCCGATCGGCTTCGACGTCGAAGATGCCGACGCGGATGGCTTCTGGGACGGCGCCTGGAAATTCCAGCCGACGCGTGCCGGCTGGTACGAGATCGACTGTCAGCTCTACGTCGACACTCTGAGTGGCTCGCCGCAGCTGAACCTCTATCTCGTCAAGAACCGCGCCGGTGGGGCTTTCCCGGGTGGCACGAGCGTCGTCGAGGCATACGACACGACCTACGCCTTCGCGGGCTCGGGCGAGAACATCGCCGTCCTCAACGCCTCCAAGACGATCTATTTCAACGGCTCGACCGACCACCTCGAGGTCTACGTCTGGTTCACGAACGGGCGCGTCCAGAGCACGAACGGGACGCATCTCCGGGCCAACAGCATCAGCGTCGCCGGCCCCGAGGGTCCGCCGTGGGTGCCCTCGAGCTACACGCTGGACCCGTGGCACGAGATCGGTGCGGCCGGCGAGCCCGCCTTCGTGAACGGCTACACCCACACCGGCGCGAACTGGGGCAAGGTCGCCTTTCGCAAGATGCCGGATGGCACGGTCCGCCTCAAGGGCCTGATGACTCCGGGGACAGGCGGTCTGGCGTGCTTCACCCTGCCGCCCGGCTACCGGCCGGCGCGACCGGTTTACATGACCGCCGGCATCATGAACTCGACGCCCAACTGGTGCCGGATCGACATCGACTCGAACGGTGTCGTGGTTCCGAACTCTCCGGTCGGATGGGTGGCGTGGGACGGGTTCAGCTTCCTCGCCGAAGACGTGCCGGTTACAACGATGCTCGCTGGACCTGTCGGCCCCGAAGGCCCGGAGTGGGTGCCGAGCGACTACACGATGGAGCCGTGGACGACGCTCCCGCTAGCCGCGGGCGCCACCGCCTTCACCGTGGCAGAGACGCCGCAGTACAAGAGACTGCCGACGGGCAAGGTCATCTTCCGCGGCTCCGTGAACGTTCCGGCAGGCGGCACCATTGTCGCGGCCGGGGCGCTGCCGGCCGGCTACCGACCCACTCGCGACTTCGTTCGCCGGGCGCTGATGCGGCTCGACGGCACGACCTGGTGCTACGTCTGGGTCGGCTCGAACGGCCAGATCCAGGGCTCCACGAACGCCACGAGTCAGGTCGTCGACCTTTCCGGGCTGGAGTACGACACCGATTTCGTCCAGATGCTCGCCGGGCCGAAGGGCGACGACGGCCCCCCCTGGCTCCCGGAGGACTACACGCTCGACACCTGGCATCTCGTCGGCTCTGCTGGCGAGCCCGCGTTCCAGAACGGCTGGATCAACAACGCTGCTGTCGTGGCGGAGCAGGCGCAGTTCCGCAAGTTCCCCGACGGGAAGGTCAAGCTGCGCGGGACGATCAAGAACGGCACAGTCCCGAGCGTTGTCTTCACGTTGCCGCCGGATTGTCGGCCTCCGGTTGGGAGTAACCCGCGCTTTTCGGTCATCGCGAACAACGTGCCCGCGATGGGGTGGGTCGACGGCGCCACTGGCAGCGTCTACGTCCAGAGCGGCTCCAACGCTTTCGTCGATCTCGCCTCGATCGAGTTCGATACGAACACGGTCGCGCAGATGCTCGCGGGGCCACGTGGCCCGGCCGGTGGGTTCGTGCCGGCGATCCCGATCGTCACGACGCTCCCGGCGACGCCGCAAGACGAGGAGGAGGTCGACTACCTCTTCCAGCAGACCGTCATGCCCGCCGACGCGACCTGGCGCACCTGGCGACTGCGCTACCACGCGAGCATCGCGGCGTGGCTGCCGGTCGGCGTGCAGGAGCCGGTGTACGCCGAGGACGGAACGCAGCGCGGCCAGGCGTTCGGCGTCGGCTGGTCGGAGTTCACGGGCGCCCAGTGCCTGGCCTACCTGCCTCTCAGGGGTCTGTATCGCTTCGAGTTCGGCGCGGGGATGGCCTACAACAACGTCATCTCGAACAACTACGCGGGCCTGAACCTCTGGAATGGATCGGCCTACGCCTGGCCGAGCACCGGGACGACGCAGCCGACGAGCGGCGCCTACGCCGTCGGCGCGAATCACAACGCGGCCTACGGCGGCATCCACGGCAACAAGAAGGTCTCCGCGGTGCAGCGTGTCGGGGACCCCGCGACGCTCGGTGTCTTCGGCTCAGCGGCTGGGACCTGGAGCGCGAACAACCGCTACATCCGGGCCTTCCCGATGAGGATCGACCCGTGAGCGACACCCCGATTGTCCGGGCGCTTCCGGTCTTCGCAAGCAACGGCGACGAGCTCGACCTCCTCGTCGACGCCGAGGCGCGCAACGGCGGCCCATACCTCTGGCGCTGTCGCTTTCGGAAGTCGGCCCCAGACCCGTACAAGTGGCACGTCATCGGCGAGGGGCCGGCGCTCTCCGTCGAGACGGAGTCGTCGATCACCGGCCTGGGGACTGCTTACGCGATCGGGACGAACGGCCTTCCCCCCTTGTACGTTCCGGCCAGGGGTGTCTATCGCGTGGGGCTTGGCGCGCGGCTCATGAACAACGCCGGGGGCCAGTACATCTACGTCTCCTACTCAATCGGCGGGGCCGCACCGAACGACTGGGCCGACGGCATCTTCTCCTCGGCCCACGACAGCGCCACGCGCGTCTGGGCCAGCTTCGCGCGCTGGAAGACGAAGACGTTCGGGGCGGTCACCACGTTGCAGGTTCAGGCTCGCACGAGCGCGGGCGGGAGTTCCTACAACTTTCAGGACTGCTGGTTGCACGTTCGACCTGTCAGGATCGGCCCCGGATAGCCATGGCCACTCAACGAGGATCGTTCTCCGACGCCGCCCGCGCGCGGGCCAAGTTCACAGCACGTCCGTCGAGCGGGTGGCTGTCGACGAAGGGCTGGGGCAGCTGGGCCGCGCAGCGCTTGCCCGGAAGCACGGTGCAGCGGCCGACCGCGGCCAAGCCCGGGACCCCGGGCGCCGCGGCCGCGCCCGCGGCCGCGGGCGCACCCGCCGCGCCGGCCTACAGCATGTCCAACCTGCCGCCGGACGCCGCCTACGACGCCGCGATGGCGGCGTTGGCACAGCGGCGCGACTTCGACCTCGCGGCACTGACGCAGGCGCGCTCGGCCGGGCTGCTCGAGTACGGCTTCACCGAGGGCGCCGGCGGCGCGCTGGCCTTCGATCCCAACAACCCGTTCTCCAAGGCGGCGCTGCTCAAGCAGACTTTCGACCGCAGTCGGCGCGGCAGCGCGCAGCAGATGGGGTCGACCGGGCAGCTGTACGCCGGCGCCTTCCAGAACGCCCAGGACTTCGTCAACCGCGGCGAGCTGCAGCAGTCCGACGCGATGCAGAAGGCGCTGCAGCAGTTCCTGGCCCGCAACACCCAGTCGGGTGCGGAGGCGCGGCTGAACTACGAGACCGGCGCCGGCCAGGCATACGGTCAGCGCGTCGAGAACTTCCGCTCCAACCCGCTCTATGAGCCGGCCGCGTCCGGTGCCGGCGGGGCGCCCGCTGCGGCGCCCACTGCGGCGACGCCGGCGCGACAGGAGTTCACGGCCAAGTCGGCCGCCCACGGCGGCAAGCTGTGGCGCTACTACCGGGGCGCCAGTGGGCGTCCGATCCCGATTGGACCCGCATAGGAGGGCCCATGGCACGCAGGAGCCGTAAGCAGATGATCAGCTCGTTCGTCAAGCGCAACGGCGGCGGCCGCGGCGGCCGCGGCGGGCGCACCGACGCCCAGTCGGGTAATCCGACGATGGGCGGCCATCGTGGCAAGGCGGGCTACGCGATCCCCTACCAGGAGGACACGAGCCGCAGCCCGTACCGCCGCGGCCGGCGGGGGCGCTGATGCCGGCGCGCAGCGAGCGCCAGCGGCGCCTGCTCAATGCGCGCTTCGGCCACGACTGGGTCAAGCGTCACCATTTCGACAACGAGGGCAAGCTGCCCGAGCGCAGCGCGCACGGCGCACGCAGCGCCCGCGCGCGCAAGCGTCGGCGCGGCAGCAGGCGCGAGAAGATGGTGACGCAGTTCATGCGAAAGCACGGAGGGAGTCGTGGCCGTCAGCGCTGAGAGGATCAACCGTCGCGCCGCGCGCGACAAGGCGTTCCTGCGTCGAGCGCTGGCCAACCCCGGCCTGCGCTCCAAGCTGCACGACAAGTACCTGACGCCCGCCCAGCGCGCCCAGCGCAAGACGGCTCAGCGCCTGGCCAAGCCGATCGTGCCGGGCTCGGCGACGACGGAGGGCCAGCTCGCGACCGAGTCCAAGGCGGCCACGCAGGTGCGCTACGGCGACCAGGAGCGCGAGCTGCAGCGCCGGCTGGGGATCTCCGAGCAGACCGAGCGCGACACCGGGTCGTTCTACGACCAGTACCGCGCCCAGCTGCAGCAGCATCAGAGCAACGTCCAGGCATACAACGCCGGCGCCCAGGCGGCGCTGGCCCAGACGGCGGCCGGCGTCACGGGCCTGGCGGGAACCGAGGCCCAGGCCGCCCAGCAGCAGGCCAACCAGGGGGCCAACGCCCGCGGCGTGGCTGCCGCCGGCGACCTGACCGGGCTGGCCAGCCAGGCGCTGCAGACGCGCCAGGCGCTGATGGGCGGCTTCCAGGGCCAGCAGGCGATGCAGGGCCAGGCGGCCAACCAGTACGCCAGCACGCAGGCCAACGTGGTGGCGCCCGGCCAGAAGCTGGGCGCGCTGGCCCAGGCGCGTGGACGCACGACCGACGTGCGCCGCGACGTCGAGGCGCTGGCCGGCCAGCGCGGCGCCTTCGACACGCAGTACCGCTCCGAGCGCCGTGCCGACGAGGCCAAGAACGTCCTGGCCCAGTCGGTGGCCGGCGTCAACGCGGCGGCCAAGGCGACGACGGCGCGCGAGACGGCGCGTCACCATCGCGCGACGGAGTCGATCTCGCGTTCACGCATTCGCACGACGCGCCAGAACGCGCTTACGTCGGCGCGACGGGCGGCCAACAAGCGTGTGACGTCGGGGCCGTTCGCCGGGATGACGCAGAAGCAGATCAACAGCCTCTCGGATTCCGAGGCCAAGCGCCTGATCCGCAAGTACGACCGGGGCAAGGGCGACAAGCCCGGCGGCCAGGGGCCGGACTGGCACACGCCCGGCGAGCACGGCGCGGCGATGACGCAGCTGACCCAGCTCAAGACGCTGGCCGACCGCGCGCGGCGTGGGATCAAGTTCGACAGCCCGGGAGCTCCCGATCCGAATGCCAGGCTCGACCGTCACGAGGCGGCGGGCAAGATCCTCAACTACGCCACGAAGCTCAAGGACCCGATCCTCGCCACCGCGGCGCTGGACGCCATCTACGACGGGCGCCTGTCGCGTTCGACGGTGCGTAAGCTGATCGCCGCCGGCTACAAGCCGTCGCGCGTGATGTCGACGCTCGGCGTCAAGAGCGGCCCGACGCCGCGGCGCCCGACCCCGCGGCCGAACGGCAGGCTCGTCGGGAACTCGATCCCCGGCTTCGGGGGCCTACCGAGGTAGACCATGGCGTTGCCCCCCGAGGCACAGAAGGGGCGTCGACGCGGCCTGCGTCGTGCCGCGCGGCGCAAGCCGCCGCCGGTCCCTCGAGGAGCCACGCCCGAGGCTGCGCGGGCGATCATCCAGGGCAAGCTTCGTCCGCGCCCGACGCCGAAGCTTCGGCCCGCGCCCGCGCCGACGACCCCGACGCGCGCCGGCGGCCGTCAGCCCGAGGTGCAGCGCGCGCAGGCGCGCAAGGTCGCGCGGGCGCGGCCGCGTCCCAAGCCGCGGCCGGCGAAGGTCGACTACGGCGGCGGGCAGTTCGACCCTTCGATGCGCCTGGGGCCCGGCGACGACACGGCGGCCAAGCGCGCCGCGCGCAAGATCGGCAAGCCGATCACGCTGGGCTCCGATCAGCACTACTACGTCAAGGTCAAGCGCAGGCTGCTGCCCGACCGGCTGCTGCCGATCAACCCCCGCACCGCCAAGGTCGACCGCGGTTACATGCTCACGCCGGGGTTCGAGCGCGAGGCCGGCGGACGCCAGCAGGCGGCGATTCACGCGCCGGCGACGAAGGTCCTCGAGCAGACGCAGCGTCCGATCCACGGCGTCGCCGGCGGCACGCGCGCCGCGATTCGCGGCGAGAGCGTCCCGCGCGCGGTCGGCCGCGGCCTGGCGTTGAAAGACCGCTACCGCGGCTCGGACGTGCTCAAGGCGGCCGGCGTCAAGAACAAGGCGGTGCGCGAGGTCGGCGGCTTCATCTTCGACGTCGGCGCGGACCCGACGACGTACATCACCGGCGGCACCGGCGCCGTGGCCACGCGCGCCGGCACGCGGGCGGCGACGCGCGTCGAGCGCAAGGCGCGCCGCGCCGGCCTGACCGCCGAGCAGGCCCGCCGAGCGGGGCAACGAGCCGCCAAGCGCGCAGAGCGCAAGGCGCCGCGGGGCCGCGGCGTGACGGTAGCCATCGCCGGACGGGAGGTGCCCGCAGTGCGCCGGGGCACGGCGGCGGTGGCCCGGGGAACGCGCCGCGGCACCCGTCGGGCGGTCGGCGAGCGCGTCTCGCAGACCGCGCCGGCGGTGGCCCGCAGCGTCGTGCGCGAGGTCGCGCCGCGGGTTGCGCCGGCGGGCGTTCGCCGCGAGCAGCACATGATCGCCCGCGCGCAGACGCGCCGGGCCCGCGCGACGACGTCGGCCGGCGCCGAGCGCGCGCAGATGCTCGAGCGCGAGTTGCTCGAGCGGATGACCGAGGGCGACCGCGCCCGCGTGATCGACGCGCTGGAGCGCAACAAGCTGTCGCGGGTGATCGGCCCGACGACGAAGGCGCGCGAGAAGCTGCGCCGCGAGGACCCCGGCGAGTACAGGCGCCGTCAGGAGCTCGTGCGCGTCGTGCACGACGTGCGTTCGTCGCTGGGCGGCCGGCGCTCGCTGCGCGCCGGCGCGCGCCCGCGCGAGCGTCCCGAGGAGTTCCTGCGCGCGCAGGACCTGCGCAAGCTGCAGCGCAGCGTGGTGGCCGAGCAGACCGCGCAGCGCCGTGGCCTCGTGCGCGCCGGCCGTCAGGAGACGCGCGCCCGCGAGCGGGCGCTGCTGACCGAGCGCGAGGCCGAATTGCGCCACGGCGGGCGCGAGGCCGTGCAGGAGGTGCGCGAGAGGGGTCGTGCGCGGCTCGAGCAGGCCCAGCTGGCCGGACGCGCCCGCGTCGCCACCCAGGGCGTCCGCGGCCGGGAGGCGCAGCGTGTGGCCGTCCAGACGGAGCGTGCGCGCGGTCGGGCGCGGTTGGCGACCGAGCGCGCCCGCAGCGTCGTCGGCCGTCAGGCCGCGGTCGACCGGCAGCGTGCGATTGCCAGGGCGCGCGAGGCGCACGCCACGGCGCGCGCGCGGCTGCGCCGCGAGCTCGCCAAGCCGGTGACCAAGCGTCGTGGCGTTGCCGCCCTCGAAGCCCGCGTCGCACAGACCAGGCGCGCATGGCAGCAGGCGCGTGCCCCGGTCGCCCGGCCGCGGGTTGAGCCGGTCGCCGCGCGCGCCGTTGAGCCCGCCGTGCAGGTGTCGGCGATCCGCCCGCAGCAGCGCCCCGTCGAGCGTGTGCGCAGCGAGCGCGCCGTCGGTGCGCGCGAGGGGCGTGCCGCCGAGCGCTACGAGCGACGGGCGGCGACCACGCTGCAGCAGCAGCGCCAGCTCGAGGCGGCACAGGGCATCCCCGAGCGCTCGCTGCGCGAGTCGCCCGAGCAGTACCTCAAGCGCGTCCGTGCCCACGCCGTGCGCCACAACCTGCCGTTGGTCAAGCGCCGCGCCGAGACGCTGCTGGCCTCCAAGCCCGAGCGCGTGGCCCGCGGCTACTTCCCGCGCGAGGTTGAGGAGCGCCTGAACGAGCGCCTGTCCGGCGGCTTCGTCGAGCGCCTGACGCGCACGCGCGGCCCGGAGCCGACGATGGTCGGCCAGGGGCGCACGGTGCGGCGCACGACGGCCGGCTACGCCCGCAAGGACGTGCGCCCGCTGGACGTCGTCAACCGCGAGCGTCTTGGACGCGGCGAGGCGCCGTTCTCGACCGACGTGCCGCTGGTCGTCGGCAACCATCTGCGCGAGGCGGCGCGCGCGACGAGTCAGGGCGAGTTCGCCCAGAACATGGCCGCGGCCGTGGGCCGGCCGGTGCGCCGGCGCGAGGACCTGCTCCCGGGCGAGGAGCTCTACAAGCTGGGCCACAAGGGTCGGACGTTCGGTCTGCACAAGGTCTCCAGCGTGCCCAAGGGCGGCCGCGGTGGCGGTCAGTACGTGGCCATGCCCTCGGGGTTCTTCGAGCAGATGCAGTTCGCCACCCGCGGGACGGCGACCGACAACCCGCTGGGGATGATCTTCGACCGCCTGCAGGGCGGCTGGAAGCGTGTGGCCACCGCCTCGCTGGCCTTCCATGTGCGCAACCTGATCGGCGACGTCCAGGCCGGCTACTACGCGCCCGGGGCCGGCGGTGCGATCGGCAAGATTCCGGCCGCGACGCGCGCGGTCGCGCGCACCTCCCAGCAGGCGCGAATGCTGCGCCCGCCGGCCACGAACGCGACGATCAGGGTCGCCGGGCGCCAGGTGGGGCTCGACGAGTTCCTCAAGGGCGCGCGCGACAACGGCGTGCTCGACGCCGGGATCATCGCGCGCGAGGTGCGTGAGATCGGCGCCGAGCTGCCCCGCACTCGCGCGCGTGGGGGTCGCACCGCGGTCACGCGCGCCGCCAGGCGCGGTGGTCGGGCGGTCGATCGCTGGCTGACCAACCGCGAGAACATCATGCGCCTGGCCGCCTACAAGCACGGCCTGGACCGCGGCATGAAGCCGGCCGAGGCGGCCGACATGGCCAACCTCTTCCACATCGACTACACCGAGCTGTCGCGTACCGAGCGCGCCTTCATGCGCCGCGCGATGCCGTTCTACACGTGGAGCGCGCGCTCGCTGCCGGTCGCCGGCCTGACGCTGATCCAGAAGCCGGGCAAGTTCGCCAACCTCGAGAAGCTGCGCCAGGACATCAGCATCGGCCTCACCGGCGAGGACGAGGAGACGCTGCGCGAGCGTCAGCCCGAGTTCGTCGCCCGCCAGCTGCCCGTCACGGTCCGCGTTGGCGGCAGCGACTACGCGGTCAGCGCGTCGATCCCGGCCACGTTGCTCAACGAGATCCCGGCCGACACCGACATCGGCGCCTACCTGGACGAGATCAGCCACTTCGGCGTCGGCATGATCACGCCGCTCGTCAAGGCGCCGACCGAGCTGTACTTCAACCAGAGCGCCTTCACGAAGCGTCCGGTGGAGGACGAGGAGCGCCCGTTGACGCCGGCGCCGCAGTGGATCTCGCTGGCCCCCGAGTGGGTGCAGCGGATGACTGGCGCCGTGCCCGACTACCGCGACCCGACGACCGGGCGCAGGGTGTGGGGCTGGCGCGGGCGCGCCGACTGGTTCACCCGTCAGGTGCCGGGCCTGCCCCAGCAGGTCAGCGCGGCGGCGGCCGGCGGCCGCCCGGGCCAGGAGCAGCTGCCGACGCCGGCGGCGATCGGCTCGCAGCTCGGCGGCGTGCGCCTGGACAAGCTGGGCGCCGAGACCGCGAAGCGGGCAGCGGCCGCGCGCGAGCGCGAGAGCCTCGCCGCGCTCGAGCGTCGCGCCGGCGCGCTGAACCAGCGCGGGGTCAACAGCGACAACCCGACGCCGGAGTATCGGCGCCTGCGCCAGCAGATCAACGCGCTCGAGAAGCGCTTGTATCCCAGCCGGCGCGGCGCCGCTCGCCGCGGTGGTGGCGGCGGCGGGTTCGGAGCGCTCCGCGGCGGAGGCGGCGGCGGCGGGGGCGGCGGGAGCGAGTTCGGGGCGCTGCGCTGATGGCCGACAACAAGGAGCTCGTCTATCGCTTCCTGATCTCCAAGGGGCTACGGCCGCATCAGGCGGCCGGCGCCGTCGGCGGCATGACGGGCGAGTCGGGGCCGGAGCTGTCGACGACCGCGGTCAACCCGTCCTCGGGCGCCTTCGGCATGGCGCAGTGGCTGGGCGGACGCAAGACGGCGCTGATGCGCCGGCGCAATCCGCGCAGCGTGCACACGCAGCTCGAGCACCTCTGGTCCGAGCTGCGGGGTCCCGAACGTGCGGCGCTGCAGCGCCTCAAGGCGGCGGGGACCGTCGAAGAGGCCACGCGCGCGTGGGTGTTGGGCTTCGAGCGTCCCGGCGCGCACGAGACGACGCTCGGGCCGCGCACGGCCGCCGCGCGCGGCATCCTGCGTAACTACCGCGGCCTCAGTGGCGCCGGCGTGTCGCCTGGAGGCGACACGGGGGCGACGGGCGGTAGGACGCGCACGACGACGACCACTACGCCGGGCGTCGACAACCGTTACGCGCGCGCCGCGCTGATCTCCTCGTTCCTGTCCGACGACGACGCCGACCCCGTCAACTTCGCGCTGCAGGCGCGCGAGCTGCAGGACGTCCCCGCGACCACCACCCGGCGCACGGAGACCGTTCCTGGCACGTCTGGAGGGCCCAGGCGCCCCGCGGCCGCCCCAGGTGGGCGCAACCCGGGTGCGGACGTCGCCGAGCTGTTCTACGACCCGCAGGGCGGCTGGAAGCACGAGAAGCAGATCGGGGCCATCGGCGGCCACGGCGACCATGTGCACGTCGCCGGCAGCCCGCAGATGATGCTGTCGCTCGGGCGCCTGGCCCAGCGCATGGGCCTGCGCGTCGGCGAAAATCCGGCCTTCGACCCCGTCGACCCGGTTCACACGGGCGGCAGCTACCACTACAAGACGGGCCGGGCGGGTGGTCGCAAGGTGGGTCAGGCGATCGACGTCTCGGGCGACGCCGGCAAGATGGCGGCGTTCTCGCGCAAGGTCCGCCAGCTCTATTTCTGAGGAGGAGCCGTGTCCAGCTTCCAGATCATCATGCTGTCCGCGCTCGTCGCGGTCGCGGCGATGATCATCGTCCTGTTCATCGCCGGCGTCATCGGATGAGCGCGGAGGCCGTCGTTGCCCGCCGGATGGCCAAGGGGAAGATCTCCCCGAAGACGATTCTGGCGGCCTCGCTGCCGGCTGCCGGCGGCGTGCTCGCCATCGCCATCCAGTGGGTGGTGACCGGCGAGCTCAACCGGCCCGAGCTCGTGACCGCGCTGACCGCCTTCGGCGGCGCCGTGCTCGCCGGCGTGGGGGCCTGGGCCGGCCAGCCGGGTGAGGTCGACGTCGAGCTGCCACCATCGGGCACGACGTTCGCACGCCCCATCGACCCGATTGGAGGAACCCCCGGATGAGCGATCAGCCGGCCCCTATCGAAGAGACGCCCGATCCCGACACGCCGCTCGTGCCCGACGGCGACGATCGCGCGCTCGCGCCGGCTGACGGCGAGTCGGGCGTGCCGCCCGAGCCCGGCGCCGGCCTCAGTGCCGAGGCCGAGGAGCAGGACGACGACCCCGGTCAGGAAAGGGGTGACGACTAGTGGCCCGCGCCTACTCGCACAAGGCGTTCCCACATCGCCTGCTGTTCGACACCGGCGACAACGCCCAGCGCGGCGATGACGTCAAGGTCGTCCGCCGCCACACGCTGCGCCGCCTCGAGGCTCGCAACATCCAGCGCACGGTCGGGCCCAACGACGGCGAGCTGTACCCCGATCTGATCAAGGCGGCCAAGACGGCCGGCCACTTTCTCGGCGTGCCCGAGGACTGGACCGAATCCGACAGCGGTCTGCTGATCCGCGAGCAGAAGGTGATCGTCTACCCGGCGTCGCGGACCGAGACGATGCTGCACTCGGCCGAGCTGCGCATGAGGGCGATGCTCGAGGAGCGCGAGGAGAAGGCGGAGGAGA